>Ga0233413_10001139_pt1 | contig 11833 bp, 10 predicted proteins | sample Na_anoxic_6_MG_FD_189019 | JGI IMG/M metagenome (GOLD analysis project Ga0233413, IMG submission 189019) | Seawater microbial communities from Saanich Inlet, British Columbia, Canada - Na_anoxic_6_MG | ecosystem: Environmental > Aquatic > Marine > Inlet | place: Canada: British Columbia... | reverse complement strand
TCTGCCGCGTTCCTCCACCAACTACGCTGGCGTGTCCAGGCGCTTAAACCCCGTATCCTTTAGCGGGCTTAACAAGCAACTGAGTCCGTACAAGACCTACATCCTAGCCCTGTATGCGCCCAAGCTGCACGACAGCGACATCTCGCGTCGCATGCACGCACTTGTGCCGAGCCTCAACATATCGCTCCGTTTCTTGATGAGGCCCTATTCGCGAGACGCCAACCCTGGCGGCACCGACATCCAGAACATGCCTACGGTTCACGCAGGCGCAAAGGTGGGTCCCACGGTTACCGTTACCCCTCCGGTGGCGGGCGACAACATCACGGCTGACTCAGATGCCAAAGGGGTCTCCACCAATATTCAGGCTATCGACCAGCAGTTCACCGACAAGCTGCGAGGCGGGTACCAAGACTTCTCGATGACCTACCCGACTGAGGAGCTCAAGGAGGACGCAGGCTACGAGGTCATCACGGTGCCTATGGGCCAGGGCTTTGTGCTTAACCGCATGTCTGTGCGCGATGATTTCCCATGGGCTCCGTACTCTCAGAATATGAGCATTGTTGGGGCGGGCAAGACTATTGTGGACTACCCGGCCCTCGAAACACCTTACATGGACAGGAGGCTTATCCCGCTGCCCCATTCTATGACGGTTCACCATGTGCTGCTTGTCTTGAACTACACGTCTGACAGGCTGCAACACCCCGCGTGGTCGGCGGCTACTGCTGGGTCTGGGGGGTCAGGCGTGCCCACTATCGGCCCCACCCAGTACATCAACGCCACGCTTCCGCAAGATAACAAGCTGTATTACGAGGTGGGGGTGGGCCTTGTCACGGGTGCCCCTGGAGACCACTTCGACTACCAGCAGGTGGCTTACTTAAAGCGAGACTCGAACACGACCGCTGGCGCTTACCAGACCACAGACGCCCAGATTGTGGACTCTATTAGCCTTGACCTCCCTGGCTGCGGATACACATCAGCAACATCTGCGTCCATGACAAAGGCCCAGTTTGAGCAGCAGATTCTGAGCGTGCCATTGGTCGATAGCGCGGCGCTAGCTGCCGGAAAGGGCTACTACTCTAACTCTGTGGTCACGACCCCTGGCGCTGGCACTCGAGGCGACCAGGGCCCTCCTTTCTTTATTGGAGAGGGCAACACCTACACCCAGGCGCGAAGCAACGTGGGCAACATCGGCGGCGTAGCAGCAGCGCCGGTTACGGGCGGGGCAGAGCAGTACCTAGAGGTCAGGCTGGCTGTTGCCCCGAACGCGGGCAACAACATCCTCAATAAGACCACGGTTGGCACAACCGATTTCCTCACGTACAACACCACCGACTATGGCTGGGGCGACATCGCTCTAGGGTATGGCGGCTGCTGGGTGTACATTATTGGCAAGAAACATCTGAAGTAGGAGACAGTCATGTCTATTTCTCTCCCCTTAATGATTGCTGCCGGAGTCGGGCCTGGGGGCATGATGTCCCGCGTGGGCTCTCAAGTCCCTGGAGTTACGGAAGAAGAGAAGGACCGTACCAGGCGTTACGAAGAGGGTGTTGGTCGAGCGCAGCGACTTCAGGGCCTGTACCGCCGCCTCGGAGCCTTGGGCATTCAAGAGCAGGCAGAGGCCGGGATGCAGAACTATGACCCGCGAATGGCAGCCGTTAGCGGTCCCGCAGGGCTTGCGTTCGCGCGGAGGCTTGGTCAGATGGGCAACCTTGCAGGCGTCAAGGGCGAGGCCGAGGGTATCGTGCGAGCCGAGCAGGTGGACCCTGAGCGCAAGCGAGAGACGCTGCGACAGCGCATGATGGCAGCCGCCGCCGCCGCTGCTGCTGCTGGTCAGACCAAAGAGCTGATGTTCCAGACCCTTAGCGGCATGGCCGCAGGTGACCCTGTTCTCCTTGCGGAGGCACGCCAGATTGCCGGAGCACAGGGCCGAATGGCTCAGGCCGGAACCATTCCAGGCTACGTTGAGGACATCGGTGGCCTGCTTGGCATCGGGTCCTCCACCACATAGGCGAGACAATGGCACGCGCATACTTCGACCAGAATCCGTTTGGAGCCGCCCCGATTGAGCCGGGACTGGACGTCATTCGACGTACCTTCTCCCAGAAGGCTCCGTCGCCTATGGACAGTCTCAGCAAGGCCATTGAGCAGCCCTTCGTTGAGAACGTCATCATTCCAGGCATCAGCCGGATTCGCGATGAGATGCGTATCGCGGAGCAAGAAGAGCAGATTGCTGCACAGGCTGAGGCCAAGCGGGCTGCGGCAGCGCAGTTCTTGCAACAGGCTGCTGCTGCCGAGCAGCAGGGTCTGGATGCAGAGGTTGCTGCTGCTGTTAGCGGTGTTGATGTCCCCCTTATGGATGCGGCTGCAATGGAGCAACTGTCTGCTGCTGGCCGCCAGCCTATGGGTGCTGCTCCTGGGGCTCCGGCTATCACTGCCGTGCGAGATGCGATGGGGCTTGGCCCTGCCGACCCCAGGTCCGTGACAACCGCTCGGCAATTGCAGCAGGCTAGGGATGCGCTGTTGCGCGGAGACGTAGACGCTGAGAGGGCAGTGGGCTTAATAGTTAGCCGCATGAAGCGCATGGGCATGCAGGACGTGGCGTTTGATATCCTAAGCGGAGGCATGGGCGCGGAAGACGCATTGGCGGCAGCGAGCGGACAACTCCAGCAGACCCAGCAGCGCAGGGGCGAGCAAGAGGCCACAACCGCAGCCACCCAGCGGTTTGAGCGAGCACTCGCTGGTGAACTCCCGCAGGTGGCAGCCGAGCAGGCAATGGTGCCGACAATGCGAGACGGCGGGCTGGTGGTTCTCGATCAGTACGATGACCCAGCCCAAGAGCAGATTGACCGACAGGCGGTCAGAAGGTTTAGGCAGACCGGAGAGCTGCCAGCGCCCCCGGCACAAGCAGCCCAGCCCCAGGCCATCGCGAGCCCAGAATCCATTGAGCGGGCCAACCGCTTACGCCAGCAGGCCACAGCCCTAGAGGCAGAGGCCACGGGCATTGAGGCCACGCCTGTCTACAGGGAGTTCGGGGACTACGCCATGGCGTTCCTAGAGGCCTTGGAGACTGGCGACGTAGCCAAGCAGAACGCCCTCATGGCGTCCGTTGGTGGCTCTACCGACTACCAGCCCGCTGGCAAGGGAGCGGTGGGCGAGGCGATGAGCAAAGACGCTAGCATGCGTGCGCGCAGGGACCTGCTTGAACTTAAAAAGGACTGGCTCAAGGCCCAGCGCCGAGAGAAGACCGGCCTCAAGTTCATCGAGGCAAGGAAGAGGAAGACGACCGCCAAAACCGGCAGGGCCATAGCAAGGTCTGGAATGGGGGCTGCTGAGTTTGACAAGCTGTTCATGACCAGCGAGTTCGACAAGAAGATTGGGACAAGGCAAGACCGCACCATTGAGTACGATGGCCAGACGATTGACATCACCTACGGCTCCGACCCAAGCGGAGCCCTCCAGCAACTCCATAACCTGTCGCGCTATGTCCGAGGAAAGAATGCAAAGAGAGAGCTCAAGAGCCGGCTCGGTGGGATTGGCACCAGAATCTCTGGAACCGGAGAGGGCACCGCTGCCACCACGAAGAAGACAGAGGAAACAGAAGAGCAGCGCGAGGCCAAGAGGCTGGCCGCCGAGAAGAAGGCGGACAAGAAGAGGGCTGACGCTATCGACAAAGAGGTGTTCGATCTTCGGGGCAAGTCGGCAAAGGTGGTCTCCGACCTTGGGGCGGCCCTCGAAACTCATCGTGGGTTTAGTGAGGATCAACTTGCTGACAAAAATAACACAAAGGCCCAGCAGGCGGTGTCCGACGTGGCTTACTACAGGAGCGAGCACGGGAGGCTCATCGCTAGGACCAGGGAACTCGTCTCCGAGAAGAATGCCCTCTCCGCCGAGGAGGGGCCCCTCTCCACTGGCCGCACGACAGCCGGGGGCAACGTCGTCACTGAGACCGTGACCGTGACCCCGTAATGCCATACCAAGTCGTAGTAGAGGGCGGCCCAACCCTGCAATTCAGTAACCCTCCAACTGACGCTGACATAGACGAGTCCGTGGAGATGTGGCGCGCCGAACAGCGCGCTAAACAGCCCACCGAGCAAGAGCCAGCCCAGCAGGAGCGAGGCCGCGCATTTGCTCAGGGTCTCTCGAGCCTTATCACCGGCATGCCCACCGAGGAGGAGGCAGCGGCTGTAGAGGCGGATGAGGCCGAGGCCACCCGCAGGCGCGTATCTGGGAGGCTCCCGCAAAAGCACATGGTGGGCTTTCCTGCCCAAGAGGTCATGACCATGGGGCCTGTGCCCCCTGGGGCCCAGGTGGTCGTGGGCGATACCACGCCAGAAGAGCAGGAGCGCATCTTTCGGACGATGGCCTCCCAACAGCGCATGGCTACCCAGCGCGGACGGATGGAGGCCCTGGAGGAAGAGGGCGCTCCAGCCCTGTTTGAGGCCGGGAAAGAAGCCATCAAGGGCATCGGAATGCGCCTGGGCGAGACCGCAGCCATGGGCGGCCTGCCGGAGGGGGTGGGCATGCTTGGCACCGCCCCGGTAGAGGCGTCCAAGGAGCCAGTCGCAGCAGCCAGGGAGTGGATGGAGGCCAACAGGCCAGGGTGGTACCAGACCCTGCTAGAGCGCAGACGAGCCGACATCCAGGGCAGGGCAGGGAGAGAGGCCACGGAGGTGGCCGCCCAAGACGCCAGCGACATGATGGACGCCATCGACATGCTGGTGGACCTCGCCCAGGGCGAGCAGGTATTCCCTGGAGATACTGGCGCTCGTAACTTCTCAGAGCTCCACGCTGCCGCCCGTGAGTCCATGGGCCCGATGGCGACAGAGGTCGGCCATTCCATCGCCGTAGACCTAGAGGCCATGGCGGACGACCCACTCAGCTACGCCAAGGCAGAGCCTATCGACACGGCTATCGCCGTGGGCTCCCTTCTGGGGCTCCCTGCAATATCGGCGGCGATAAAGGCCGCTGTCGCTAGCGGCAGGGCGTCGAAAAGCGCAGTCAGGGGTCTCCGGCGGGCGTACAAGGCGGTCAAGGACTTGCGCGCGGAAGGCGCGGACATCCGAAAGTTGGACGAGTCAGACGCGATGGCCTCTGGGGTTCAGGAAATCGTGGACATGGCCGAGCAGGCGCAACTAGATGACGCCGCAGACGCCACCAGGGCGGCTGACCGGCTCGTCGCAACGGATGACATTATTGAGGCATCAGCAGAGGCCAGCCCAACGATGACCCCCGCCGTAGTGCGCGAGTCCGTCGAAGAGTTGTCTGCGCCCGACATAAAGGCGCTAGCCTACCGAGACATCGTAGAAACCACCAAGAGGATTGAAAAAGAAGCCCCTACTCCGCCACCAGAGGCCGCGCCCAGGGTTGGCGGAGGCCCTCCCGCGCAAGACCCGGCTATCAGGTCCGCGCAGCACATGGCGACGATCACCATGCGAGAGCTGCTCGACCTGCCAGGAATTGCGGAAGCAACAGGGGCCACCAGACGGTCCCTGCAAGTGGCGCTGGACGAGGCCGAAAAGCTTATAGGACTAGGCCGAACAGCGGACGGGGCAGAGTCTATCCAGCCAACCCAGAAGTTGATGGACGCGCTGGACGAGGCCAGGGCCGGGCAACACATCCTAAACGACACGGAGCAGTTCGCGGCCACCATGCTCGCCAAGACCATGGAGGATGACCTGCTCTCAGAGCGAGCAGCCTTTGCGAGGAGCATGGCTGACGAAGTGGACGACTCAGCGTCTCGCTGGGCGCAGAACACCGCCAGAGGCAAGGTAAAGGACAAGCACGGGAAGCGCGTGAAGGCCGCAGAAGAGGCGCTGGATGGGGTGCTCGCCGCCTTAGAGCGCAGCGGCACCGAGTGGGGGCGCGCTGGCCGCTCTAGGCGTGCGTTCTTGGCCATCTTTAGGAACCTTGACGAGACACAGGTGATTGACATCGCCACCGTCCAGAAGGGCTCAAAGCTGACCCCGGATGAGAAGGCGCTGGTCAAGACGCGGTTCAATGATGCGAAGGCCCGGAAGGATCGCGCGCACAAGGACGCGGAGGGCGCAACGAAGCTGCTGGAGAAGCTGGACAAGGCAGAGGTTAGCCTTGGAGCGTCCGGCCTGACGCCAAAGCAAATAGACAAGGCCAGGAAGCGGCTAGACAAAGAGCGCGGCAACGTAGAGAGGAAGAGGGTAGACGCCGGCAGAGACGCGGCGATTGCCGCTGGGCAGATGGATAGCGCCGCCAACTTTGGGTTCTGGTCAAAGGCCGCCGACTGGCTGAGCAACTCCAGAGCCCTGAACGCAACGCTGGACATGTCTGCCATTGGTCGGCAGGCCATTGGCCTGTTTAAGGCCCACCCAATCCTGGGCGCTAGAGCACTAAAGAGGACGTTCAGGGCCGTAAACGACCCCGCCTATGCAGCCAAACTACAACGAGAGTTCGTCGATAGCGGGCTCGGCAAGTTTGCAGACGACGCCGGCCTGTACACCTCTGATGTAGAGGGCGTCCGAGGCACGGGAGTGCTCGGCAGGGAGGAGGCGTACATAGGCAACGCCATCGAGGACGCGGGATGGGGCGTTGGCAGCGTTATTAGATGGTCTGAGCGAAACTACGCCACAATGCTCAACCAGACCCGCAAAGAGGTGTTCGATAAGTGGACCCGGCTCGACGGTAAGGGCTCCTTCTGGACCAAGAAGTTCTACGGAGGCGGTGCCAGGGAGGACGCTAGCGGAGTCTTGAGAGTGTCCGCAGAGGACGCCCAGGAACTGGCTCGCATCATCAACATCTCCACGGGCCGAGGCGACGCGCTGGAGAGGCTTGGGAAACTAAGCGAGCGCGCTGGACTAGCCAGCCCCGCGTCAGCGAAGATGGGACCAGCATGGGTGAACCGCGCATCGTCCACCGTCTTCTTCGCCCCTAAGTTCGCCGCCTCTCGACTTCAAGACCCGTTCGTCCAGGCCCTCGATCTCCTCTCCATCCCGCTAGATGCGGCCATGAAAGGGATGGGCAAGAAAGGGATGGGGAAGTCTGGGGTCGTAAAGGCCAGACAGCTTGAACGATTGTTTAGAGAGCAGGCGGCTAACGCTACTCTTGTCGCCACAACGAGCGCCATGATGAGCGACAAACCATTCTCAGAGGCGATGGCAGACTTCTACAATCCCGACAGCCCCGACTTTCTAAGGATTGTGGTCCCCATGGCAGGGGGCGACCGTCGATTTGACGTGAGCGGTGGCATCGCATCCACCTGGCGGTACATAAACAACCCCCTAACCATGGCGTTCGCAGGCACGCGTTCGGGCGCGGGCGAGATGAGCCCCAGTCGGTTTGACAGGCTTCTGTGGAACAAGGCAATCGGGCCTCTTGGCGCTCTCTATTCCGGGCTCCAGAACAAGGGCTGGGACGGCAAGGAGTTGGTCGATGAGATGGACGGGATACTGGAGCATGTGGCCCAGAGGGTGATCATCCCGGTCATCAAGTCGGCCACGCCAATCATGGCCCAGACGCTGGTGAAGGACACCATCAAAGTGCTCGCCGGGGAGTTGGGGGTTGAAGAGGCCGCGATTGCCGGTGCGGCTGAGTTCTTGGGCGTATCCAACTACACCAAGACGCCAAAGAAGAAGAAGCCCAAGCGCAGGTACAAGCCATGAGAACCCCACCCCGACTCGAGGACCTGGCCCCGTGGCTACGCATCAGGGTCAACGCCCTGGCCGTATCCCACAGGGCAACCAACCCAGGCACAGCCCTGTGTCTCATCTGGGGCCACCGCTCACAGGCTGAGCAGCAGTCAGCCTACAAGGCAGGCCGCTCTAAGATTAACGGCAAGACCAAGTTCAGCCTACACAACTTCAAGCCGGCTCTGGCTGCTGACCTGTGGGTCTACACCGAGGCAGCAGACGACACCTTCTATGAGAACCGACCGCCCAAGGACCTGGGCCTTGAGCTCCAGTTGCTCCAGAAGGGCAGCCTCAAGAGGTGGTACATCCCCATGGGGCACCTCGCCGAGATGGAGGGCCTCGAGGCCGGCGCACTGTGGCGCACGTTCCGTGATGGCCCCCATGTCCAAGTGCCAAAGCGTCAACGAATCGTCATGCTCCAGAGGGCGCTGGTTCGCAATCATTACGAACTGGGTGCGATTGATGGCATACTCGGCGCGAAAACCAAGAAGGCCATTGAGGGAGCCAAGGTGGAGTCAGGGATTAAAGCGCGCGCAGGTGGCCCCATGCCCGTTCATCCTGACCTTTGGGAGTGGCTGCACGTAGACGGCTCAGGGAGGGTCTCGTGAGAATTAACGGCGTCACATACCACCACCCGCTAGCCAACATCACAAACGGCGCAGGCGCTGCTGGTGGAGGCGGGGGCGCAGCCCCCACGGGCAAGTCCTACAGCTTCGATGGCGTGGATGACTACGTGTTGGCCAACGGTGCGGCCTCAATCATCGACTTCAACAACGACCCACACACCGTATCTGCCTGGTTCAAGATTGCCCCAACAGCAGTGGCTTTATCTGGCTTGTGGGCCTTCACTAACTCGGCTGCCGCGACATCCAGGTACTGGTTGTCTATCTCTGCAAGCGGGTCGGTTGTTGTCTACGGCTGGGGCAACACTGGCGGGGTGTACCCTGTCGGCTCTGGCGGCGCACCCGTTACGTCAGGCAGCGGCCTTGATGACGACGCATGGCACAATGTGGTCGTCACGTACAACGGCTCTAACGCCCTGAACATCTACATCGACGGAGGTGCGCCAGCCGCCTTTGTAATATCAGCGGGCACCCTTACATCGGACACGTTTGCGTTCGGCGCTAGGCGTCTAGCCGGGGCCACGAGCTACGCCATGAACGGCCTCGTCCACCAGGCCAGCATGTACACATCTGAGCTCACCGCCATGCAGGTCGCAGGCATCTACAACAACGGCAACTCCACTGACGAGACCGCGTTGACCCCTGCGCCTGACCATTACTACAGGTTTGGCAACGGAGACACGGAGTTCCCCACGCTCAAGGACTACGGCTCAAGTCCCCAAGACGGCACGGCCTACAACATGACGGTGGCCTCCATCGTGGACGAGTACCCGTCTGCTATGAGCTACCTGTTCGATGGCGTAGCTGACTACATCCAAGCAGATGCGGTGGTGGCTGGCACGGGCAACTTCGACTGGCAGACCGATGCCCAGACCGTCTCTGTTTGGTTTAGGACCACCAACACCGCACAACAGGCGCTGTGGTCCTTTGGCCACTCCAGTTCAAGCGTTAAGTTTTACTACCTCCAAATACAGGGGACGGTTGGTGTAGATGGCCCGCGCTTTAAGGTCATCGGAAAGGCGTCTTCGTCTGCGGGCCTGTTTGGCAAGAACGACGCCACAAGCAGCCCTCACGGGGCCACGGGCGAGGTGTGGGTTCAGTCCGATGACCCCAATGGCATCGACCCGAGCGATGGAGACTGGCACAACATCGTCATCACGTTTAGCGGCGTGGCCAGCAGCGCAGAGGCGGTGAAGATGTACGTTGACGGCAACTACGTTGGGTTCTCCAAGTCTCGAAGCAGCGCGCTGGACGTGTCGGACTTCTCCATCGGAGTGTTCCGCTACGATGGGGGAGCCGATAAAGAGCAGTACTTCGCTGGTAACATCGCCCAGGTAAGCATGTGGACGAGCGCGCTGGCGGCTGGCGATATCACCATGCTCTACGCTGGTGGCAACTCGATGGACCCGCGAAACCTGTCTAGCCCGCCGCAGCACTTCTATCGCTTCGGCGCAGGAGACGCGGAGTTCCCCACCCTGGTGGACTACGGCTCTGCCCCACAGGATGGAACAGCGGTCAACATGACCGCATCTGATATCAAGAAGGACTCACCACCATGATTCTGCACTACCGAGTATATCCCGCTGACGATGTGGCCTCTCACATGGAGAGCCCCACCTGCGTCACCACCGAGCCCCGCTACACCATCGATGGCACCGAGGCCATCCTCAAATTCACCGAGCCAGTCGATGGCTCTATCACCCACGCCGCAGCCTTTGCGCTTGTTCAGACCCCAGCATGGCAAGAGGAACTAACACCATGAGCACACCAACTGGAAAAGTGGAGCGCGAGAGCGTCTCCTTCCCCGTCGTCACAGAAGACTTCTGCATCGTTCACCTGGCCCTCGCAGGCGGAGCGGGCGCTAATCTAGTTGCCGCCATTCAGGACCAGATTGCCCTGCTAGGCCCCCTGACCACGCCTGCTCGCACCTACCCCTCGATGTTCAAGTCCATTGTCGTCTCCGCATCGAGCGCCAATGACGTCATCATCGGCGGAACTGCCCAGGGTGGCGCTGGCATCGGAATCAAGATTGCCGCTGGCACCTCGATGCTGCTCGGCTTCTCTGGCACTCCGGCTGACCCGCTGCTCTACCAGTGCGCTGGTGTGTGCGCCGTCGCTGTCTACTTCTGATGGAGATGGAGTCACTGGTGCAGGTGGGTGGGTACGCGGCCTCTATGGCTGCGTCCATCTGGGTGTTCGCGTCCAAGCTCCAGGCCGGGGTGTCTAAGATTGACGCCCACCTGGCTGTGATTGAGGAGCGACTGACCAACATCCAGCGCGAGGTCGAGTCAGCCAAGGACTCGAGGCGCGACCTGTGGCAGGAGCTTCACGGCCATGGCGACAGGCTGACCAGAGTGGAGGTTAAGTAGATGACTGAGCCGCTGAGCATCGAGACGATTAGCTGGGACAGGTTGACGATTCTGATAACCGTCGCAGCCCTTGCCAGTTACTCCATCACTCAGGTATTCAAGACGCTACTCAAAGAGAGCGTGTTGTCCGATGGCAGGTTTAGGCGCACGTCCTTGCGAGCCCTGTCCGTAATCCTGGGAGGGAGTTTCGGATATATCCTCGCTGGGTATACCGGCTTCGGTGCCATCATCGGCATCGGAGCCGGGTCTTTAACCACCTACGTCTTCTCCACCATCAAGTCGCGGATTAAGAAGTCAGCGCACCCACCAGAGGACTTCTAGTGGACTTGCTCCTCGCCGTACTGGTCAGCGCCGCCGCCATGTTCTTTGCCTTGTGGCGCACGAGCGCGCGCAAGACCAAGGTGCTTGAGCAGCAGACCAGCACCCTTGAGGTCATCGCCACCCAGGCCACAGAGGTGGCCGAGTCCCTATCCGAGTCGGTGAACAAGCAGGAAGAGGAGCTCAAGAAGGTGGACGAAGCACACAAGGTGCTCCGAGCCGAGCTAGCAGAGACGGCCAAGGCTATATCAGCGGTCAACCTACAAGACGGCTCCCTGGCCACAGCCTGGGACCAAGCAACAGGGGAAGAGTGATGCGAGCCTCGGAAGAAGACATTGCCGCTGACCTTCTTGGCCGGTATCAGATTACAGAACTTCCCAACGGATTTATTCGCGTGAGCGATAAGGTCAGCGGGCTAGAGCACACAGTTAAGTCTGGCGAAAGGATGCCCTCGTCTGTCAGAAGCAGGCTTCAGTTCCTGCAAGGCCATGGCTCAACGCCAGAGCAGTACATGGAAACGCTGCGTGGCGCTGCGAGAAGGGAGTTCACTCCTGGGTTCAGAAAGATGGTCTTGGACGCTGAGAAGTTTCACTCTGGGCGCGCTCCATCGCCAGCAGGGGTGTCGCTTCTTGCGCCTAGTGGTCATCCGCGCCAAAGGGCCGCGACCACTTTCAACCGCCTAGCCCCCAAGGCCGCGACCACTTTCAACCGCCTAGCCCCCAAGGCCGCGACCACTTTCAACCGCCTAGCCCCCAAGGCCCTGGCCACAGGCGTAGCCGCCAAGCTCATGCTGGGAGGAGCGGCCAAGGCAGCAGGGCTCCCTGGAGTGGCAGAGGTAGCGGAGATGGTAGGGCGTGAAGACCCA
>Ga0233413_10001137_pt1 | contig 11856 bp, 14 predicted proteins | sample Na_anoxic_6_MG_FD_189019 | JGI IMG/M metagenome (GOLD analysis project Ga0233413, IMG submission 189019) | Seawater microbial communities from Saanich Inlet, British Columbia, Canada - Na_anoxic_6_MG | ecosystem: Environmental > Aquatic > Marine > Inlet | place: Canada: British Columbia... | reverse complement strand
ATACGGAGGGACAATAAAGATCTTATCCGGTAAGGCTCAATTAGGTTTAACAAAAAAACTTACCCCTCTTAAAAACTTTATTGGATCAACACAATCAAATATTAAGACCGGAATTCTACAGGCTAAACTAGGCGCAGTTTACCAAGCTAGACAATACGGAGGAACAATAAAGATCTTATCCGGTAAGGCTCAATTAGGTTTAACAAAAAAACTTACCCCTCTTAAAAACTTTATTGGATCAACTCAATCAAATGTAAAGACAGGAATTCTACAGGCTAAACTAGGCGCGAGATATTATAATCGGCAACTAAATGTTTTAACTAAAGTAACTAAATCTTATTTACCAAGCATTAAAACAAATGTAAAAGTAACCAAAGGAACGCCAAAGATAAACTTTAATCAAGATGGGAAACCCTGGGAGTTTGCACCACAAACACCGGGACAAACTAAAATCGTAGGTAAAGCGATAGAAGGAACTCCCTCCGCCGAGAAGTTTAAATTAATATTTAACATAGAAAAGGGAACGGCTTATACTGATTCAAAGTTTATAACAAATCAATTCACCCGGAATATAGAATCATTAAACCCCAAAGGAGTAGATAATGTTCTTACTTTTGCACAAACAAATAAAGGATATTTGTATGGTTCCTTTTCCTCACATTCCCAAATGCCTAAATCATTGGCGAGAATCCCCGCCGACATAGATATAAATGTTTATGCTAGTAATGAAAAGGCGGGAGTTATAGCCAAGGGATTGGTTAAGGATTTAAAACTATCGGGTAATGTTGCCCGAATTTCTAAGCAGTCACCTCTATTAATAGAAACAAAAGTTAAAGGAGAATGGCATCACGCCGTAGACATTCACACACCCGAAACAGGTTTTGCACAAGGCCCAGGAGTTCCACAAGATTCTACCCTGGGGTTATACCTTAATCAAAAATCATTAAAGCAGGAGGGAATTAAGTTTATGCGGTTAAGTGAGCAGGGATTAAGAAAGGGTGCGAGTATTACAACGCTAAGAGCCGACGCGGGAAAATTAACAATAGGTCCAAAAGCCCACAGAACTAAAGACATAGGCGACTTTTTCAACGTACAAGAAACCCTTTTAAGATCTCAAGGCTCAAGTTTAAAAGATCTAAATGCTTTAAAGAAATTATACCCAGGCGCGGAAACTACCCAACCCGTAAAAGTACCTTTATATTCTCCTCCAAGTCCTAGCGCATCCCCTTCTATTGGGTTTACTGGCTCGGCCGCTACTGGTTCATTATTTGCGCCACCTTCTCGGCCTTCTAAATCTCCCCGATCTCGATCACCATCTCCTAAAGGGTTTATGTCAAATATTCCCTTAAGCCCTTACGCGTCAATCAGCACAAGCCCAAGCCCGAGCCGCAGCATTAGCCCAAGCCCGAGCCGTAGCATAAGCCCAAGTCCAAGCCGTAGCATAAGCCCAAGCCCTAGCCGGAGTATTTCAATTTCTCCTTATAGATCCATAAGTCAAAGTTTAAGCCCAAGCCCGAGCCGCAGCATAAGCCCAAGCCCGAGCCGTAGCCCGAGCATATCACCAAGCCCAAGCAGTAGCCCGAGCAGTAGCCCAAGCGGTAGCCCAAGCATAAGCCCAAGCCCTTCAAGGCCTCCGCCTATTTTTTCAGGTTTTAGACTCCCGGACATGGGGGCCGATTTTCCACCACGTTCTAAAATAGTTAAACTATCTAGATACAAATCTCAATACTCACCAAGTATAGAGGCCAACCTCTTTAATGTTAAAGGTAAAGCCTCAAAGTTTTCAATTAAAAGCGGCCTAACACTTCGGCCAATAGTGGGGTAAAGAAATGAATAAAAAAAATAAATATAATTGTCCTGGATCTTATAGCGGTGAACATTCTTTTTTCCCCGTAGGTAATAATGTTATGCAGTGTACCATTTGCGGCAAACGAGAGAAGGCAAAAGAGGCGAAATAAATGGGATTCAAAGACTATATTAAACAAAAGAAAGAAAGTTTTGATAAGTACATGGACAAACGCAAAAGCGATAAGATGGAAAAGGTGAGAACTCAAAACATCCAATCAAAATTAGATAGAGAAAGCACAATCTTAGAGGCCAAACAGGCCCGGAAAGAATTAAAAGAGATAAGGCAAACCAATAAAGCCCGGCACGATATCGACGCATTGAAAGCGGCCAAAGCTAAAGAACGCCGCCCCCGTTCCTTTATGGGAAAAATGGAGGCCGGAGTATCCGGATTACAGAAAGGAATCGGAGATATTGGGACCGCTAATACTCGAATGTTTGGATCAAGTTCCAAGGGTTCAAACCCTTTTAATAGTATGCCCGGATCAAGTTCCGGCGGTTCAGATCCTTTCGGCGGAATGTTTGGAGAGAGTACCGCACCAAGAAAGCGAAAGAGTAGCAGCAAAAAGAAAGGTAAACGGAAAAGATCTAAACGAGTAAGTTCAAGCGATCCTTTTGGATTATATTAAACGAGGTAGATAAGAATGGAAGAACAGCAGCCCCCCCAGGTAAGGAGTACACCGTATGCCTCACCGATGCATAATTACGGGAGTAGTATAATTGTAATGACTAACCCCGATGATGAACTTTACAAAATGGAATTAACCTTCCGGAGTATGACTTTGGACGGGAAAGGAAACCCGATTACTTTGGGGCAACCTTTGTTAAACGATCTCGGCATTAATAGCGTAATAGGCGTAGTTCAATCTATTGTAAACCGTTGTACCGTGATGAGCAACTTAAACAAACACGAGATCCCCATGGTTATGGATTTTTTAGGCGATACGTTGGCTAAGGATTTAATGATGAATCGTATAAAATACGAAATAGAAACAACAACCGCACGGGATAAAATCTTTTTTACGGCACTTAGTACCGGGTTTATGACAATGAAACGAGCATACGAAGAGGGGGAAAAAAGATTCTGGAAAGGATCCCAACAAGAAATAACAACCCGAATTGAAAACCAAACACAAAAGAAAGGGATGCTTACTAGTGCGTTGGGGTGGGGTTCAAAATGAGCGACGCCGTAGGATTGATTGGATCATGGGCCTTAAATATTATTGTTATCATTGTAAGCATTTGTTTTATTTGCGGGATGACTATAGTACTAGCCAAGCTATTAATAACCTATAAACGGTATTCCCAATTTACTTGCATTGTGTGGGGGCGTGACGGGTTCGGCCAAACAACCGAAACAAAAGACCGGGCAGGGATATTTGTTGATCGTAAGACATTAAACAAACGCTTTTTTATGAAAAAGGCTAACGTTGGACTCGATCCGGACAATGTCCCATACATTCAACAAGGCAACAAGAAAGTAGTTTACCTATTGAAAACCGGATTAAAAAACTTTAGATACGTAAAGCCCAGGATTAACAACCCCAACCTAGTATTAGAAGTAGGAGAGGAGGATGTCAATTGGGCGATCAATGCATACGAAAGGCAAAAGAAAATATTCAATCAGAATATATTACTTCAATATATGCCTTTTATTGCCCTGGCGTTTGTTAGTATCATAATACTTATAATGTTCATTTACTTTTTTAAACAGTTCGGAACATTGGCAAAAGTGGCGAGTTCCTTAAGTGAGGCGGCGAGAGCATACGCCCAAGCCCACGCGGGAACAGTGGTATTAAATTGATAAAACCAACAACATTTTTTATTTTATTTTTGATTTTGATAGGTTCCGCCCTAGCGGTTAAGCCGACACAGGAAAGCACGGCCGCGGGAGAACTTACCGTTTTGTACCCTAAAACGGAATACGTTCGGCAAAACGCTCCACTTAATTTACATTTTCATATAATGAATTCGACCGGATGGTCAATTAATAGCTCGGACTTAACTTGTCACATTCACCTATTCAATAATACAAATTCTCATTCACTTAAAGCCGTTTTAGAAAAGGATGGGCCGGACATGGAAATAGAATTAAACAATTCCTTTACTGCAAACCTGGGGATCATAGCTTATAATGTATGGTGTAACAGTTCCTATAATGAGGCGGGGTTTGTTTCCGATTCTGTTCTCGTAACCGAATCGGGCAACCAGGAGGACGCCATCGGTTCGGCATTACTCGGTTTTATTATCCTAATTCCTTTAATCTTTGGTTTGTTTATGCTTATCGGCGCGGCAACAATGAACGAAGAACATCACGTTTTTAAGATCTTTTTATTTTTGTTGTCCCCTATTTCGGTATGGGTAAGTTTACACTTTGCTATGGTTAGCTTAGTTAAGTATTATGGATTGTTTGATCTTCAGAACTCAATCGGAACTACTACCTACTGGATGGCCTGGACGTTTTTCGTTATGATAAGTTACTTTATCATTTATTCAATCTGGAAAATGTTCGCATACATGGCACAACAAAAACAGGAGAGTATAAAATATTGAAAGGGAAAAAAAAATATGTTCCCGGTATCGTCATCGACGAACTGGACGACATGAAAACCGAATACGGATTAAACCAGGATGCCCGAGCATTTGAGAAAATGGTCGATTATACAAGAGTAGGCCGAGAGGTCGAAAGGATTATGCGGCTTGATATGTTCGGACACAAACCAACAAGAAAGAAAAAATTCAAAGGTTTATTTTAATGGATAAAAAAGGAAGTGTGAGGGATATAATTTTAATCGCGGTAGTTGTGTTTAGTATGGGCCTCGTGGCTTTTATCTTACACTTTACGGCTAATACCGCAGTAACTAAAATGTTAGACGTCCCAACAATAAACGAAAGCGAAAGCACACGGACGGCCCTCGAATCATTCGACGAGTATGTGGATCGTTTCGACTATATCATATTTGCTTTATTCATTGGTCTAACCCTGGCCCTCATTGTTACGGGGTGGGTAGTAGGTGGACACCCTATATTTATGTTTCTTTATTTTATAGTAGTAACTATTGGCGTTGTTCTCTCGGCGATGTTCGCGAATGTGTGGGAACAGGTAAGCCAAGCCTCGGCATTTGGCACGACTGTAACAAGTTTTCCTTTACTTAATCATATCTTAAACAACTTCCCCATATATATAGCGGTAATCGGGATCGTTGGCCTTATCGTAATGTTTGCAAAGCCGTTTATAGCAGGAAATGAATAAGAATATTTTACTTTGGATGATTGTATCTTTTGTTTTGGTTAGTTCTGTAAGTGCTATTCCTTACGTTAATATGAGTTTTAACAATGCAACACAAATAAACCCCGGAGTTTATACGACAACTTCGGCCGAAGATCTAGCCGGAAACCATGATGGGGCGGTAACTGAGGCCATACAGTCGAATATCTCAGGTATTAATTTAACCGGGGCGTATTCTTTCGACGGTGTAAACGATAATATAGCTCTTTCAGAGGTTGTTAATTCTTCTTACCTTTGTTATAATGGCTGTACGCTTTGCGCGTGGGTAAATCCTAAACCTATGGACGAGGGCGTAGTTATTGGAAAATATGACTCTACAAGTAACGCGCGTTATTTACGTTTAGCCGTTGGGAGGGACGAAAACTATTTTCCTTATTTTACTTTCGGAGTTCCTAATGCATTAGGCACGGCGGGAATCGCTCGACACGCCATTGGTGCTACAAATCTAACATTAAACCAATGGTCGCACATTTGTGGAAGGTTTAACGGAACACCAACCCAACAAGGAAACTTAACAGTTTATTATAATGGAGTCTTAGATCGTATCCATGAAGATATTTATAATTTCACCTGGCCTATTCCTTTCGCGGAAGATGAGCCGATTTATATCGGACAAACCGACGACTCAAGCCCTCAGCTTTTTTTTAATGGGACAATTGACGAAGTAGCAATATTTAATTATTCTCTGCTAGATTCGGAGATCACAGATTTATTTAATTCATATTCACCCGCACCACCACCCCCCATTTATACGCCTCCCACCTTAGACTTTTACAACCAAACCCCTTTAAACGGTTCTCATATTTCGGTAAGCGAAACTCTCAATTTCGATTTATCAAACTTTAACCTTACGGTAAATTGTACCTTGTATGTAAACGGTACGCAAAAGTATAGCGACGCTACGCTAGTAAATGGATCTAGATCCTTTACTTATTATACCACATACGGAAACGAAGGCTTTAACGAACTAAACATAACTTGTATAGAGAGCGCCAACACTAGCGTAGTACGATCGGAAATTAAATATATTTACCAGGATAGCTTAAGCCCTTACTTTAGCCTAATACAATACAACCAAAGCGGATTAGCAAACCTTGACAAAGCCACCATTACGGCCGATTTTTCATATCATATTAATATGAGTGATAATTATCTTTACTACTTTAATGTGAATGTAACCGGATGGAATCGGGCAGGAAACAACTATTCGGACAATGTAAACGTTACGGGCCTTACTTCTTACCTTTATGCTAATGCGACAACGGCCGCAACTTATACTCCTGGATGGACACATTTCTTATTTAACGTATTGGATGCACACACATTAAATGATCTTAACGCACACCAAAATAAACAACTCGAAACAGAGCCGCTTTTATTTATTGATTTCTTAACAGAGGTAGAGTATAAGGGTAAGAAGATCGGCAAAACTGTTAAATTATATGGTGAATCTAGCAAAATAAAAGATATTAAGATCACAAAAGAAACAAAATATTCGAGAAACTTTAAGATAGATCTTAAAAACGCTGCCTCAGAATTTGAAACAACAATAGAGGCCGACACAATCACGCCGATTAATTCAGAATATCCCGGCCATTTCGTATTGAACAATTTAGTATGGATCGACTACTTACCAAAAGATAGCAACACCGAGATAAAAGAGATCCGGCGAATCAATAAAAAGAAATATAAGATTAAGATAGGGACAAAGGACGGCACACTTAAGACCTCGTACGGGTTTAATAGTTTCGGTATAATCAATTCAAACATAACAAACGCAACGGCATACATAGATAACTTTAACCGGACAAACAAAGTACTTATTCAAACCTTTTACGATGGTGCTAACTCCACGTACTTATCGTTTAATTCCCGCCCAAGCACGGCGTTTATTTATATCGATATACCACGAGAGGCCAATTTATCAGAGGCATATTTTAGTTTTAATAATTCTAATGACTATAACACGGATCTTAATTTAACTCTGGATCTCGTCCAATTATATTACGTGAATCGTTTCGAAGGGTTTTATACTACTGATGACTTAGCCGACACAATAACGCCACACTTGGCCGCCTGTTCATGTTCCGGGTGTTCTGTTGTTGGTACTTCGTGCAGATTAGCATTTCTTTTTAATCAATCGACGGATATTTTCGGAGATTCTAACGGCGTAACCGTAGACCATTTATTTATTTCACATAGTTTTAATTGGAACTGGTCTTATACAGAATCCTCCGAGCCTTCCCTTGTCGCACAAAATGACAGTACCGTTTTAATGTTAAATATAACTTATAACTCTACACATATAAGCGAATTAAACGCAACCCTTAACGATAGCGGGAGATCATATATCCCAACAAAAACAGTTTATGCCGACTATATCGAGTTTACTTATCAAGCCCCGGCCAATAGATCCCAGGCCACATATACCTATAACTGGTTTGTTAATTATACACAATCATACGATAGCCAAAATAAACAATTTACTACAACGGGGGCCACTTACGAGATTTACACATGGAATTTATCAACGTGTAGCGGCCCGGATACAAGTATAATATTTACTATTTGGGATGAAAATTACCCAGGAGTTAGATTAAATTCTACTTTAGAGTTGGAGGTCGATTACTGGATAACAGACCCCACAAAGAGCCAAACGTATAATGTAGAATTTGAGGGAAACCATACGTATAGATTATGCTTTTCTCCGTTTAATCAAACGTATTACTCAAACCTATATACACAATATACAACGGTAGGCGGGTTTACTCACAGGTATTATTTAATTAATCAAACGTTTAATAATATAAGCATTGTAAACGCTACAATTTATAACTTTAACGAAACGACGGATCTGTCTAATCTGGAAATGGTGGCCCGATATAAAATAAATTATACATACTACCCCAATGTATTGGCAAAACTCCAAAGGCTGTATTTATCCGAAGGCGTTTACCGTACGGTACAAATGGATAAAAGCGGGGACTTTGGGAATATATTTTTTAACATTAAAGAAGAAAATACCGACTATAGAATCTCGTTTTATGATGAGGCAAACAATCTATTAAAACAAACCGCGCCGATGAAGTTCGTTTGTACTTCGGGCGTGTGTGAATTGGTACAACTTCTTACAGAGTACGAAGGAAACGCAACAACTACCGATTTAAGCGTAGTTTACCACCTAGACAATGTTACGCGAATGATTCAAGTTAATTGGTCGGACTCACTCGGAAATAATAACGCCGTACAAATTAGAGTGATTAAAGAAACCCTAACAGGAACGGCCACCATTTGCGACGTGTTCCAAACTGGGGCCTCAGGTACTTACAATTGTAACGCCTCGGCATATACTGGCGATGTATTACTTACCGTTTTGACTTCAAACTCTCCATACACACCTATTAAATCGGCATGGATCCGATTAACAAGCGGGGCTTTATCTGGATTGATCCCAAAAGCAGAGGCGGCACTTTGGACAGCGGGGATAATTATTACTGTTGTAGGATTCGGCTTATTCTCTCCTGCTGCCGCCGTTGTAAGTACAATAATAGGGCTTATATTTGTTTTCTTCCTGGGTATTTTTGGCCCGTTATCAGTTACGTTTATTATTATTGCGGCCGCTTTAGGTATAGCGATCGGGTTAAAGGTGAAAGCATGAGGCCAATTATAATATTTGTAGCTATTTGTGGGATTGTTGGCATTATTGCCCTGTTAAATTGGTTAAAGACAAAGGCCCTTATTGATATTTTCGCAGTTAGTTTTATAGGATTAAGTGTTTTATCGTTAGGCGGAATTTACATATACTTAAAACGGTGGTCGGCGTATGGCTGAAATACTCCCAAGACATTATTTATTCGGTGTCATTATTTTAATGTTTTTTGTGATTGGCGGCGTTGGGATTATGTCGGAATATATGGCTTATGATAACGGGTTTGATACTCGGAATAGTACAACCGAATTTAATCGGACATTTAATAAAATTGCAAATGTAGAAGATTCGATCGATTCTTTAGAGAATCAAATAAGAAACGATGAGGATGCCGACTTTGGTTTTTTTGGAGTTCTTAACTCTTTAATAAATAGCGCGTGGACGGCTTTAAGACTAATGTTCCAATCATTTACTTTTATGGATGCAGTCTTCGAAGGAATGATCGCATTTTTTGGAATCCCCTCATGGATCCCTTTAATAATTGGTTTGCTTATTACGGTAGTATTAGTATTTGGGATATATAGTTTAATTTTTCAAAAGGACGGGTAAATATGGCATTGTATAATATAACATCATTAACGGAATCGCTTAACTTTGGAGAGTTAGCACTCTGGGCAAACGCTGCCTCAGATGGTGTTTTATTTGGGTTCTTTACAATAGCTATTTTTTTTGTTGTTGTCCTTGCGCTTAAACGCTATGACTTTGCAGACGGGTTACTCGTTGGCGCGTTTGTTTCGTTTGTTATTAGCGGGATCTTAACTTATGGAGGATTCTTAAATATAATATTCCCCCTTTGCTTTTTAATCATCGTTGCTTTATCGGGTTTTTATGTGTGGATGACAAAACGGAATTAGTTAGGTACAGATAAACTTAAATGCGGTTCCCCCCGTTTTTGGTTTTGTCGTCTACAACATACGCCCCCATGAATATATAAACTTCGTTCTTATCAAAATGACTATTAAATATATGGAGGAATAATAAAGATGGACATTGGAAATTTATATCAATTCGTTCTTATCCTAGTTTTGGTGGGAATGATTGCAGGTGTTGGCGTTTTAGCCCTGGACAAATTCGGAAGTACAAGCGGCATAACATCAACCGCAGCAACAGCGATTAACGCCTCTAGAGATGCGGTAGCAGAAGTCCCCAATACGTGGATGAGCCTAATCGTAACTATTGGAATTCTAGCGATTATAATCGGGTTAGTAATAACTGGATTCATGCTAAGAAAGAGATAGACAAAGCCGAAGGGGATCAAATCCCCATTTTTTAATTTTATAAAATGGAAATCGAAAACTTAGCGCCAATAATATTAACTCTTGTACTGGTGGGCCTCGTTGTAGGTGTTGGAGTATTAACCCTCGACAAATTCGGGACTGCTACAAAAGAGTTAAGGACTACTACAAGCGAATCGATTACAATACCAGCACAAAACGCAATCGTAACACTAGCAAACGGAAACCTAACCAAAGTTACAAGCATAGTAAACTCGACGGGAACAACCCTTTCAAGTGCTAACTATTCGATAAATTTGGTAACAGGGGCAATTAATAATACGGATAACGTTTCCTCGTGTGGAACTGGTGATACGTGCCTGGTTACTTACTCATGGACTGACTACAACACAAAAACAAACGCCGCCGTAGGAGCAGCCGGGGCCGCCGTTGGTGATGTATCTAATACATGGATGAGCCTAATCGTAACACTATTAGCCCTATCTTTAATACTGGGCTTAATGGTTACCTCTTTCGTTATGGGTAGAAAATAATTTTTTCTTATTTTTTTTATATTTACACGTCGTCCCCTTAGAAATATTTCGCTGCTGTTTTATTTCTGAGGGGGTTTTTATGCAATAGGTCGTTAGGTATACAAAACTCTACATTCTCAAATAGTTTAATATCCTTCCAATCAGAATTATTTTTAATCAGTTCTAAGTTATCAAAATATCTATCGTCCGATGTTTCAAATATCCACATACGGCGCGGTAGGTCTTTATGGCTATAATCTTGCGCTAATATTGCATTTACCTTTATTATTCGTGAAATCATTTTCTTAATACCTCCATTTATTTAGTATTAATATACATTGTTATTTAAATCTTTCTATCCTCTCATAAAATTTAAATTGTTCTTTCTCACTAATAAATAGTAACAATAAATATATATACTAATTACTTATTTTAAATTATATGATAAATGAAATTATATTAATAGATCGTAAAATTGTAAAAGTAGGGGCGTATTCATCGTGCTTTATTATACCGGCCTCTATTGTGCATCAATTGGATAAGGAAAAGAAATATACTATCAAGATCCAAGTATAAAACACCTTTAATAAGCCGGGGGCATAGTTCTTAACTCCAGAAAGCCTTTAAGTCGTCTAATGCAAACCCGGCTTATTATGATCCACACCCCTTAAGGGGTTTTTTGACCAAACACACACAGGGGGAGGGCGGCGACGTCCTCCCCCGCCTTATTTTTAGGAGGGGGATAAAATGGCATTAACCGTATGTGCGATATGTAGAGAAAAAAAGACACTATACAATAGACTCTATTGTTATGCGTGTTTAGATAAACTAGGTAAAGAAAATAGGACGTTTTCTGAGTTTTCAGATAAGGAGGACAAATAAAAATGGAAGAAAAAAAAATAATGAAATATAGTAAAGATGTGGAATTATCTTTATTAAAAATACAAATTGAGGCGGCACAAAGTAGAGAAGAAAACAAACCCAAAGAGATAGAGAGGTTTAGATTTATCTTTATGAAGGATGAGAAACATATAGAAATCACATGGAAACCGAAATTTACCCGCAAAAGTATAGTAAATGGTATGGAACTTTTGGACAAAGGACTAATGAATATAACAGAATTTCCTCAATATTTGCGAGATCTTGCCACTAAATCAAATGATGGCCCGGTTAAAATGAGAATCAGTTATACCATAATGGAGACTCTAGATAATGAGAATAAACCCATTTCTTATAGGTTTATCCAATCTTTAAAGCAATTAGAAG
>Ga0233413_10001135_pt1 | contig 11877 bp, 13 predicted proteins | sample Na_anoxic_6_MG_FD_189019 | JGI IMG/M metagenome (GOLD analysis project Ga0233413, IMG submission 189019) | Seawater microbial communities from Saanich Inlet, British Columbia, Canada - Na_anoxic_6_MG | ecosystem: Environmental > Aquatic > Marine > Inlet | place: Canada: British Columbia... | reverse complement strand
AGGATCGCCGTCCTCCGCCTTGTCCTCCTCCTCTTCCGCCACCACCATATCCTCCTCTACCACCACGGCTTTCGGTGCGAGGGCGAGCCTCATTAACCTTCATTGTTCGTCCTTTCAACTCTGTGTCGTTCAGTCCCTCGATAGCGGCCTCGGCTTCAGCTTTAGCGGACATCTCCACAAAGCCAAATCCTTTTGACTGGCCACTGTACTTATCCTTAATAATGTTGGCGGTTTCGACCTGTCCAAAGGCCTCAAAGGCCTCTTTTAGATCCTCTTCAGACACCTCATAGGATAGATTGCCTACGTAGATATTCATTGTGATCTCCTTGTTATTACAGAAAATTCTGTATGTAGTGATGTGATCTCGTGCTCATACTACTAAGGGCATTCCATGCATGTATGGAATGCCCTTTTTACACCAATGTGTTACACGATCGTGACATTTACTGCAGCAAGACCTTTTTGCCCCTGCTCTATGTCAAAAGTAACCTCATCGCCTTCATTAAGAGACTTGAAGCCGGTTGCATTGATCCCCGAGTGATGAACGAATACATCCGAACCATCTTGTTGTTCAATGAAGCCAAAGCCTTTGCGGTCGTTAAACCATTTTACAGTTCCATTAGCCATAGTGACACCCTCCTTTCATATAGATTCTCATGTTTCCATACTTCAGGATGTCACCTTTGACGTGCTGACAAATAGCTCTTTCCCTCAGAACGAAACAGGCTTGCCATTAAAGACAGGCCTTTATTGATTAGGTATACTATAATCTGTTTTTGGATAAAATCAAGTTATTTAAAAAAATAAAGCTTTCGTGTCATATTGGGTACATACATTCTATATGATTTTATTCAATACTACAAACACAATACTTGAAAATTTCGGGCTTCCAATTTTTTTCAAGCATAGCAGAATCATTTAGTCTCAACCTAAAGAGCACACATACAATATATAAGATTTATCAGCTTGAATGAAAAGAGTCATTCAAGCCTATTTTGTCATGTTGATACGAATAAGGTTTGCAGCCTTTGCATTAAGGATTAACCCCTCCTCAGAGATATCCTCTTCAACTGGTTGATGCCTTTCATCAATGTAGCCATGTGCTACCTCCTCAATCAAACAGGCATCACTACTTTAAGCTCACCTAACCACTCAACAGAACAAAGACGCAACCACCGGCAGTATAGCTTATCCTTAACAGCAATCGCTGTTTTAGCAAGTAATAGCCTGGTCGAAAGATCGCCAGAATCTCCAGAGCAACGATGGCCGCTACCATCAAGGTGGCATGACTCGGATGCAGGCTTTTGTACGGAACTTGGGAACCTGTCGCTCCGATGCTAAGGGAGAAATTCAAGTGGAGGCCCCACAAGAATGAGAGTACTGACGCGGAGCACAGGGGCGGAGTCACCCGTAATAGTGAGGAAGGTGCTGTAATGGCATTGGAGCGAAGGGGTGACATCGTCCGGTTTGAGCATAAGGGTCAACCACGAGGTGGGAGGAGCCCTGCTGAGCAGACAAAACCATTTAAGATCACGAAACGTCAAGTGTATGAGGCATACAAGCGGATCAAAGCCAATGGAGGCTTAAGCGACAATCTTTATAAGCTTTGGAACCGATTGGTCTCAGGAAGCTATCATCCGCACCCGGTACGCCGTGTAGAGATTCCGAAGGGAAACGGTAGTGTTAGGCCGCTGGGTATTCCGACGGTAGCAGACCGGATTGCGCAAATGGTAGTCAAGCAGGTGATAGAGCCGGAGTTAGACAGATGCTTTCACCCGGATTCCTACGGTTATCGACCTAGGAAATCGGCTCATCAGGCGCTGGCTAAAGCCAAACAACGTTGCTGGCAACGCCCCTGGGTGCTGGATATGGATATCAAAGGTTTCTTTGATTCCATAGACCATGAGCTGCTCATGCGGGCGGTGGACAAGCATGTGAAGGAGAAATGGCAGCGTCTGTATATTGAGCGATGGTTAAAAGCACCGGTAGAACATTCGGATGGCTGGCTGGAAGAACGAGGGAAGGGCACCCCGCAAGGCGGTGTCATTAGTCCGTTAATGGCTAATTTGTTTTTGCATTATGTCTTTGACGTCTGGGCAGAGAAGCACTGGCCGGGAATACAATTCGAACGTTATGCAGACGATATTGTATGCCACTGTGTCAGTGAAGGAGAGGCCAAGCACTTGAAGCAGGTGCTAACAGAGCGTTTTGCAGCCTGTGGACTTACACTTCACCAGGGGAAAACGAAGATTGTTTACTGCAAGAGCAGCTATTACCGACAAGACTACCAAGAGACCAGCTTTGACTTTTTGGGTTATACGTTCAGACCGAGACTGGCTCGAAGTCGAAATGGGAATCTGATGGTGATCTTTACCCCGGCGATCAACCGTAAATCTGCTAAGCGTATCCGGCAGATTATGCGATATTGGCATTTGTCAAGGCAGCAAAAGTTGGATGTATCTGCACTGCCAAATGGTTTTTGGTCGAGGGTACAGGGGTGGATTAATTATTACGGACAATTTGGACGTGGCGAACTCAGGCGGGTTTTGTTCCATCTGGATGAACATATTATTCGGTGGGCGCAGCGCAAATATAAGAAGCTGCGCAGGAAATCCCGTGCAATACGCTGGCTCCGACGTGTTCGGAAGGCCTGTCCATTCCTGTTTGCACACTGGCGTTTACGGGTTAATGACAGTTGCACGATAAGAGCTGTATGAATCGAGAGATTCACGTACGGTTCTGTGAGGGCCTGAGGGGGAGGTTCCCTCGGGCTACTCGACCACCCACCTGTGATGCGGAGCATTGGCCTTGACAGAGAATAAGAATGGTGTATAATACCAATGTATACAGTATTGGAGGTGTCGTATGGTACGAACGCAGATATACCTGACAGAGCGCCAACGTGACGAACTGGCTGCTATAGCCAAAATCGCGGGGAAGAAAAAGAGTGAGCTCATCCGAGAGGCCATCGATCGCCTCGTTGATCAAGCGGGCCACATCCGACGGGAGACGGTATTACGCGAGGCTGCCGGAATCTGGAAGGACCGTGCGGATCTTCCTGATTTCAAGGCAATGCGGGCCGAATGGGACAGGAACTGACCATGGCAGGGGCAATCCTTCTCGACACAGATGTTCTTGTTGATTTTTTCCGCGGCCATAGCAAAGCGGTGGCTTTCTTCAATGCCCACTCTGCCCGGATCATCCTGTCATCCATCGTCGTTGCGGAGTTGTACGTTGGAGTGAAAGGAGATGCAGAACAAGCTGCTCTGGAGAACTTCGTCTCTCTCTTCCATGTTGTCCCCGTAAGTGTCGAGATCGCGAAGGCTGGAGGGCTCTACAAGCGCGATTACGGCAAGTCACACGGTGTGGGACTTGCAGACGCCATCTTGGCTGCTACCGCTGAAGTCGAGAATGCGGAGCTGAAGACTTTCAACACCAAGCATTACCCTATGTTGAAGGGCCTCAGACCAGCCTACAAGGAATAATAGGCCATCAAGTCGCTGCAGGGGACGCCAAACAGCTCTGCGGAAGTTGATGGTGCCCTGCCCTGCATTACAGCATGTAGCTTCTCAAGGTTCAGTGCCCCGCAGAAGTCAAGAAAGGCACCCATTAATGGAATTGCCACAGGTTGAAAATTATTTGTAATTCAACTCAGAAACAATGCCCCTCTTTAAAGAGAGCGGTTAGCTAAATCCATTCGAAAATCGGAGGATTTGAACATGATCGCACAATTGTCCGTTTACCCAATTGGGGAAGGCACGAGCCTTGGACGTTTCGTTCGTAAAGGTGTCAAGGTTATTGAGGAATCAGGCTATACATACGAGATCGGAGGCATGAGCACGGCCATTGAAGTCCCGGATCTGGATGCCCTTTTCGATTTAGTTAAAAAGTTGCACGCTGCCCATGTGGAAGAAGGCGCACGCCGCGTGATCATCGATCTTAAGGTTGATGACCGCAGGGATAAAAAGGCCACGATTGAGACGAAAAAAACATCGGCGAAAAAGTTCTAATTGTGAATTCCCCCAAAAAATCACTGAAATTGTTTTGCGCCCCACAGCATCAGGTAAGCTCTTTGTGAAATGTGCTATATTTGATATATTTGAGGAATAAAAATGCCAAAATTAGGTGCGAAAGGTTTGCGATGGCTCAAAGGATTTCACTTGATTGCTGTTTCCTGTTGGATAGGTGGTGCTGTGGCTTTATTATTGCTGTATTTCTTAAAAAATGGGGTAACAGACGGAAGTGTACTCTATGGAATTAACCAGAGCATCCATCATGTTGATATGGTGGTAGTTGTAATTCCAGGAGCTTTTGGTTGCCTGATCACTGGCTTACTTTACTCAACCTTTAGTAATTGGGGCTTCTTTAAGCACAAGTGGTTGATATTCAAATGGTTTGTAACTGTTGTCGCAATTCTTTTTGGAACTTTTTTTCTTGGTCCATGGGAAACCACTATGATGGAGATTTCAGGTAAACTTGGTATCTCATCTTTAAATGACCAGTCGTATCTGTACAACCAAAAAATGAACGTTATCTTCGGTGGAATTCAATGTATAGTTTTAATGATTACCGTATTTATTTCCATCTTTAAGCCATGGAAGAAGAAAAAATCAAAAAATCAAAGCTGATCTCTTTAAATAGTAATTGGCGTTTTCAGAGACTCTCTGTTAGAATACCACCTAACAGCAAAAGGAGGCTGTCCATGAAAAAATGGCATGAACTTGGCAAAGAGCTCAGGCGCTTTATTAATCCTGACACCTTTCCTGTAGCAGTACGGTTTTTAGCCCATGAAAGCGAAATTCCAGAAGGAGCCAAAACTCCTTCGAAAAATCTAAAGGTAAAGATAGCTCACTGTCAGGCTGCAGCTATCACTCGTAAATATGGCTGGACCTTGGCTATGACTCCCAATGACCTGGGCTGCGCAATTTCGGGCCATACCTATGGTTGGGAGTTGGCTAACAAAAATGGAGCGGTAGATTTTTTAACGCGCATGAATTACGCCTCTGATATGACAGCAGCCCTTAACATCTTAGAATCCCTCAAAACTTTGAAATCGGGTCAATGTGAGGCCGTGGTCTATTCTCCCCTGGAATGGACTAAGGTGGAACCAGATGTCGTTTTGATCTATTTGAATCCTGCCCAGCTTATGCGCTGCCTCCATGGAAGCACCTGGCATACGGGCAGACCAATTGCCGGTTCATTTTCTGGCCGTGCTGCATCATGCACAGAGGGTGTTTTGGGGGCATTCTTGGATCAAGCCCCCAAGGTAGTGGTTCCTGGCAACGGAGATCGTGTGTGGGCGGCTACCCAGGATCACGAAATGGTGTATGCGTTGCCTGCCTCCCACTTGGAAACCCTGATGCAGGGTCTTTCCAAAACTCATGAAAAAGGCATCCGATATCCAATCCCGACTTACTTGCGATATCAACCTGAGGTGGGGCTTTCTCTCCCCTTGACTCAAATCTTTCGCAAAGCTGAGTGAAGCGCAGGTCAAATCGTTCAATTAGAGTAAAATCAGCTAAAATTGCTTCTGGCCTTGACCATAGCGGTAGAAGCACTTAGAGCCTAACAGGGTTTACCCGCCCTACTTCTGGCGGGTTTACTTTTCTTCCTGTTTCCTTTATACAAGACAAAAAAAGAGGAAAGTTCTGTATGAAAAGATTAGTGAGAAAATGTATTGAAAAATTGACTCCTTATCCACCAGGTAAACCAATAGAGGAACTTGAGAGAGAGTTAGGAATAGTCGGCTCTATAAAACTGGCTTCAAATGAGAATCCCTTGGGTCCCTCACCCAAAGCTATCAAGGCTATCAAAGAAAACCTCAACAATATCCATCGGTACCCTGATGGCAGTTGCTATTATTTGAGACAGAAATTGTCAAAGAAGTTTGGATTGCCAATGAACAAAATTATTTTGGGTAATGGATCGAACGAGATAATAAAATTGGTTGTACATACCTTTCTTTCACCTGACGAAGAAGTTATTCTTCCCTTTCCCACCTTTTTGATGTACGAAAAAATCGTTCAAAGTTTTGCGGGAAAAATAGTGACGGTACCGTTGTTAGATTTCTCTATTAATTTATCAGCCATACTTACAGCAGTATCCTCTAAAACCAAAATAATTATTATAAATAATCCGAACAATCCAACAGGAATGGGCCTCAACAAAAAAGAGATCTCCCAGTTTTTACATTCCCTTCCCTCAGATTTGATAGTTATTTTAGATGAGGCCTATATTGAATTTTCCACAGATCCAAACATTGCAAGTTCGCTAAAATTATTAGAATCATATCCACTGCTTGTAGTTCTGCGAACATTTTCAAAGATCTATGGATTAGCCGGACTTAGGATTGGGTATGGATTGGCCTCTGAGACTATAGTAGATAACATGAACCTCGTCAGACAGCCATTTAATGTAAATTATTTAGCCCAGGCTGGAGCATTGGCTGCACTTGACGATGATGAATTTGTGGAAAAAACACGTACCCTCACACAGGATGGTCTTGTATTCCTTTACTCCCAATTAGATCGCATAGGCCTTGAATATATCCCTACTCAGACAAATTTTTTCTTGATTAAAACTCCGCTTGGAGCACACGAAACATTCCAGCGTATGCTCAAGGAAGGTGTCATTGTTCGGTCTATGGAAAGTTTTGGACTGAATGACTATATAAGAATAAATGTAGGTTTACCAGAAGAGAATAAACGATTTATAAAAACTCTGGAGAAGGTTCTCTATACGAAACTGGAAACTGGAAACTCGAAACTAGATAAATAAGGAAGTTTATTTTTGATTGACGATTCTTCCCGATTTTCACGTATCATGTCTAATCAGCTAATAACTATAGATGGTCCAACAGGGTCTGGAAAGAGTACTGTGAGTCGCCTTTTGGCTCAAAGGCTACATTATCACTATCTTGATACAGGGGCTATGTATAGGGCTGTTGGACTTGCCATCCTGAGGGCTGGTGTAAGTTTGCACAATAAAAAAGAGATAACTAGAATATGTGACGGTCTTAATATACAATTTATTCATGAGGGCGATGCAACAAAAATTTATTTGGACAATGAGGATGTCACTAAAGCCATTCGGGAGTCCGCTATAGATTTAATAGCATCCGATGTATCGGCACTTGATAACGTCAGGAAAGCAATGACAATCCTCCAGAGAAAGATTGGCTCTCAAGGCCCATTGGTGGCAGAGGGTAGAGACATGGGAACAGTTGTGTTTCCAGAAGCTCAGCACAAATTCTATATTGATGCATCATTAGAGGTAAGAGTAGATCGGAGATTTCAGGAAAGGCAAAAAAGAGGAGAATCGATTTCAAGGGAAAAAGTAAAGAAAGATCTTGTTAAGAGAGATAATCAGGATATGAATCGGCATCTATCTCCACTGAAGCCAGCCAGAGATGCAAATATAATTGATACTACAAATTTAAGACCTCATCAAATAGTCGAAAAAATAATTAAAGATATGGTAACTCAGGTTCAAAGTTCAGGGGTTCACGCCTGCCCGCCATCCGGCAGGCGGGTATGAAGAGCGTAAAGAGACTAATCCCGATTTCATCGGGAAACCGTGAACCAGACAACCAGTTACAAGATATGAAGATGAATAAGGAATAAATAATGTCATTGATAGAAATTAAAAATAACAATCAGGCCCACAATTTTGGGAAAAAGGAAATAAAGGGAAATAAAGACTTGAATTGTAATAAAAAATTCTTTAAACTAATAAGTTAAATTTTTTAAAAAATATATTTTAGGGGGTTAAACAGTTAATGGGTGAACAAACAGGCGAAACAATAGAAGAAAAAACGGATATCAAGGAAAAAGAAACTGAAATAGAAGCCGAAGAGTCAACCGAAGAGTCAACCGAAGAGAGCCTTACTAATCTTGATAATGACAGCAAGCAAGAAGAAATTGAATTAGAGACAGAAGAGTCAACCGAAGAGAGCCTTACTAATCTTGATAATGACAGCAAGCAAGAAGAAGATTCAGCTGAAATCAATATAGAGGAGATGTATGAACAGAGCCTAAGGCAAATTCAGGAAGGAGAGCTGATTAACGGAGAGATTATCAAGATAGATGAGGAATATGTGTTAGTTGATATTGGTTATAAGTCAGAGGGCATAATCCCCATTAGGGAGTTTAAAGATACAGATGGAAAAGTAACAGCCAAAGCAGGGGATAAGGTTGACGTTGTATTGGAAAAAAAAGAGAATGATGAGGGAGTCGTAACCCTCTCTATGGAAAGGGCAAAAAAAATAAAAGTGTGGGATCAGATCAGAGATATTCAAAACAGCGATGGCACTATTCAGGGAACAGTTATCCATAGAGTTAAAGGTGGTCTCTCAATAGATGTAGGTCTTCCTGCCTTTTTGCCTGGTTCCCAAATTGATCTTCAACCTATCAGGGATCTTGATTCCTTGGTGGGCAAGGTGATGGAGCTAAAAATTCTGAAGTATAACAAAAGGCGAAACAACATAATTGTTTCCCGAAGAGCCCTTCTTGAGGAGGAGAGAGTAAAGCACAAGGCTGAAACACTTTCTCTCATAAAGGAGGGATCAGTATTAAAAGGTAAAGTCAAAAATATTACTGACTATGGCCTATTTGTAGATCTTGGAGGTATAGATGGGCTTCTTCACATAACAGACATGTCTTGGGGTAGAGTTTCCCATCCTTCTACAATGTATCAAAGAGGGGATGAAATAACAGTTAAGGTCATTAATTTTGATAGGGAAAAGGAAAGGGTTTCTCTCGGCATCAAACAACTCAAACCCGATCCTTGGGCCGAGGCACCTAAAAAATTCGCCGTTGGCGAAAAAGTCACAGGTCGGGTAGTCAACATTACAGATTACGGTGCATTTATAGAAATAGAAGAGGGTGTAGAAGGCTTGATTCATATCTCAGAGATGTCCTGGACAAAAAAAGTAAAACATCCTTCCCAGATAGTAAGCATTGGGGATACAATTGAGGCAGTGGTGCTAAACCTGGATACCGGAAACAAAAGGGTATCATTGGGGATCAAACAGATAAAAGCGAATCCTTGGGATTTAATCGAAGAAAAATATCCAGTAGGTACAATTATTGAGGGTCGGATAAAAAATATTACTGATTTCGGATTATTTATCGGTATAGATGAGGAAATTGATGGACTTGTTCATATCTCTGATATCTCCTGGACAAAAAAGATTAAGCATCCTTCTGAACTGTATAAGAAAGGGGATGAAGTTCAGGCGAAGGTACTATCTATTGATAAAGATAGTGAACGTTTCTCATTAGGCATAAAACAATTAACCAAAGACCCCTGGGAAGAGATACCTGAGAAATTCAAACCCGGGACTAAGGTTACAGGAAAAGTAACTAATATAACCGATTTTGGTATATTTGTTGAGTTAGAAGAAGGCATAGAGGGTCTGATTCATTCATCGGAAATAAGTAAAGCTAAGTCCAAGACATCTCTTGGAAAGTTCCAAATCGATGATGTTATTCAAACCTTAGTAGTCAACGTTTCTCAAGAGGATAAAAAGATCGGCCTCTCCATAAAAAAGCTTCAAGAGAATGAGCACAAAGAAATATATAATAATTATAAGGATGGCACGGAAAAAGAGGTCACTTCCAATTTTGGGATGCTTATTAAAGAGAAGATAGAGGCAAATGCCGACTTAAATTTTCAGAAAGAAGAAGATAATTCAGAGGATCAAGACACACAGACACCCAATTCGGCTGATACACAAGAAGAAGAAAAAGCATCTACAGAAGATAATGAACCCACTAAATAATTATTCCCCCTTAAAAGTTTACAAAACATTAGTAATTGTTAGAAATCTTGCTTGCCCCTTAAGCAGATACAAATTTTATGCTTAAAAAGAATCGTCCTATCACATTAGTCCTTCTTATTTTGGGAATAGCTATTCTTTCTTTTGGCACAGTAATGGCTATTGTCCTTTCTTTCTCTCATCTAACACCCACTCTTGGATTTGGAGATAAAATAGCAGTGATCCCTATACAGGGTGTAATAAAAAATTCAGATAACATTACAGAGCAATTGATAAATTTTAGGAATGACAAACGAATCAAGGCCATAATTCTAAAGATAAATTCGCCTGGTGGCGGAGTAGGCCCGTCGCAAGAGATATACAGTGAAACAATAAGAACGACACACACGAAAAAGGTGATCGCCTACCTCGGATCTGTAGCTGCCTCTGGTGGTTACTATGTTGCATCTGCGGCCGATAAAATAATTGCCAATCCCGGAACCCTTACTGGTAGTATCGGGGTGATTATGGAATTCATAAACGTTGAAGAGCTTCTCAATAAGATCGGTGTTGAAATGCGGGTAATCAAGAGTGGCGAGTTTAAGGATATAGGTTCTCCAAACCGAAAAATGACTGACAGGGAAAAAAAGATGCTCATGAACCTTATAGAAGATATCCGTAACCAATTTGTAACAGATGTTTCTAAAGGAAGAAATATGCCTAAGGAAAAGGTTCTTGAAATAGCTGATGGCAGGATCTTTTCAGGCAGGCAGGCAAAAGTATTAGGCTTGGTAGATTCTCTTGGTAATTTCCAGGATGCTGTTAATCTTGCTAAGAGGATAGCTCATATCAAGGGAGAAGCAAAATTGGTATATTCTGAAAAAAAGAGAAGATCTCTTTTGTGGAATCTAATATTCAAGGATCTCGTTGATTATATAATCAATAGAGTTGATCAGCGTTGCGGAATATTTGAGTACAGATGGAATGGAGAATTTAGTGTATCCAATTAGATAAAATTAATCTCTCCTTTCCCTTCCCTAATTACCGCCGGATTATCGTCCATTAAGGAGACCACAGTGGAAGGTTCATGTGAGATAACTCCCCCGTCAATGACTATTTCAACGAAGGAAGAATATGTATCATGAATTACTGAAGGTTCATCAAGGTTTACACTCGTGCTAATAATGGGGCGGCCTAAACTTTTTACTATAGCTAAACAGATTTTGTTGTCTGGTACCCTTATGCCTACAGTTCTCCTTTTTGTGAGCATTAGTTTGGGTACCAGTCTTGTTCCCTCTAATACAAAGGTATAAGGTCCAGGGAGCGACCTTTTCATAATTCTATAGGCATTGTTTGAAACCTGGGCATAAAGGCTTATATCCTTTAAATTAGCACAAACAAATGAAAATGGTTTTGTCAGGGGCCTTCTTTTAAGCTGGTATATTTGTTTGATAGATTTTTTATTAAAAAGATCACACCCAATACCGTAAAAGGTGTCTGTTGGATAGACTATAAGGCCTCCTTGATCCAATACCTGAACAACCTTGCTTATAAGCCTTTTTTGAGGATTATCCTGATTAATAGATAAGAGCATAATTTTCCTCCATATTAGATAAATTTTTGTAGTACGATATCCAAATATCGTAACCGTTCACAGGTTCAGAGGTTCAAAGGTTGTATTCTCATCACCTTACGCAATTTTGTAAACGTTTTGTAGGGGAAAACTGACCGCTTATATATCCCCACAAACCTGGAACATGGCGCTTGGTAATGACGTGGCAAAACCCGCATTCTTTTCCCTAACCCTGAACGTTGAACCTGAATAGTAACGAATTATGTATCTACTCAGGTATCTTGCCACAAAGGCACCAAGACACCAAGATTAGAGAATTATTTTTTATTATAGCCTTTTCAATCCCGAGTTATCGGGATTGAAATTAATGAAAGAACTACGTTATTCAATAATATTTATCTCTTCTTTGGGTCTTTGTGCCCCTGGCCCAGACCCCTGGCCCAGACCTGGCTTTGAAAGGGTGTGTTTATATCTATAGATACGGTAATCGTTACAAAGCATGATAATATTCCTGTGTCGTCGCGCCAGGGCAGGCTGGCATGCAATG
>Ga0233413_10001134_pt1 | contig 11879 bp, 18 predicted proteins | sample Na_anoxic_6_MG_FD_189019 | JGI IMG/M metagenome (GOLD analysis project Ga0233413, IMG submission 189019) | Seawater microbial communities from Saanich Inlet, British Columbia, Canada - Na_anoxic_6_MG | ecosystem: Environmental > Aquatic > Marine > Inlet | place: Canada: British Columbia... | reverse complement strand
GTAAGCCTGGAAGCTGGAACTCTATAAGCGAGTTCGGTCTTTGGTCTGTCCATACCGTCTTGTATCGGTTTGAAGAAGAACGGGTAATTAACGCTGATAGGTACCACTTTATCTGTGAACATCTTCTTTGCATCGGCACCAGATTTGGACAAAATCCCAAAGCGTGCGTCGGTTGATATTGTTGCCATGTTAACGGTCTCAGCTGAAGCCATGAACGAAAAACCTGACCTTCTGTTCTTGAGATATGACATTCCATAACAACGGATGTCTGCTTTGCAAGCTTCCCAGAATAAGAAGAATATTCTGTTTGATTCCCTATAATCTGCTGCCCCAACATCAATCTTGGCCCACTGCAAGTACATGTAATGAGTACCAGTAACATAAGTTGGCTTGCCATTATTATAGAACCAAAAACCCTTTTCCCTTTTTTCAAACTCTTTGTCAATATATCCATACCATTCTTCTTGAAAATCAGTGGGATATTTTTGCCAATCAAAAACGCTTTTGATTTTCGCAAGTTCTTTAGGATATTCTAACCTAGACCACATTTGTTCTTCTTTCTTGTCAGAACATTTGTAAACATCTTCTGGAACAGCAGGTAAAGCAATTTTTAAGTTTTGTATCTCTACAATTTCACCTATAGTTCCATCAGAACTTATAATAACCATATCATGGTCATTATCGTATCCTTTGGCCCACTTTTTATTTCTATTATTTCTTTTTAGTAAAGCAGGTTTTACGTGGTCTTCTATTGTCTTTATTAATGTTTGCTTGTACATTATTTAGACCTACCTTCTGCAAAGCCTTTAAAAGACTTTTCCTGTTTAACTTCTTTTGGCTTTTCTTCCAATAGTTTTTCCTCTTCCTCTATTCTACTAAGTATTTCAAAAGCATCAAATATTGCTAACTTTTTAGTTGCTGCAGCGTTTTTTAATCTGTCTGCAGATATATCATCGTCTGAATCAACTATCTTTTCTTTAGCAACTTGTATAAGTTCCTCAACTGCTTTTTGCCCAGCTAGGATTATATTCCTCTTCGTCTCCTTTATATTCATACTTTAATAAAATATCATTAGATTCCATACAATAAAGCCGTTGGTCGTCTACGATAAACTCAAATTCCCTGTTAGCTTTGAAGCCTACAAGATCTCCCTCGGTTATTCCTAGCGCTTCTAACGACTTGTTACCAATTTTTAATACTCCAATATGCTTTCTCTCCTTATCCATTGAGAAAGGATTGTTATTTTTAATCGGCATTACAAAACACCTAGTACCAATTGGTTTCCATTCATTGTCTCTTTTATACAAGTAGACTTGATCTGGTTGGCAAAAGTATAAGTTTTCTTTAAAAAGCTTACTACTATCAACGGCTTCGCCTTTTTGATTGTAATATCTTCTAAATACGTTGTGGTGAATTATTACTACGTCACCAACATTGACAGATGATTTAAAAGCGATTGGCACAGATACAACCTTAGCTGTTCTGCTTATAAATTTAAAGTCCTCTATGCTTGAATTAAGCATTAACTTTTTTTCACCAACTTTTATCTCATTATCATATCTTCCTTCTACAGGTTCAACTATAAAATCGAATACACTTCTCATTAATACTGTAAGTCATACTCAACGGATATAGCCATGTTAGAATTAAACTTCTTCCATGGCAGTACCTCGTTGTTTTTCTTTATATGTATACTATAAGAGTTGTTAGATTCATCATGTAGTATATGAGATATTTCGTGACCTCCATAAACAGACTGACCTACAGCGTAATGCATCGCATCATTTTTGTAGTCGGAACCTATACTAATTTTTCTTATAATAGATGACATATATTAAGCTTCTACTTCTTCTTTCTTAATTTCTTCAAAGCTACCATCCTCTAAGTTAATACTGATTGCTCCGTATTTCTCTTCTAAGACTTTTTTATTGTCTTCTACTTCTTTGTTCAGCTCTTGAATGTGAGCGATCAAACCATACTTTTGAGTTTCTAACACACCTACTTGAGATAATGCTTGACTCATTTTACCTTGGTTCTCTTGAACTAACTTTAATTCTTCTGCTGTGATCTTGTTTTCCATTTGATTTAATTTAATTGTTTTCATTTATTTATTATCACTTGATCTTTTTGATTTTTCCCAAGTCCTTCCTACAAAGTAAGCTCCATACACTGTGATCAACAATGATTGGAATATGGGTATATATTGCTCCGCTACAGCAAAGCCTCCAATATTACCATCAAAGAAAGATAAAATAGTAAAAATAACAGTTAAGTATATTAAGACAAGCGGGCGTATGTTTTTAGACAAGAAACTATCGCTAGCCATGTCTGACTTCCAGCGATCTGTAACTTGCGCTTGAGCATCGCTATCCGCTTTCTCTAGTATTTCTTGAATCTGCTTTTTTATTACAAGCTTTTCTTCTTCAGTGGTGGTAAGCTTATCAACGACGTCACCTATGTTTTTGATAACGCCGCCTGTAAGCCATTGAAATATTTTATTCATTATTAATCAGTAAGGCAACCAGGTTTAAAACCGCTTTTACCACTAGGTGTTAAAGCACTACCAATATTACCCCAGAACTTAGCTCGCTTCATTCTTTTTTGAACTTTACTAGCTGTTTTAGCTTGTTGTTTTGTTTGAGGTGATGGCGTGAAACCTGTTTTCTCTCTGTATTCAAGAACTTTTTTAATTCTATCAGATTGTCGTTTAGCCTTTACTTCAGCTACCTCTTCTTTTTTAGCTTCTCTATCAAATCTTTTTATGTTAATTTGATCTATACGGCTTAGTTTTTGCGGTGTAAAAGTTTTTGGAATTATTTTATCTTCACTAAACGAGCTTTTAACGCCAACTGGTTTTATAGGCTTGGTTACAGGATCAGGGTTGAATTTTCTCATTTGAGATGACCCTGCTGAACTAGACGTCTTGTTTTTTTCGATATATTTTTTGTCTGCTTTGTTTCTTTGATTTGGAGTCATCTTTTCGTAAGCTTTATCTCCCTCAACTGTTTTTTTAGGCTTCTTATAGGTATTAGATCTTATAGAAGCGGATGTTACATCCCATGTACCTGATACTGATTCTCCAGTAGCACTTGGGCCAATACCTCTTGACAATTCTCTATTAGAAGTAGTAGTAGTAGTTTTTTGTTCTTTCTTTTTGACAGGGTCAGTTGGGTTTTCCATCAATAACGCGGAAGGAATTCCACTACCTGTTTTCATCATTGGTCCACGACCAGGGTTTTGATTATAAGCCATAATATTTATTTATTTTGTTTATTATTGAGGTAATTTTTTAATTATTTTATCTTGTTAGCTTTGTAAGCTTCTTTTTCCCAAGGAAGATTTTTAGCACCTTCCTCCATCTTCGATCTAGGGTATTTTTTACCTTTCCAGTAAACGTATTTGTCGTCATAATCTAAGTCGAGTCTCTCCATCTGATCTAAGTGCACTTTCTCGTGCTTTATAACGTCTTCTTGTTCTAATGGACTTAGATTCTTATTTAGTGTGATAGAGCCGTTCTTATTAGCTCTACCCATAATACCATCTTCTTCGTCTACCTGGTATATCGGTGTGTTATCCATGGACAATTTGCCCATCTTCATTTTAAAGCTCATTTAGCAATTCCATCTTTTACGAGCAGCTTTACCTCTTTCACCGTCCCAGCCTTTAGATCTAGCGCAGAATGATTTTCTTCTTTTAGCAGCTTCGCTTCCAGGTTTTACATCTCCAGTTACAGCTGTTTTTAACTCACTGCCAGGATTCTCGGCTCTATATTTCTTAACACCAGTAGGTGTCATACCTGCTCCTTCCTCTGTTGATAGAAAGTTTCTACCTTTTCCTTTAGTGGTTTTTCTAACCTTTAAAAAAGGTGAGCTGTCTGGTTGAATATATGCCATTACTTTTTTGATTTTTTTAACTCTAGCCACTTGTTAACAGTGTATCCTATAGTTACTAATAATAAAACGATTTTTAATCCCATCTCTATATTTGTAAACGTAGTTACACTTAACGTTAGCATATTTGCCACATATAGCTTTATATCTCCCATGCAAAACATCTTATCCTTTAGCTCTTGCTGTGATTGGCCCTTGAAGTCCTGAACAGCCACAATCACCTACACAACCACAAGGTTGCATAACTTTTAATTTCATCCCGTTTTTTCCAGAGCTAGATCCTTTTCCGTGTGGTCTACCTTCTTGACTTAATGGTCCATCCCATAAAGTGTTTTCTCCTATTGTTCCGTTTTTACCTTTCATATCTTAAATTTTAGTAATTACACTTTTTCTTGAACAATGGACTTACCGAGTTTGCTTTCTGTTGAACGTCTCCAAACACTCCATTAGCTTGCGCTTGTGCTTGTGGATTAAAAACTGGCTTTGTATAGCCTAACTCGTTACCAGGAACTGGAGGAGTAACAGCGTTTTGCTGCACTGGCATCCCAGTCATTGGGTCTATCATTAATTGGTTGTTCATGATTATCTATCTTTATCTTTGTTAACATTATTAATCGAGGTTATCAATACTTTATCTATGTATGATTGACCTTTCATTATTTTATTTCGTCTAGTACTAGTTGGTATATCTTCTTCTCCTAAAAGTATTTTGTACATTCTGAGTATCAGTTGTTTACCTTTAAAAGAAACTTTATATATATTGTATTTCTGTGTAGTTCTATTTCTAGGTCTCCATACTTTTATCCAATCCTCTTGTAGAAGTTTATTCCACCTTCTATTGTTCCAACTATAAGAATAGGAGCCTGTTTCAAAATCTTTTCTTGAAAATAGATCCATACAATCTAAGTATATTAATAACTCAAGATCCGCGTCGTTAAGATTATTATTTTTACAAGCCCACTTTCTTACTATTCTATAATGTTTAAAGATGTTAAGATCTTTGATATCATTAGGCGTTATTCTCATAACACCACAACAACATCCTGAAATCTAATAACATAATAAACATCGTCATCTATTTCTATCCTGTGACCAGCGTGTTTATCGTAAAATATTAAATCACCTTCTTTAACTCCGGTAACTTGATCACCACAGTTTAAAACTGTAGCTTTTTTATATCTAACATCTTGCCTCTGAGACTGTGTTAGAAGTAAGCCTCCGTCTGTTTTAGACACAGGCCCTTCTTTTATCTTATCTATAAGAATATTATTTCCTATTGCTTTCATCTCCAACTCTTAAGTTATTAATTACACAATCAGTAGATAATATCGTTGTTGCAACTGAGGCAGCGTTTTTAAGAGCGCTTTTAGTAACTAACAAAGGATCAATAATTCCTTTCTTAATCATATTAACCATCTTACCTGTCACTACGTTGATTCCTACACCTTCTTTACCTGACACCTGAAACTCAACACCTGAATTACTTAATATCTTCTTAAATGGCGCCTTAATGGCCTCTAGAAGTATCTCTTCACCAATATTCTTAGGCTTAATTTTAATAGATGCATCTAACAACGCGATTCCACCTCCAGATACTATACCTTCTTTAATAGCGGCTTTTGTAGCACAGATAGCGTCTTCAACTCTGTCAGATTTTTCTTTTAACTCTACTTCTGAGTTAGCACCTACTTTTACTATAGCTACTTTAGCAGATAACCTTGATAGTCTTCTTTCTAATCTAATAACGTCTCCAGGAGCTTTAGCTTCTTTAATTTGGTTTTTAACCTCTTGTATTAGACTTTTAACTTCTTCTGTTTCGTTATCTACTTGTAGTATAGTCTCGTAATCATCAGTAACACTCTTAATACATGTACCTAGTAAACTTGGGTTTATAACATCTAAGTCATCTCCAAGATCTTCGTTTATTACTGTAGCGCCTGTTAAGACGGCTAAATCAGATAATACATCTTTCTTGTTTACCCCGTACGTAGGAGCGTTGATTACATTAACTTTAATATTACCTTTAACTTTGTTCATAGCTAATGTAGAAATCACTTGTGGATCTAAATCACCTATAACCAATAAAGGCTTGTTGTTTTGAATAACATATTCTAAGATAGATTGTATTTTTCTAACAGATTCAACTGGTGATTCTAATAGTAAAACAACCGGTTTATCTAGTTCAGCTATTCTTTTCTCCTGACTAGTCACAAAATGTGAGTTTGTCAAACCTTTTTCATACTGAACACCATCAACTAACTCAAAGCTAGTTTCTTCAGTATCTGTTGGTTCCATTATAACAACTCCGTTTTCTCCAGCTGCTTCAAAGGCATCGCCAATGATTTCACCTAAATCTCTTTCGTTGTTACAACTAATAGTGGCAATGTCTTTCAACATGTCTCCACTAACTTCAATACTTTTTCTTTCTAAGTACTTTATCACCTTTTCTACACCTGTAGCAATACCATCTTTAATAACTCTAATGTTATTTTCTTTAGAAGCTTGATAAGCTTCACTTAAGATTGAGTGCGCTAGTACCGTAGCCGTGGTCGTTCCGTCTCCAGCTTCTTTAACAGTTTTTCTAGCAGCTTCCTTTAAAAGCGTAGCACCCATATTTTCTACTGGGTCTAGTAATGTTATTGAATCAGCAACTGTTACACCGTCTTTTGTAATGATCGGTCTTCCGCTACTGTCTTCTAATATCACACATTGACCGCTAGCTCCTAAGGTAGAACTAACGGCTTTAGTGAGTTTATTAATTCCTTCGAATACTTTAACCTTAGCTTCGTCACCAAAGTTTAAGTTTTTGACGATTTTGTCAGTCATATTTAATTTAATTTGATTTAATTTGATTATACTCTAAAACTAGAGTCGTGCTTGACTTATCATTACACGTTTTACTCGATAATTACTCCTCAGTTTCCTCTTCTGTTGGTGGCACTGGCTCACCAATAGTCAAAGTAACAGTTGTAGGTGTAATCAAAGCATCGATCTGAGATTTAATGCTAGCCTCAATAGAAGCAACTTGCTCTTCACCCATTGCCCCTTTTGTCCAAGCAACAACTTGTTCGTTTGTTAAATCTTCAAACGGGATAAAATCTGTCACGTCACTAACGTCTAGTGTTTGTGTCCCAATATTAGTTACTGAGTAAGCAACGCCTTGTGGGTTCAATTCATCTGATACACCAGTAACGATCCAATGCACATTGTACACTAAATCTGTGTATTCTCCGTCTTGTGGATAAGCATCCACTGTTTTGCAATTCCAGTTATAAGTAGTCATAGCTTTTATTCTTCAGTTGTTTCTGTAGTTGGTGGAGCTGGTGTCTCCTCTGTCTGTAACCAGTCTAATTCAGTTACATCCTCTTGTGTAGGCGTAACTTTTCCTTTAATACCTTTTAATACAACCTCATCCATGTGATCTGTAGGGTGGTTAGCTTGAGCCCACTCAATAATAGTAGCTTCTGTTAAGGTTTCAATAGCTGAGAAGTTCTCTGCTGAAGGAGCTCCAACAGGGCAAGCTCCGCTAAATGTGTGAGACTCTCCTGATTCTGAGTCTGTTCCTGTGTAGTCAAATCTAATGTGTGTAATTACATTAGACAATCCGTCTAGTGCTGGTGCTTTTTTCAAAGCCGTAATTTTCCAATCGTAAGTAATGTTCATTTTTGTTTATTTATTTATTTATTAGTACTCTTCTTTTGCGCTATTCTCATCTGAGTGAGAATGTAATCTTATTTCTTCTGGTTCGTGCAATACGATAGTTTGGTCAAACTCTTCAAAACTATAAAAATATTTGCTGTTAAGTAACAACGCGTCATCTTCTAAGTTGTGTATTATAACATTACTGAAATCCATACACCCGTGTGCCCATCTTGTATCTGAATAGAAGTCTAAACATAGATTTATCAACCTACTATTAGGAGCAGCTCCATACACTGCGCATTCTATCAAAGAAGATTGAACATCGTATGTTTTCATACCAGCAAAAAAAGTATGCTTTTCTTCCAGTTTATCCATAACCAAGTCAAAAGACCTTATATACTTGGCGTCAACGTCTACGTAAACTCCTCCAAAGTCTCTTAATAGTAAAAGCTTTATTCTATCTGTTATAAAAGCCCACTTAAAAGTATCTGGGTCTTGTAGATACGCTTGCAAATATATATCATCAGCATACCTGTCATTAAATATCTCATCGTGTGTCCACATCTTATATTCCCATTCAGGATGCATAGCTTCCATGGTTGCAGTCATTTCAACATATTTCTCAGGAAGTGCTCTTGGTCCAATCCAAATTTGATGTATTTTCTTTGGTATATTCATTTGTTATTTTTTATTAATAATAACCTGCTGTCCCGTGTGAGTACCCTCTAAAATTTGATAACCTATCAGAAGATCCAGCATAGGACAGTACAAACCCTTTTGATTTAGCTGCAGCGAAACAGGCTTGTAAAGTATTTGACGATGGGCTTATTTCATCTACTACGTCTTGTAAAGTAAACGTGCTAGTGTTTGGTACTGCCATTATTTTTCTAGTTTTTCTAGCCTAGCCTCTAACTCAGCTATCTTTGCAATTAGTAAATCTATATATTTTACTGACTTGAATCCTTTATCGTCAGTGTCAACAAACTCAGGGTTTGTTTTTTCAAGCTCCTGAGCTATAACACCTGTTCTGTAGTTACCTTCGTCACTCTTAAGCTCAAAAGACTTCCATGCTACATCTATATTATCACATGGTAAATCAGTTATTTTAGTTTTTAACCTTTCATCTGATCTAAGAATAAAGTTGTTTGCCACTATATCACCTGTAGCCTTAAAATTGAACCCGCTGTTCCACACCCAATTTTCACTACCGTCTGTGCCTGATGGAGCAAGAACATAGTCATCGTTAGAGCTAATATGGTGCGCCCAAGACTTGTATGCTGAGTTTACTTTAACTACTATTGGAATCGTATTGTTTATATAATTCACCCTATTCACTGTAGAAGTACCAGCTGGATTAAAGTAATAACCAGTGTCATCGCTGTCGTAGAATATAGGTGCTCTAGAAGACCCTGGGGATAAGGTGTAAGAGTTATAAACATAAAACTCAGGATTATTGTCACAGCGAAGTTCTAACGGACTTGTACCTGTCCGAGTTTTAACCGCCCATTGACCATCGCTGTCTAATAAACCAAACTCGTTATTTGCACCATATAAATATCCTTTTTGTTGGCCAGCATTGTTTAACACTCTAATACCACCGTAATTAGCGTCCCCGTACTTAAAGTTTAAATAGTTATCATTACCATCATCGTAAAACCTAACGTTATCTTGGAAGTGTAATTGAGATAAATAATCAATAGAATTGGCATTCATATCAATGCTGCCACCCATATTAAGCCTGTAGCCACCTGACGTGTTGGGAGCTGCGCCTAATCCTAAGTAATCAATATTAGCTAGATAACCATCTAAAGTTCCAGCAACGTTGACATCGTAATCAAAAGTAGAATTAGAATAGAATTCCGCAACCCCTCCTACATACAAGCCTCCCGTTAATGTTCCGCCTGATAAAGGTAGATAAGGGCTTGAAACTATCTGGATATCTGGGGTTTTTACCCAAATTGAATTTACACCGTTTCCTGTCCAGTTTAAAAGAAGGAAACTAATATATCCATCGCCTGTGATTGTTACATCTTTTTCATGTGTAACCCAGCTCGTAGATATAGCGCTGTTTTCATACCAATTAAGTACTTCAGAATCATCCTCTTGAACAAATACAGAACTACCCCCTGCATCATGAGAGATATGAGTTTTACCGTCAGGTAAGTCTCCATCGTGTTTTTGTAGTCTTAAGTACAACCCATCTGATCCTGGAACATCTCCTTTTACAGTTACAGTAACCCTAATAGTCTGACCGTCTTTAACTCGCATTGCTTTGTAAACAGCACCGATACTAGAATCAGAACTACTTTTTATTCTTAAAGCGTCTTCTTCTCTATCCCACGTTAATGAGCCATTATCTGAGTTACTAAACCCAGGAACCCAACCACTTAGCGCTGCTAGAGTTTCGTTTAGATTTACATTTTGAGCGTTTATCTCAGTTTCAGTGTAATACCTGTCATCGTGATTATGAACGCTTGAAGCAAGTGCTGGCACTCCTGTTAAACTGCTGTAAGGCAACGAAGCCGTTAAAGTTCCGCCAACCGTTAAATTATTTAAATTCGAAATACTAGCTGGGTTTAAATAGTAACCAGTGTTGTTGCTATCGTAAAATATAGGTGCATTTAAAGAAACCTCAGCTGTCAAGGTATTATCTACAAAACCATTAGTTACATGGAGAGAGCCATTATCACCTCTTATTGGCCATCTAGATTCCCATTCAGATGGCACAGGAGCAGTTCTAGTTCCATAGAAAGTATTGTTGCCAGCAGTATAGCCATTTAATTCAACGGTTACATTTGCAGAAGACCCATTAGGGGTATGTATTCTGTAAAGAGCATTACCTCCTCTTAACCAAACCATCACGCCTCCTGTGACTGGAAGGGTTATACCTCCTAACATTGTAGAATAAGTTTCTTGAAACTCCGTTACTCTAATAGCTTTGTGATTTCCTCCCCATGCTGTATCACTAGACCACTGAAAAGTAAATGTTAATCCACCCCTGTGTGTTGAAGTATTCCAAGTATTAGGAGCGTTCCAGTTGTATCTTCTGGAAACAGAGTAATCCTGAAAACCATATCCTCCACTACCGTAAATTCTAACAGGGTAGTAGGTGTTAGCATCTCCCTCAACATAAACATCTTTATAAGCATAATTAGCTCCTACGTTTGTTGTGGAAGCTACTTCTAGTGTTGAAAGCTTGGTGTGACTAGCTGGGTTTACGTAGTAGTCAGTGTTGTTTGAATCGTAGAATATAGGTGCTCTCATATCTGAATTATGAGAAGCATAATCAGTATTAACTACGAAAGCTTCGTTTGTACCGAACTTCAATGAAAAGGTATTGAACCTATTAGCTGAAGAACCTCCAGTCATACCTATTTGCAACTTCTTGTTAGGGCCATCATATTCTATAGCAGGACCTCCGTATCCATATTGGTGAAATTGTATTTGTGGTTTACGAGTATTTGTACCAAGATTACCACTCTGTATTTGAATAGCGGAAGATGCGACTATAGAAGGCTTGTGCCATCCAGCGGCTGTGTCACCACTCCAATGAGCCTGACCATCGTTATAGTACGACGAATAATCATTAGCGTAGTAATCATATTCATCTGTATATCCACCTTTAGCTCTAATCTGACCGTCAACAGCGAACATGCTATCAGTAGCATCAGTACCTGAGTGAAATTTACCTAATCTCCAACCTGCAGTTCCAGCTCCATTACTATCAACCGCAAATGTAATACCTCTGTCAGTGGCAGAAGTACCTGGCATTGTGGTGATAAGCAAGTCATGTGTGGATGTTGCATCAGCTGCTAAACCAGAAGCTTGTGACTTTGTGTTAGCTGCTCCTGTAAACCAAGTTCCATTTCCAGCACCAATCCAAAATTGATTATGACCATTCATGTGTAAGTTTGTAGCATTGCCAAAACCTACAGCATCCCAACCAGATGATAAGCCAAAATCTGTTCTTTTGTTTATAACGTCTAAAGCATTTATCCTAGTAGTACTAGCTGGGTCTACGTAATAACCAGTGTCGTTTGAGTCGTAGAATATGGGTGCTTTTACTGCGGTATCAGAGATTAAATCTCCAACAGTTCTAACCCCCCGACCAATCCAAGTCTTTGGAACCCCACTCTCAACAAATAAAGTTTGATGCGAGAACCCTGACTGAGAACCAGCACCTACGTTGGTGTGAGTGTAAGCTATACCATAAAAATTACCTAAACTAGTTCCATTAGTTGACATATGCCAGGAACTACCCATACCCCATACGTGTTGAAACCTGCCTGAATTATACTTTCCATAAACACCTTTTCCGAAATCATTAGGTTCCATGATTCTCTGAGC
>Ga0233413_10001131_pt1 | contig 11911 bp, 26 predicted proteins | sample Na_anoxic_6_MG_FD_189019 | JGI IMG/M metagenome (GOLD analysis project Ga0233413, IMG submission 189019) | Seawater microbial communities from Saanich Inlet, British Columbia, Canada - Na_anoxic_6_MG | ecosystem: Environmental > Aquatic > Marine > Inlet | place: Canada: British Columbia... | reverse complement strand
CGGATCTTCTCCATGACGGTCTGCATCAGAGGGGAAGGGTTTGCAGAGGTCAGGAAGATGCCGTCTGCGGATCGTTGAAGTTTGTTCATGTGGCTATTGTAGGGCCTAAAGGGATGGTTTGGAAGCGTCCCTGTGACGCTTATTGAATTGGTTCAGGCAGACGCCTTCTTGACGTAATACTGAGCCAAACCGATGAGGTTGGACTCCTCAACGGTGGTAGGAAGTGGAAGGGTGTTCCACTTGTGGAAGGACTTTCCTTCGTCTCCTTCGTTCATGATATCTTCGACAAGGTTGCCAGTGATCTGGCAAACGTTGGAACCTTGGTAGGTTGCCCCGAATTGGGCGGAAAGGATTGAAATCGCTTGTGTTTTGTTCATATGGCTATGATGGCACAGAATCGGTCGAAAATCAAGGGGTCTTGTGCCGCTTATCCAATTGGTTTCAGAACCTTGCCCTGCTCCATGCTGTACGTCTTGAGGCGTTTGGTCATTGGCACGTCTGCTAGCTCAACCTGTTCGATCGTTGCCCGTTTGATGCTGATGCCGTTCGCCTTGTTTCCTAAGAGTCTTGTGGCTAGTTGGCGTGAGGTTCCTTGTGGGAAGGATACAAAGGACACCCATGGCTCTACCTTGTTGCGACGTGAGAAACGGGAAACTTTCAGGATCATGGTTTGAATTGGTTTGTTTGGTGATAGGATGGGGGATGGCCCCTTACAGTTCGGCCATCATCTCATTCATCTCATCGGCGTTGATCTTAGGATCGTTCCACTTCACACCGTCGCCAGTCTCACCAAGGAAACGACCGATCTGTCCTTCGGTCATGCAGCGAACGAACTTAGTCCATGGGGTCTCACCCTCAGCGAACTGTACACATGCTTTCGCCGTGTTATAGAGCCACTCATCGTTACCGATCCACAGGGAAGCGTTCCACGTTTCATAGTTGGCCCAACCGTTGTAGGTTTCGTTTTGAGTTGAAGCGGTCATTCGTTGCCTTGTTTTGTATGTGGCCAATATGGCAGATTTTGGATCCGATTACAAGCGATAGTGGCCGGTTTACCCAACTGTCACATGGCATCGATCTGACGTTGGATCGTTTCGTTCCTTTCTTGGAGCCTGTCTCTCAGGGGAGAGTCTGCCAGATCCAGACCAATCTTGATCCCCAATAAAAGAACAACAATAGTGAGTGCAATACGCATGATGATGTTACTTAGTGATGAATGAGTAAGTGTTACTTATGAATTCATATCAGTCCAAGTTTCTTCACCGTAGCAATCGACAATCTCTTCTTTTAAATCTTCCATATCATAATCTTTAAGATTCTGCTCAATACTTTCAACAGCAAAAGTGATGAGAGTGTTCATATCCATTCCCTCTACAATCATCTCTGCATAAGCATTCTTGAGTTGATCGATTTGATTGATAGTCATCATTTTAGAAAGTGTGAGTGAGTGTTAGTTAGTGGGAAAGTTCTTACATACGGCATCACATAGCATCACGATTAAATCTTCCATATAATCTTCATCAATTTTATCATTCAAATATTGTGATGTCATAATAGCATCAATATCTTCCATCAATTGTTCCCGTGCTGATAACATCTCAAGTGTGTCGTTGTTAATCATTTTTGGAGTGAATTGGTTTGACTCTTGTACAATACACGATTTTCAGAACCGTGCTCATTTACTGTGCCACTAATACTTTTGGCACATAGTGTTACGAATCAACCGCAACATGCCATGGGAGTATACTCAGAGCGAGGCATTTTGTCGGTGTGGTAGTCAGTAACTGTTGCACCGCTAGCAATACGCTCTGCCCACTCATTACGTGCTGTGAGTGCTGTCACAGTGCTGTAAGACTTAGCACCGTTATCAAGGAAGGTCACACGCTTGTTAAAACGACGAACTGTAACTTTCATTCCTTTAATGTCATCTGACTCAGCGATGAATGCCTCAGGGAAGAAATCAACGACACAGACGGAGTTGGTGAGTTGCATTTGAAGAGAATTGTTTGGTATGTGGCTATGATTGCAGATCTGAAGGGAGAAAGCAAGGGGGCTTGTGACACCTTGCCGACCGTCACACTCAATAGTGATACTTACTGCCTCTATAGTTAAAGTCATCCATTGGATCAGAATTGTTCTCTAAAGTATAATTAACTGAATTGTCCCAATCACCACGAACGATGTCATTTAGCACGTTAAGAATATCTACCTGGCTTTCGGTGTTCTCATCAAGAATCTGAATGTAGGCATTAAATGTTTCTTGAGTGACAGTCATTGATTGTTACTTAGTGACGAATGAGTTGTTAACATTATTCAGGAAAAAATCCCGAACATGTATATACTACACGAACGGGATCCGATTTCAAGGGATACTGTGACACTTCACGAACTGGCACAGGGCCCCTTGACAAATGTACTAGTTATAATTTAAAACATATATTCTGCTTTATTGTTGATACTTACTGTGACAGCTTCATCTCCTTCTAATCCCAATAGCTTTGCCCACTCATCTTCATTTTGTGGCAACTCTAAATCATCATACACATACATGTCTAGTGTAACCTGTACCTGACGTTTGTGTGCAACAGACATTACGTGTGCCATGGGTAGGTGTGTGCATCTCGTACTAGTATATCATGCATAGTGCTTGTATGCAAGCTCTACGAGATCATATGTGTTACGTGCGTAATCCTCGTCGAGATCATATGCACATGTGTCATTCTCGTCTAGACTTTTATAGTGTGATTCAATAGTAATGTCTAGTGCAAAATCTTCGTACATGTGAATCTAGTCGAGATTGTATGTAATGATTATAGCAGTATATATGTGAATCTAGTCGAGATCTATGATAAGTGTTGCATATCTAGTCGAGACCTTACTGAGAAAATTCTGATAAATCCGTGGGTTGACAAAGACTCTTTCCTGTGTTAGAACGGGCTTTACTCACAACGACTCCGCACCTTCTTCAAGTATTACTACGTGCTTCTTCAAGTATTCTTATCATTCTTTATGGATAGTATCCAGAGAACAATTCTCAATAAGAAACAATTTAACCAGCCATATTTAATTAACCTTTTTTTAACTATCTTTAATAGGTCTTTTACTACAACTTTGTTGATGTTTATACATCCAAGTATAAGGTCTCCAATGACCTTTAGGAGGGAGACAACCACAGTATTTGCAAGGTTTTACATTCCATGGATGTTGTTCTTGGTTTACCATTTATCTATAGGGCATTTAGCTGCATACAGTTTAGTTTTCAGTTTCATATTACATCCACATTTTTTACACATATTAAGTTCTTTTTTAAAGTATTCACATCCATCACATATTTGTAATCTTTCCTTTCTGATTTCTTCTTTCATGAGTAATGACTTATCAAATTCTTTGACTACATCATTGGTTGTTTGTAATAATGATTTGACTTGTGTTCTCCAGAGTTTATATCTTTCCTTGAGGTGATTATTTTCTTCTGTCATGATACTAAGTAATGGTTGAATATGTATATTATTTTAGTAGAGAAGAATCACCCATGATTCTCCATGAATTCATCTAAGGTATAATATTCATCAGTAGATGTTTCTTCAATGAGTTCATCTAATGAATAACATTCAAGTTTAAGTCTGTATTCTTCTGGAGTATCATCATCAGGATCAGGATCATCATGACAAAGATACTCCCATTCATGACAGAGTGCATCAATGAGTTGTTCTTTAGTATAATTCATTTGATGTATATGTGTATAATGATTTATAACGTTCCTTGAATGGAATGATTTTGGAGATTCATCTGACTATCACGTTCTGCGATGGCTAACAAATAACAAGTCAGACCAACAATGATGAATATGGTGGAGAGTAAGTATTGTGTGAACTTCATTAGGTGGATGGTAATAGTTTAGTGGATGAAATAATTAACAAGAACGCGAGCATGGTTACAACATCCCATGACTTTGTTCTGATAAAGAATGGAACAGAGATCGCATCACCAATGAACTGCATAATCACTCCTAATGAAAGATTCACATGTAGGATAATGAAATATGCGGTCACCACAAGAAACGACCCTACAATTCTACCAATGGTATCAATCTTCATTTCAAATCACCTGTGTCTAATAATTTCTTCAAAACATTCACCAATGGAATCACAAAATCCAGTAACGTGATTATCACTTTCTTCTAAATTCCAAATATAATCACCCAGTTTTTGACCAGGATAATCTACATTTTTGGATAGTTCAATTTCAATCTTCATTGACATTTTCAAAACCTTCTATTTCACCAGTCGATACCTTATGCTGACCATCAATCAAATACCAATGATGACCAGCACGTTCACCAAGATATTTAAGATCAGTATCTTGAAAAGAGTTTTCTCTCATTGCAGCCTGAATTTTAAGATGAAGTAATTCTTCATGTGATGGTACTTTCATCCTACTAACTCTTGCTGATACTGCATCAATTGTTCCTCTGTTGCTTCATCCACACTCTCTTGAATCACAGTGTAGATATAATCAATGTTTCCAATATCATCAAAGATACGTCTAACCAGTTCAGGATCTTCTACATTGTTGTTGTAATCAATCTCACCATCTTCGTCCTTCAAATGACAATCATTCTTGGTATAAATCCATGCGGCACACTCTGCATCTTCTCCCTGTTGTTCAATCAATTTGTTGACACGTTCTTGAAGTTGCTTGAGAGTGTAGTTCATAATGAAAATGTGTTTGTTGCTAGTTCCTATCGCCGCTGACTCTGAACTAGCAAGGGAGTCACCGCAGTTGAGTGGTATTCCTCTCAACATGGCCAATATACATCGGATTGGGATCCTGGTCAAGGGGTTTGGACCAGTTCCCCAACTGGTTCAGAAAGAGGTGATCTTGTAATTGTTAAGATTATCTTGAATCACCCGATTCTGAGGTGAGAGCATACTACGCTCAAGACGCAGCTGCCAACCATCTTGAAGATCATTTTCGGCAATCACGGCAAAACCAAAACATCCTGGTGTTGGCATCATGAAGAGACCATGCTTTTCTGCCTCTTGACTATTGGCAAAACCTCTTGCACTGATCGTCCAGTCTTTACCGTCAGAACCAGTCCCGAAGTATGCACAGATGAAGTCTCGCATTGAATCCGTTTCTTTGACTCTTATAGTATTGCAGACTTTGAGGCATTTGGCAAGGGGTTTTAGCCAGTTCGCCAACTGGTTTGATTAAATTGGTGGTATGCTGTCACCTTGTTGCGGATCTACCTTGAGAACCCTTACCACCACAGAAGCAAAGACCTGTTTTTTCCATATTTTCGCCTGCTTCGCAGCATTGGTCATGCATACAGTTCCCGATATGGAAAAAACACTAATTAACAACGGGACCGACGGGATTCGAACCCGCAACTTCCGCCGTGACAGGGCGGTGCTCTAACCGATTGAACTACGGTCCCAGAGCTTATACAAAGAATGCTTCTAATCTTTTCTAAACTGTTTACCTGTCTTCTCTCTATGACAATCATAACATAGTAGTTGACACTTGTCTATCTCATTCCATATACGATTGGTAATAGTCTTAGCACCAAAACTCTTAGCAGGGTCACATTCTTTAATAGAGGGATCTATATGATCTATCTCTAATTGTTCTTGTGATCCACAACCCATACAACCTATGTGATTATGTTTATGTTGTAGGTATTCTATTACTTGTTGTCTATGTTGTTGATAACGTTCTTGTTTAAGTTGCTTATTACGCAAATAGAATTCTCTTTTAAGTTGTTTTACTTCAGGGAGATTATTACGAGCAATCTTCTTTGCTTTTTGTTCTGGTGATAAACGTTGATACTCTTTTTTATGGTCTCTTATCATACAAAGAATGCCTCTAATCCTTTATATTGAATTGGCATTGATGAATATGGCCGTGTGTCATCAACATCAACAACGGCACCTACTTTTTTACAGTTGATTGGTGAATGATACTGTCGCTTCTTGGTATTGTAGAATCCCCAGATACAACGAATGTCATCACCACCATTGTAACTGAACCCAGGATTACATACAGTCCAGATTGCAACAACATTACTCTTAAATTGATCCGCCTCATAGCGGTATCCTGTTGGTGGTTCATGTGGGAAATCAATTGGGAGTTCAATCATTCTTAGTCCTTATCATAAATTTTGGCAAACATCTGGAATAGACTTCACAGCGAATGTCAAAATCATCGGGAGATTTGCCCTCCCAAATCATCAGAATGTGATCGTAGAGTGTCATTGGTCCTGCTTTAGTTGACAATGCCATTGTAGCGCCTTGTGGCTGCCTCTGAGAGAATGCTAAACAGTTTGTTAAGTTGTCCAGTTCTTGGGAATATTGAAGTTGAGGCAGCTGAATACTTCACGATCGACTACTTTGACCGTGGTTTTACCATCGGAGATAACAAAACCCTCATGTTTGATTCTCATGGGGCCGATCATGGACACTGGGGCATCCGTGACGATGAGACTATCAATAAATTCCTCTTTCATCTCCAGAACCAAAAGATAGAGGTTTACGAGATGAATATCACCCAGGATTGCAATTAGAATTTCATCATTCAGAGGAATACCCTGATCAATACACAGATTGATGGAGGTTTTACGCTTTTCTGCCTCTTTTTTGGATAGAAATTTGATTTTGCGCGTGTTAATCTTGGGTGCCGACATTTCCCCGCGAATCTTATCGACACTAGGTTGGACCCACTTGATTTTGGGATGTGAATCGAAAATGTCAAACAGTGGATTAGCCACCATCTGCCTTAGATCATTCTCACCAGTGTAATATGTGTGTGGTGCAATGATCAGTTTCTCGGTCACAGTTTCCGAGAACTTGTATGTAATCAGATTAGACTTGAAGTCTTTACCATTACCAAATCCAATGAACTCACCCTGATAGACTGCATCGGTACGAGGCAGATACTTGAAACAAGTATGAAGAACTTCTGCCACAAAACCAGTATAGTGCTGGTCAATCTCATCGTGAGAGTGTGCAATACGAATCTTTTTCTTGTTGAATACAGCTTTAGTACCAACAAAGAATGTACCAGTTGCAGGATCAGTGCCCCATACGATTGCGGGAGAACCATCCATCTTCACTGACATGTGAGTAGGATTGTAGATAAGGTCAATAGCAGACAGATCACCCGTCAGAATAGAATCTTCGATGTGTTCGATGTGCTTGTTCTGCATTGAGTCCTTTGGTTACTTGGCTATTATAGACGATTGCCTTGTGGCATGGGGAGTTCCTCGCCCAGTTCGGGAATTGGCCGATGACCTAGAATGGCCTCTAGTGCCGACACAGCATGATCTTTTCTTTTACCGTGATAATCTATAAGATCTTGAATACAAGCACGAAGATCCGCATAGAATACATCAACACTTTCTGGTTCACCATTTACTCTACCTTCATTGAGATACTCATCGATGGATTCAGCTAGGCGACCTTTACGTTGCTCTTCAAATGTAAGAGTTTTGAATTGATACGGAGAATTTTCAAAACCGCTGTTGTATGGACTATTCATGGTAGAAGTGGAAATCATGATTTACAGAAAGGCATATACATATCAGATTGATGTGTATGTTGATCTGGTACAAGACCTGGAATGAATGGATGACCAAATTCCCAAACAATAGTGGCAACAAAGCCAACTATGATAAACTTGATTGTGTTGTTCATTTGACTAAGAATTGTTTCTCATAATTTAACAGATCTTGAGGAGCAATATCCCCAACATCACCATCATATTCTACAGCATTTTTGTATTGTTGTCCAACCTTTTCATACAGTTTGATACTCAGATGCTTGTACTTTAGATTAGTTGGAACATAAACTTTGTATTCCACACTATCATTGTCTGTCAGCATACTTAACTGTTTGTTTTCAGACTTGGTGACACATACTGTGGTTCTTGCCAGATTGAATAGATTCTCAAAGTTTTCATAATCTTCAAGATATATGTCTGGATTGTCCATAATCATCCTGGCGATGAATTGTGGAGACAAGCAATGATCATCTGTACGCTCTTTTGAGTCATTCATTGCTGCTTCACTGACTAACCCAGTGCGATTGTATCCCGAACAGAATACAAGATCATAGTAAATGCGCGTGATTGGACGAAAATAGTCGGAATCATTCCATAGCTCCGCGTTGGCACGAAGTGCATTGAAAGCAGTGCGGCAATAAACTCTCCAGTCTTTCATTTGTCAGTTTTTGGGTATGCAAGGAAATAGATACTATTCAAAATATTATTGTATTCCTCGTAAAATTTACTACCAACAACTTGACGCTGTTGATCTTTACGAACAGCATCAAAAATAAGTTTCCAATGGCGTTGATTAAATTCGATCATGATTCAAGCACTCTGGTAGTATGCATTACGGTAGAGATAACCACCATTCCATGTTGCATTTTCAAGCACAAACTCACGTTCTTTGATAATTAACAGATTGAAACGAACACCTTTAGCTGGTGCTTTGATTGATGCTGGTTTGTAAACCTCACCAGTCTTCTTATCAATGAATGCATGAATTGAATCACGCTTGCCATTGATAGTCATGAAGATCTTGTGATACTTACGACCCATGGAATCAAGATAGAAACCATAGTTGCTACCAGTTTGTGGAGCAGTTTGAGTCAGTGCATCACAAAGCATCAGGCAATACTTAGTGACATTCAGTTGAATGGTGTTCCGAGCGTCCATCTGAGCAGTGTGTTGTGCTAGTGTGGCAGTCATGTGGTGGGGTCATCCCTCTCAACATGGCCAATATACATCAAACCCGTGCCCATGGCAAGCAATCAGACCAGTTCACGAATTGGTTTTCTTGCGGCGAGCCCTCTTGACAGGTGCTTTAGCCTTTGTTGTCGTTTTCTTTGCAATAGATGGAGTCTTGATCGCTTCTGCCTTTTTCGCTATGGGTTTTTTGGTTTTTGTTACTTTTGAGGAAGATACCTTGCGTTTGGGTTTCTCTTGTGGTTTTAATGAGGGATCTTTATATCGAACATCAACTTTTAGACGTGGTTTCTTTACCTTATCATATTGTTTTTGCATGTGCTCATGGCATTCAAACCATGCAATTCTTACATTTTTCCCCTCTTTCCATTCCATACGAATAGGGAAGGTTTCATATGGAAACAGTTTCTCAAGTTCTGCTTTACTAAGTCTGGGCATCAAAGGAACCAAGTTACAACAGTATATCGAGTTCCAGATATTACTGGAACAACACGATGTGGATACATGAAAGATGATGGGAATAAAATTACTGAACCCTTTGCAAGTTGATAAGTTACGGATCCACCAGAAAATTCAAGTCCACCACCCTCATAATCATCGTTCAGAGCCATTATACCAGTAAATGACCGATTATTTTTGGGGCCCTGATCAATATGTTCAATATATTCACCACCAGGACCATATCTCAATATTGTATATCCATCATCACCATCCACAGAAGCAAATCTAAATTTTCTACTATAATCACTCAAGCATGTATTATATGCTTTGAACATAATACCATCCATTTCTTTCCCTACTGGATCAGTAGATCCAGAAATCATGTAAGTATCACATTTTCTAAGTTTTGATTGTTTTAATCCCTGTGCAGTGTCACCTTCAGTTAATGCAGGTTTCCACTCTCCTTTATCTTTACAATATTCAATTATTCGATCACAAACATCAGGATCTATTGCATTTTTATAATAGACAATAGCATCTGCAACATTAGTCAAATATGTTGCAGATTTTTTTACCTCTTTTCCCAACTCAACTTTAATATGGTGGGGTGCAATCCACCCCATCCCAATATATTCATTGATAACTTTGATTCTGTTCTCTTGCTCTTTAAGTTTATCACCACCATCATTTACATATTCAACAGCAGATCCATTTTCTCTTACATAATGTAGAAAAACTTGAGAACAATAGTTTCCAGTATACTCTAGTCTCCAGTGAGTTTGAAAACATCCCAAAAATGCAACTGCATCTCCTGGTCCAAGATTGATTTCATGTGGTACATTATCAGAATCATAAATGTAAAGAGGCCATTCTTTATCGCTATCCAAATTTACGGACACCGAAATCTCACACGAAAGACGATCCGTGTGTTTCTTTAATACTTCTCCCTTTGCATAAATTCTTGAATATGAATAAGTTGGGAGAACTGGATTCTGAAGAAACTCAGAAAGATCTCCTACCTTTTCATGCAAAAGTTTTAGTGATGGTTCATAATTATACACACAAGCAGAATTTGGTGCTTGATCGTCACTTCCATATTGATTCTTTTCATGATCCCTATGGAATTGTTCCGATAAAGATTTTGCTCTATCAGAATCAATAAAATTGGTAATAATAACGTAACTGTTTTTAATTAGGTCAGGATGCATGACAAAAAATCTTATAATTTAGTGGGAGTGAATGACTCCGTTTGAATGTACGTGTGGAACTAAACTATTATACACATGCATTTGTCCATGTTGAATACCAGCGCCAAGCAAAGCTCCAACAACAAATAATGGTGCAAGTCTTAAAATTCTCAATGCCATCTTAATAAGATTTAGAAACTAAAAATATTTATAGAAATTTTAAAAATTAAGAATATCCTAAAAGTGGAGCACTAATCCATCCAGTACAAATATATTTTGTCTCTGATTTTGGTGGATATCCTCTGTGCAGATACGGCCAGGTTGCTGGAAAAAGAAGTAAATTTCCTGTTTTTGGTTGCACTTTAGTTCCATCAACGAACTCAGTATATCCATCTTCATGAATATCATTCAGATACCAAATAAACGTTAATAGCCTAGGATTCCCAGAAGTTCCCTCGGAACAGTAATCAGAATGCCAATGGTAATATTCTCCTGGTTTTGTTCTTTGTATTTGATACCCAAAGTCAGATGAATCTTTGAAATAATCCCATATTTTAAATTTTTGGCCAAATTCATTTAAGAATTTATCCATTCCAATTTGCAATGAATTGAAAAATACAGAATCTTCATCTTTCCATTCATCGAAAGGCGTTATGAGAAGATCGGTTGAAATTTTATCACCAGTGTCAGTATCATCTAGTGCCCTTCTCTCCACGGTAGTCATTCCTGGGATCTTTCTATCATCTCCCTCAAACTTCTCAATACAATGATTACAAAACTCTTCTGTGAGATTATTTGGTATCACATAAATTAGTTTTGAAAATGTATGATTCGCCTCTATATTATACATATTGATACAAAAATCCTTCGTTAGTTGTATAGTGTATTTTATCTATACCCGCATCTTTAAGAGCTAATGCACATACTGGGCATGGTTTTGCCATACGAAGTTCATCATGATTATGACCACCCAATCGTGCTACCACAATTGTATCACATTCTTCGCGACATTTAACAAGAGCTGAAATTTCTGCATGAAGAAAGATCTTTTCGGGTCTTCCCACACGAACAGCAAATGATGCTTGTAGTGGATGTGATTTAGTTTCTAGGTTTGTTGCAGTCATCACAACCTTACTTTTGTTGAGAAGAACTGCACCAACCTGCTTTTTAGATGGCGACGACCTGGCAGTCTCAATCGCCAGATCGTAAATATTATCTGACAGCATTAGCGACGGACTTCGGAGATGGCAGGTTTACCCTTCTCAAAGACGGTATCAACTACCGCCTGTACGCTCCTGGCAGTGCTGATGCCCACTTTATCAAAGACTGGCACACATACTAGACCAAACGTCTTCTCAGCGCCTCCTAGACGGATCACACGACCGATTGACTGAGAGATGCCGATAAAGTCCATGTTACGCATGAACAGAACTGCTTCCAAACCCTTGACATTGATACCCTCAGACAGGATAGAGTGATGCATTACGATAAAACGAGTGTCATCCATGCCCCACTGATTAAGAGTCTTGAAGAAT
>Ga0233413_10001129_pt1 | contig 11922 bp, 12 predicted proteins | sample Na_anoxic_6_MG_FD_189019 | JGI IMG/M metagenome (GOLD analysis project Ga0233413, IMG submission 189019) | Seawater microbial communities from Saanich Inlet, British Columbia, Canada - Na_anoxic_6_MG | ecosystem: Environmental > Aquatic > Marine > Inlet | place: Canada: British Columbia... | reverse complement strand
TCGGTGAGCGTCGAATCCATATCAGAAAACCATTCGCCTCGGAGGCAGCGGAGCTGTTGCGATGGACTTTTGATACAGAAAAGATTGCTCAGGTCGAGATAAAGGAACGTCTGGAAGCGGTAGAAGGCGAGGACCCTTCTCAGCAATGGGCGATTCTTCGAGATTCCAATCAGTATATCGAGGCCCTTCGAGGTCGTCTGATAGGCTCTGTCTGGGCTCATGAGAGTTATGAGCTTGAATGCGTCAACAGCGACCATCCAACCCCAGAGGCTTTTGGGATGGCGGTGTATCGAGAACTTCATGAGGCCAACTGGTCAGCGGAAGAGATTGACGCCCTGCATTCGGCAGTTGTTGAGATGCTTCTGAAGCTTGGGAGCCAGCGGTATAACGCCAGAAAGGTGAATCATATTCTAAATTTTGGAGAAGCCCCGGCGGATCAGAAGCCTTCATGTATTGTGACATTGGACTCGCATACTGGGGCGACCCTCGGGGCTTAGAAAAGCAACCGCCAGAGATGGTCGATTATTACGTTGCGCACTGGATTAAAACAAAAGAGATAGAACGTGGCCGACGAAATTAACATCAAATTTGGTGGCGATGCCTCCGAATTGGAGCGGGAACTAAAAAAGGCGAAAGAAGCTGTTGCCAAGTTGGAGCAGTCTGTAAAGAAATCAGGCGATGAAATTGAGAGCTCCTTTGCTAAAAGAGGAAAGCAAGCAATTAAGGAGTTGCAATCGGCCAGCAAAACACTCCAAGCGGAGTTTGGCAAGATAGAGAAAGCGGCTAGTTTTGCCGGTTCAGTCGTTGGCGTGATTGGTCAAATTGACAAGTTGGGAAGCTCGATTGCTGGCCTGCGAGGCGAAACAGAACGATATGAAGCAGCTCAAACAGAAATAAACAAAACCTTTTCTGACACGGCAACTCAACTGGCGAAATATGTTGACGCAAGCTCAATAATAGAGGACTTCAGCGTTGGCATTGCTGCCTCAATGGCAGGAGCGACAGCATTCGTATCCTCGTTAGGCGATGAGTTTGACCTGTTATTTCGAACAGCAAAACACACGTTAACCTCAATACCATTGATGGCTGACGTTATCTCGGAAAGTTTCGACGGTCTCAACACTGACTTTGACGCCTTAGATCGAAGCCTCAAAGCTGTATTGACAGAGATGGGAGAGGGGCGGGAACTCCAGAAGCTTCATGATGAGTCGTTAGCTGCTGGCGGTGCTATCGGAAAAGCAGCGACAGCAGCTCAAGAGGCGGCTAACGCTGTCCTGAACGCTAGAAATGCAGCAAATGAAGCAGCCCCAGCCGTTGACAATTTAACCGAGTCGACAGACAAGTTGGCTGCTTCTCTAAGCGGTGACTTTCTCAAACAGCTTGATAAACTAGCGGCTATCGAATTTCGAGCCGACCAGAAATCGTTAGAAGGCGTTGAGAAGATTTCAGCGGCTTATGCAAAACAGTTTCTTCAAGTGTATAACGTACAGCAGGCCCTGAAAGACCTTCATCTAACGGAGGAACAACGCGGTCAAGCTGCACAAAAGGTGTTTGATACAATCGAGGCTCTGCATGAGGCTGAGGCAGCCGATAAACAAAAGGTCATCGATAAAGATGAAGCAGCTAGACAAAAGGTCATTGATAAAGATGAAGCAGCTAGACAAAAGATTATCGATAAAAATGAAGCAGACAAAGAAAAGACCCGTAAGAGAGACCTAGCAGCAGCAACAAAACACGAGGAGGAGCTGACTGCTTTGAGAATAGCCACAGCTTCAGCCGTTGGCGATGCCTTTGGAATGACCTCCGACATTATCAATGACATGCTCAGAAATTCAGAGGGCAAGTCTAAAAAGCAGATGAGAACGCTGTTCGGTTTACAGAAAGCTGCGGCAATCGGTCAAGCAACTATTGCAGGCGTTCAGGCTTCGATGCTAGCGCTCGCGACTCCGCCTGGCCCTCCGTTCACTTTTCCTTTAGCTGCTACCGTCGGAGCAATGGCAGCGGCAAACGTGGCAGTCATCGCTTCTCAGGAGGCGCCGTTTCACGTTGGTTCTCGTGTTTCAGACCTGGCCTCAGATGAGATGAGAATCACCAGAAGAGAAGGTCTGGCCGTTCTAACGCCTCAAGGTATCCAGTCTGGCGGAGCTGAAGCCGTCGCTAACGCTAACGCTGGCATGAGAGCAGCATCATCAAGTCAGCCTCTGGTTTTTCAGTATCAGCATCAAATGTTTGACGCGACCATCGAAGATAACATCAAGAGGTCAAATAGCCCGTTAGGAGCCGTTTTGAGAAGCTCCAGCTATGGACACAGGAGACGCAATGGGTAACGACCTCACGAGGACTGACAGGCCCCTTTGTGGTGCTTTGATTCCAGATACTAGACTGGAATTCTGGCCAGAAGAATCCGCTAACTTCGATGAGGCTTCTCCATTCGCTGGAAACCCGATAGAAACACGGTCAACAGGTATGACTCTGTCAAGCTCTGGAACACCTGAAAACCTGGATGTTCTGGAGGTCCGCTCCCAGTTCGCAGGGTTTGCGGGCTTTAACGGTGCCAGTTTCCTATACCGTCAGCAAACGTCTCCAGCTCAAGATTGGCGAGGTTGGGATAGTCCCTCAGCCGTTACATATTCAGAGGTGCCGACCTGGACAACTTCAACGACTTCTGGCCGTAGGCATCCATCAATAACCTCTGTGAATAACGGGGTAATCCTGGCCGTTGCTGACTTCCCTTTGCAGACTGGAACCGGTTTGAGGCGAGTTGTCAGGAAGCGTCGAGCGTCTGACGGTACATGGAGCAACTGGAGTATTGTCCACACCGAGACAGCTAACGGTACCGGAACCTTTGCGATGCTTCATCCTCAAGCGATATTGCGGGAAAGTGGAAACGTTGACTTGTTCCATTTCCACAATGACAGAATTAACAGCGTTGGAAACCTTATGAAGCAGGTTTCAACGGATAACGGTGTGACGTTTGAGATTGCCCAGAATCAATGTCTGTTGACCTCGATTGACCTGGCCACCTCTGAGCCTGAGAGGATGCGCGTTGCGCACTTCAACGGCCAATATCTGCTGATTGTTGAGTTGAGGAATATCGGAACTGGAGACCGCGAGATCTATCAGTTCGCCAGCAGAGACGACGGCGCGACTTTTGAGCCCATTGGAGGAGCCTTCCCAGGTCAATATCCTGACTTGGTTGAGGTTGGAGGCTTCTTCATTCTAAGCTATTCAGTCAGTTCGGTTCCGTACTCAAGGCGCGTTGGCTCTGCGTTTTCAAGCTTGAACGAATCTGAGGAAATTGCATCGTTGGGAGCTGGCGATTTCACCTCACTGGCCAAAACCGACAACGATGAGTTGTATTATTTCGCCTTTGATCTAACCGCTGACATCGGATACCTGACCAGAAGCCTTGACTACGGGGCGAGTTGGGAGGCGATAACCAGTTCGCAAAACCTGATGAGGCCTTTCAACTTTCAGTCAAGTGGCATTCGATGGCCAACCATGACCTCGTGGAGGGGCTCGCTTGTCATTGCCTCAAACAATGGCGGAGCTCTGGCGCCCTATTCCATGTCTGTCTATTTCCTGGGAGGCTTCTCAACGGTGACTCTGCCGAATGAGAACTTCACACAATCTCAGAGCCGCCAAATGGGATGGCAGGAGACCTATGAGCCATATAACACTCTCAACGCTGTCACCAGTGCGACGGGTATTCCAGGTGCTGGGTCTGCTGTCGCAGTTGCTGACGGATTGCAAAACCTAACAGGACTCATTGGCGCTCCGAGCCGCTGGACCGTGACCGGCTCCGCCTCGCGTGAGGAGTCGCTGGCTAGAATATCGATGAGCACCACATCAGGAACCAGCTCCCTATTTCTGAGAAGCGGAGACGCCGTCAACGGTGCAGAAGTCGAGGTCCGATTAACTGCAACAACCCTCCAGCTCTTCGATGTTGCTGGAGCTGTTCAAATTGGCTCAACCATCGTCACAACTCCTGGGACTCTCTATGATGTTCTGGTAGCTGTGAACTCGACCAATAGCGAGGCCTCAGCCTGGTATCGTGAGAGAATCCCGGCCACTGATGAACGTGAATTCTTCCAGCTTGGCAGCTCGTCAACGGTAACTGATGACGGTGGAACTGGCAGCTTTGCCGCGACAACTAGAGCCCTGCACTATGTTGGGGATAACACTGTTGGAGGCTATGACGTCGACCTGGCTGAGCTTGTCTGGCAGTTCTCAACAACTGGAGGCGCTGGCGGATGGGACCGCTCAGGCCTCGGACTGGCGAAAGGGCAGAGCAACCCAGAAGACCTATTCGCTAGAAACTACACGTTAAAGCCGACCTATCTTCATGACGGTATTTCAATCAGCGCCACCGGGATAACTCGGAGAGGTGATGAGTTTATCATCTCCCCTCGCCATACCTATGAAGCTGAGAACGTGATAGCTATTCCCTCTCCACGGGTTGGCTGGCGGAGCCTGACCACAACGGCTGACATGTCGCTTGCTTTCAGGTTTCCGACAGCACAAACCAGATGGTCAAACGATCAGATTGGAATCTACCTTGATCGAATCAATTTCAAAGACTTCGAGGTTGAGGTCCGTCAAGCCGGGGTCTGGGTATCGCTCGGAACCTTCCAAACTTCCTACGGTGTAAGCTTTGAAACCGTTGGAGACTGTATCATCCCGATTACTACTGGAGCCAACGGATCAAGTCGGCGATACTTCTACAGGAATGAGATGGCTGGCGGGACATTCCACTGGGGAACTGGTGAGGTTCGGCCTATCGTTAAGAATACCTCGGGAATTGATAACGAGGGAACTCCAGAATCAAAACGGGTGACCTGGTATCTTGAGCCTGATTCTGTTACAGGGCTTGAGCCCGCTGGCCCTGCTTCTGGTGCTTTTGTTTGGTATCCCCGCTGTCTCGTTTTGCTGTCTCTGGCTGGCGATACTGTTACCCAGGGAATCAGAATCACTATCAGGCCTGGAGGCGTCTCTCCAGCGCCATATCAGGGATATTATGAGATTGGCCAGCTCGCTATCGGTGAGGTCTTCACATTCGGCTGGGCGCCTGACAATACTAGAAGCGTTGCAAGGGAATTAGCAGATGAGATTATCGAAGAGGTGGACGGAACGAGGTCCATCTCAAAGCTTGGCAAGGTTGACCGGCGACGAGCCGAGATCTCCTGGGCGCGAAATAGCCGTCAGACAGAAATCCAAAATGCAGGCTCACCGAATTACATCACCTCAACCACAGCAGCAGGAGCTGAACCCGTTGCAAGTCGCTTTGGAACTCCAATTGAGTTTGATGGGCTTTTAGCGGAACACGGGAAAAAGCCGCTTGTGTATATCCCCAGATTTACCAGGTCAGCAGCGACCTCGTCAGCCATCACGGCTCATTATTGCCGGGGTTCTATTTACGGCCGATTTGTGCCCGATACATACAGAGTTGAAACCGCTGCTGGAATAGCAGAGGAAACCGAGACAGTCAGAACCTCCGTTGTAACTATCGAAGAGGAAATCTGATGGGATACAATGTCGAGCTGGACTTTGGAGGAAGGACATATCGCTGGGAGAATCAGGACTTTTCTCTCACGGAAAGCTTCGACTTTTTCAACTCCTCTCCTCCTTTGAGGTCTGTATCTCTGGCGTTAAAGCTTGAGGATGACGTTTCTGCCTTGGTTGCCAAAGGTTATCGGCTGGACGCTAGCCAGTGTCGAGTACTTGACAGCGATAACGATGTCCAATTGACGGGCATCTGTCAGAATCCGGTTTGGGGATACCCAGAGGAGCCGATCCGGTTCACTGTTCGCGAAGTGCCTTTCGATACGGGTTCGATGTTTCCCGGTCCCTATGACATCGAACAAGTAACTATCGACCCTGTTGCAACGCTCGAGGCGAGAAAAGAGAGCTTTATCCAGCAAGTCCTCCAGACTCCATGGATCAGGCCTTCAACCTATGATATTGCTGTGGTGGTTTCAAAAGACCTTGGCACCATTCCACCAATTGTGATTGGACATCCCGGCGCGTTGACGGAGTCGAATCAGAATCTGATATGGGAGGGAGCACCTGCCATCTATATCGATCAAACGCCTGGTTCTGAGACCTTGCTGGCTTGCTGCCACAGGGTATCGCCTGTATCGGGTGACCTCTGGGTGAACGGACCCAGCGGAACATCTGATCGTAGAGTCTGGGCCACTGTCAACTATTCAGCTTCAGAAGACCTGTCTGGAAGGCCGATCACTATCGTTGACCTCTCTGCAACTCCTCCCGGTGTGTTTGACCTCCAAGCTGTGTCAGATGATTGGTTCTGCGCCTTCATTGGCACTGGAGATGTTCAAGTCCTGGGCCTGCCATCTCAAGGTGGCCAGCTCGTGAAGACTTTTCTGAATCAGTGTTTTGGGTTGAGACTCGACCAGAACAAACTCGGTGAGGTGATTTCATATCTGAATGGCTATTCATTCGATGGATACATAAATGAGCAGGTCAACCCGTGGGAATATTTACAGGAACAGGTGCTCAGCCTGCTACCTGTTTCCGCTGTGAATGGGCCTGACGGTTTATATCTGGCGCCGTGGTTTCCAGATGCTGGAGCTGTAGACGAAATAATCGAAGGCAGACAGGTCTCTATCGATGGCCAGGTCAAATATGAGAAGATGAAAATCGTTAACAACCTGACGATTAACTATCAATATCAGGACGACTCTCAGACATTCCGGCAAATTGTAGAAGTGAATTCGACTAATAATGCTTATGCGGAGCTCTCACAGCAATTGTTCGGAATGCAATCAAAAGTCATTGAGACTCCCATCGTCAACGATGAAGCAACGGCGCAACAGATTGCCAACTGGATGATCAGAGCCTACAGCATTCCTCCGCGCCGGGTATCGCTCCGAGTTTCCTCTTCTCGTTATCAGCCTCGCAGGGTTGGAGATGTCGTCGACGTAAATTTACCCAGCCTATCCATCGCCCAGCGTGGCATAATCTGCGAAATAGAGAGGGCAGGTCGGCCAGTCATGCGGATTGACGTCTTGCTATTCGATGACGTTATCAGAGGGATTGCCTAATGCTTGGAGCTTCGCCACTTTCAACGCTGCCGCTTTCTTCCCTTGCTATCACTGGCCAGGCCTCCCAGGACAGAACTTATATCGTGCCTTTGGAGTTGAGAACCCTCCAGGTTGACGGAGTATTCATGGAAAATCAATTCACTAAAGATCCAGATTCCACCATGGATTATTCGGTTGACTACAGCCTCTGGATTACCAGTTCCGACTCGCTGGTCAATTCTATCTGGTTCGCGGATTCGGGTATCTCCATCGTCTCCTCATCGGTTGACGCTGGAACCCACATCAGCACAGTTAGACTCTCAGGAGGCACCGTGAACGGTCTCTATCAGGTTACAAATCGTATCAGCACAGCTAACGGATTAACCACGGATCGAACTCTCTTCATTCGTGTTCTGGAGAAATAATGTCACTCAAATCAGGCGACAGAGTAAAGGAAACAACCACTATTGAAGGCACTGGAACAGCTACGCTGCTGGGAGCTGCCGTCGGTTTCCAGACCTTCTCCAGCGTTCTATCTGATTCAGATACCTGCTATTATTGCATTGAGCTGGGCTCAGAATGGGAGGTGGGCACGGGCACCTATTCCGCCGGGACGCTGGCGAGAACCACAGTTCAAAGCAGTTCCAATGCTAATGCTCTGGTCGACTTCTCGGCTGGGACAAAGTCAGTCTTTTTAACCTTTCCAGCTCTGGCGGCTCAAAACCTGGCGATTCAGCCTCTGACAGGTATCCTCTACGTTGACCAGAACTCTCCAGCCGTATCGCCTGACGGTAGTATCGCGGCTCCTTTCACGACTATCGGTGCCGCATTATCTGCCATCGGTAACGCTACCACAGCGGCAGAACAGGAGGAAGGCTGGAGGATATTCGTCGCCGCTGGGTTTTATCCTGAATTTCTATCAATCCCCGACCTCAGAAGAATCACGATTGATTGCGCGCCTCAAGTATTTCTGACTGATTCAGCAACATTCACCGCCTATGGGATTTCGAGCACTCAGACGCGTGCAAGTTTATCACCGCTAAATTTTGCCAGTCTTACTATCAACAACCTGTTTTCTTTTGGTGACATCCTCTGTGGTCAGTTTGCCGCTGGCAATGTCGATCTTGACGTGACGCTCAACAATTGCACTTTTCACGTGGCAGCGCCATCGGACTCAGTCATCAACGCAACTGCGTGGACAACTCAGCGACTTCGCTTGAAATTAAATCAAACGATATTACGAGGAAGCAGCACATATTCAATTCATGGAGGAGGCGGCGGGGATATAGGCATTTCTTATGCTAGAGAATGCAGTTTTGCTCAACCTGTTTCAGTTGGAAGTTACGGGCAGTTTTCACTCTGCCTGATTGAGAATGATCTCGAATTCACAGAGCCCGCAGGAGCGACATCAGCCGATGAATTGACGGCGCCTTTCGGTTTCTATCAGTGCAACTTTCCAGCAGCTACACAATTTACCGGAACGCAACCGGGAGACTTCAAAGTCGATGACGTCACCTGGAAAAGCGCTCAAGCAGGCGTGACGATTAACGCACCGGCAACCGTTGAGAACCTCAGCAACGCCTATTATTCTGCTAACGGCGCCGACTGGTCGGGCTCGGCACCTGACAACGTCTCTGATGCTATTGACAGGTTAGCTGCTTTCGTGGCTGCCACTCATGGCGCAATCCCATAGGAGTTAAAATGTTTATCGAGGCGATATTTCGGATAGTGTTTCCAAAAGCTCCTGGCTGGCTGGGAGGACTTATCGCAACAGCTATCCCGGCCGTTCACCAGCTCGTGCTGAGGCTCAAACAGAAACAGGATATGAAAGGCGAGGAAAAGAGAACTTTCGTTGTTTCGGAGGTTAAGGAAATCCTCGACGATGCCTTTGACGATGTCCCTGAATGGCGAGAACTCGACGAAGCAGCTCGCGACAGAATCCTCGGAGGCCTGGCTGAGTTGAGCCTCTGGGTTTCAAACCTGGCTGGCGAGCTGGGAACGAGGAAAAGCAGAAAGCTCCTCCGCAAATCATTAGCGAAGTTGGGGTAGGAAATGGCCAGCGACCGGATCGCAAATCATGAGAGCCGAATCTCAAACCTGGAATCCGATATGAGCGATGTCAAAGTCGACCTGGCCTCCATTTCTGTCAAACTTGACGCCTCAGAAGTCAGGGCTGCTGATAGATTTGCAGCTCTGTCCACCTCATCTCTGGAGGTTAAAGAAATCCTCCAACAACGGGAAAAGGAAGTCAGAAAGTATCGCGAACGTCGTGAAGAGCTGGAACTAAAAGCTCAACTCGATCACAAGAATTGGTTGAGGAGCCTCATTAACCCTCAGACCATCTTCATCGTTATCGCTATTCTTCTTTCAATGCTCGGGCTCCGAGTCAACGATATTCAAACGATGGCGACGGTCATCGGTACGCCTCTCCCTAAGCCGCCAGTAGAGGTCATCGTTGAAGACAATTAGACACGGAGACGAATCTCAGGCAGTGGCTGAAATGCAAAAGAGGCTCTGTGCTCATGGCTGGAAACTGAAAGCTGACGGCATCTTCGGACCAATCACCGAGGACATCCTCACAGATTTTCAAGCCGCGAACGACCTCCATTCTGACGGAATCTGTGGGCCTCGTACCTGGGGAGCTCTCCTGGTTGAGAAGACGCACCAGCTCACCATAACGGCAGAGAATGAAGCGAGGCTGCAACTCTTCAGGCAGATTCCAACAGACATCAGCGATGAGCAAATGCAGGTCATCAGGGAAGCGATAACAGATCTGAACTATCGAGAGCAGCCGAACGGCTCAAACTCTGGCGATGAGATTTATCATATCGTCAACGGATACAACGAGCTCCATCGTATTCTTGGGCCAGCTCCTCCATGGTGCGCGATAGCCTGCTGTCAATGGATAAGACGAGGGCTCAACCTGCCAGATTGGGAGTCGACGCCTTTCGGTCACTGGTATGGAGCGGTATCGCAGATCATGACCTGGAGTCAACAAAACAAGGCCTATGGCTCATCGCCTATCCCTGGAAGCGTATTCATGATGGGTCGCATAGGAAGCGGCTCAGACAGGCCAGAACGGCTCAACGCTGGACACTGTGGGATAGTTCTAGCGGCTGAAGGCGGAGAGTTCATCACGATCGAAGGCAACACCGGGAATCAGGTGGCTAGTCGACGAAGGAAAGTCTCAGACGTTCTGGGCTTTTGTTATTGGTGGAAATAGAAAAGCCGCCAATGCTCTCAGAGAGTCACTGGCGGCTGATATGGCGCTGGAGATTGAGAGGGTTCAGGACTTCAAAACGTCTCCCAGCAAAACAATCAGTTGTCGAGCGACTTCAGGCGTCAACTGGAACTCAACTCCGTCAACCTCTTCATTTCGGTACAGCGTATCGAATTGGCCAGTCATTCATGTGGATTCAACCCGTTCTCTTGCGTCGAGCGCAACCGCTGATTGTTCCTCATGTTTCCTGTTAACCTTCTCTGCTGTTAAACGATTTTCGGAGAGTTGAATCTTCCAGCGGCTTAGGTTTACGGACAGAAAGGTTTACACTTGGAGCCAGATGTAGACCTTTTGGCTCATAGCGTAGCCTCTGGGCAGTGCCGATAGAGCGCCCACAGTTGGGTTCCATCCTCGGCCTTTCCTTGTTTTTGAAAGCTGATTGCATCGTCGTCTTCAATAATCTGCGCGAACTCCCACTTGCGAAACAGTCCGGGTACCCGCTTCCACTCGCTGATATCCTCTGGTCCGTGTAGGGCTACGTTCTTGAAAGGGTCACTGTCTTTTTTCAGCATGTCTTTGATTGGCATATCTGCACCTCCTGTTCACTAAACGCGGGTTTTGTGTCCGATGTGGGACACGGGCTGTTAAACTTTCTCACCGCTGTTCAAGTCGTGATGCCCCAGCGTCAAAAGAAGGGCCATCGATAAAGGTTAAAGCCAGCCGTCCTGTCTCTGACAACTCAACTTGAAGGTTTAACTTTTCAATTACTAGCCGTTTTAACATCGTTATTCCCATGCTTGCTCCTTTTTGTTTTCTCATTGCTTCGTCTAAAGCGCGACCTAACGAAATCAGGTCGTCTTTCGGCTTGTCGATGAACATTATCGGCATTTCTGGCCCTGTTTATCAGGCCTCAAGCCCTTGATTGTTAATCCGTTCTGTTTCGCATATTCCAGCACCTTCTCTGGGATGCGCTCGGATGCGAACGGCTTTACATATTTTGCTGTTTTATTCGTTCGCTGGACAGTTCCATCGTCGAGGATTCGCCATACCTTGAGAACCCTTCCCGCGCTGTGGGTTCCAGTCATTCCCTCACGGAACTTGAAGACGACCTTTGGCCTGCTTCCCTGATTGATTACCTTTGCCGAATTGACACTTGTATCCCTGATAAACTTCGAACGCTCTACACCAGCCGTCTGAGCGGCTTTGGTGATAGCGTCGAACTCCTCATCAGAGAACCTGATTGAACGGTTGATTCGTTTCATGCTTGCTCCTGTTGAAGTCCCTCAAGGGACACATACATAGTGATCCCTGCCCATGCACTTGTCAACAGATTCTTAAAAGCCGCTAGCGATTAGCCTTCAGAAGTGCATTGGCAGACCACCTCACGTATCCTGAGCCCTACCTCATAGCTGCAAGCTGGGACGACGGCATTTCCAAGAGCTTTCAACCTGGAGACTCTGTGGCGAGCTGGCCCATCTGGCACAGTTCGCGGGATACCCTCTTCCCATAGCTCGGGATTCACATTTCCGTATAGCCAGCCGGAAACCCCATCAGCAACTCGACCCAGGTTGGATTGAGTCTTCCGCCGACTTTGGCATTCAGTGGTTGACTGTTCCGTCGTTGTTGGGAAGCAGATCCGTTGTTGTGGCCGTCTTGAGT
>Ga0233413_10001126_pt1 | contig 11957 bp, 13 predicted proteins | sample Na_anoxic_6_MG_FD_189019 | JGI IMG/M metagenome (GOLD analysis project Ga0233413, IMG submission 189019) | Seawater microbial communities from Saanich Inlet, British Columbia, Canada - Na_anoxic_6_MG | ecosystem: Environmental > Aquatic > Marine > Inlet | place: Canada: British Columbia... | reverse complement strand
GGGCGTGGGCGCAAAAGCGGCGGCCACGGGCCAACCGTCGCGAGCCTGGCGAACGCGAAAGCCTACTGGGCCCTGATGACGAAGTACGTCCCCAGAAACCCCAATTTCCGGCTCTACTATTGGCAAATGTCGGACGTGGACAACGGAGATGGCTGTGGCAACACATGGGGCGTCGTGGACCGCGCGAACTGTTGTTTCATCTGATGGCCCCGGGCGGCGGCTCGAACGGCCAGCGAAGCGGCGCGCCGCTGCGAGTTTTTTCCGCCGCGAGACATATACCCCCTTGGCGTTGGGCACTGCAGCCTGGCGGAGCGCACTCCTGTTGCCATGGTGGACATCGGCACGCCGGCCCCCATTAATCTACCCCCAGCAGACGCCGCCCCCGCGTTCGCGCCGGACATGGCGGCTGCCAACCCGGCGACGGGGGCGGCGACCACCCACGCCGACATCCCCGGCCGCGCCGAGCTCAAGACGAACTGCCTCTCCAGGCTCCCGCAGGGGCTCCTCCTCGCTCTCGTCATCCTCGTCTCCCTCGTCGTCATCCTGGTCGTGTCCCAGCTGTGCGGGCCCCGCCGCGAAGGGTTCTCCGGCCTGTGCGGGGGGAAGGGGCGCCTCCCCCTCTCGGCCGAGGGGCGCGACCACTACCACCCAGGGCCCTACCACCCGGTCGTGGAAAACAAGATGGACATAATCTGGGACCAGGACCCCGACCGCTGGAACAAGCTGAACAACTCGGGCCCTCCCGACACCCCCACCTGGGTGGCCGGCGCCTCCGCCAACGACGTCGTCTGGCGGTTCGGGCGCCCCCCGAGCTCGTAGGGGCCGCGGAGTAGGATTTGGACAAAAAAGCCCGCCCGGGCCGAGTTTTCCGACTCAGGGGGGGCGAGTGGGGTCTTCCTCTTCGTAGCAGTCGCCGGCGCCGCCTTCTTCGCCGTAGCAGTGGCAGCCGCGGCGGAGGAGGGCCAGGTCGCTCCAGCGGTTGTCCACCTCGAGGGTGAGGTACTCCCAGCCCTCGCGGTCGGGGGGGGCGCGGTGGTAGGGGGGGCCCTCGGCCCCTCCCCACAGGATGCAGACGAACTCCCACCCCTCGCGGAAGAGGGCCCGGTTCTCGCCCAGGACGTCGCCGAGCCCCCGGCACTGGTGGCGGGCCTCGAGGTCCTGGGCGATCGACGCGGTCATGGGGACCGGGGGGTGCCACACCGGCTCGGCGGGGCGCCACTCCCTCTCGGGGGCCGGCTCGGGGGTCGGTTCCCGGGAAGAGGGGGGCGTCTCCGCCCGCGGGCGGGGGGCCGGCTCGGCCGGGGTCTCGGAGAGCGCCGCGGCGGCGGGCGGCCAGGGACGCCTGGCCGCGGGGAAGAGCCCCAGTTTGCCCCCGGGGCGGAGCGCCGGGGGCCCCTGGAAGCCGGTGAGGCTCCCCGGGGGCGCGGCGAGCCCCCCGCCCCCGGGGGCGCGCAGCCTCCGGGGGGAGTCAGGGGGGGTCGCTCCGCGGCCGGCGGCCGGGGGGTCCGCGTCGGCGGCCATGGGGCCCTCGCCGCCGGCGGGGACGGTCTGCGCGGCCATCGGGGAAGCGGCCGAAAGCGGGGGCGCCGCGGGGCATGGGTGCGAAGGGCGGCGGCCTCATCCCCCCCCCCGTCCTTCAAATTTACCCTTCGCCCGTGCCGCGGCTAGGCGCGGGCGCGGAAGGAGAAGCGTCTCGCCCCGAGGTCTATCGCCAGCCGGAACCCGGACATGGAACGGTTCCCCAGGATCGCCAGGCCCACCCCTCTCTCTTTTCCGAGGTCGGCGGGGAGGGCGCCGACGTCGCTGCCGCGGACGGGGATGTTTCCCCCCCCCGCCAGGTGGAGGATGAACCCGGAGGGGGGCGAGGCGAGGGGCGGGGGAAGGAGGGTGAGCGTCGTCCCGGTGTCGAGGAGGAGGAACTCCAGGGGGGGGAGGCCCTCGGCGGCGTTCCGCGCGGGGTCGAGGGCGATGACGTAAAGGTCGGCCACGAGGGGGTACCCCGCCGCCCGCAGCGCCCCGGGGGCGAGGAGCGCCCCCGAGGCGAGCAGGGCGCCCCCCCCCTCCTTCGCGCCCGGCGGGGAGAGGACCATCGTTGCCGAGGCTTCCCGCGTAAAGTCGAACTCCATCAGCTGGATGTTCATCTGGGCGATGAGGGGCGGAGGGGCCCCCGAGCGCGGGGGCGGCGACGAAAGCCCCAAGATGACGTCGTCGGCGGTGGGGGAGCCTTCCCCCCCCTCCTCGTTCCCTCCGAAGATGACCCCCGGGAAGCGGGCGCCCCCGAGGCGAAAGGGGCTGAGCTCGAAAGACGCGGAGTCCGTGGTCCCGTCCCCGTATCTGAGGGTCAGTTCCTGGCCGGTGGGGCGGCAGGCGGCCGCCCCCGCGCAAGGGAGGCTGTGGGGGACGACGAGGTAAGGGCTCCCGGTGTCGACCAGGGCGCTCCAGTCGCGGCCGCCCACCCGGAGGGGCGCCCAGTAGCCGGCCCGGTAAGAGTCCCGGCTGAGCCCCACGGTGAGGGGGGCGGCGAGCCGCGCGCCGTTCCCCTCCGGAGCGGAGGAGGGCCGTCCGGTGTAGACGACAAAGGCGAGAAGAATCAGGACGAAGATCACCGAAGCGAGGACCGCCGCGACGGCCGCCCCTTTCGCCATGCGGGCGACCACGCACGGGCGCGTATAGGGTGGGGCCAGGTTGTCGCCCGGCGCGGGGGTTTTGTCGGCCCCCTATACGTTCCACGGGCAGTCTCCAGGCCATGGCGACCAACCCGTTACCGCTGCCTCCGGCCGACGCCCCCCCCGGCCCGGGCGGCCCCCCGGGGGCGGCGGCGCCCCTTACCCCGGCGCGGGCCGCCCCCCTTCGGAAGAAAGGAGGGATGCCCGGGTGGGCCATCGGCCTCGTGGTCGCGGTCGTGATCCTTGTCGTCATCATCCTGATCGTCGCCCTCGCCCTCTGGATCCGGTCGCGCCACCCCCACGGCAACGGCAACGGCAACGGCTGCAGCGACGCCAACCCCTGCGCCGCCGGCAAGACCTGCAAGGCGGGGACGTGCGTTGACTCCAGCGGCTGCACCGCGAACGCCCAGTGCCCCACGGGGCAGGTGTGCGACCTGGCCCACGGGGTGTGCACGCGGGCCCCCCAGTGCAGCCCCACCGACCCCTGCCCCGCGGGGCAGCTCTGCACCGCCGGCACCTGCGGCGCCCCCCCCCCGACCGGCTGCAGCGACGCCAATCCCTGCCCCGCGGGGCAGCTCTGCACCGCCGGCGCCTGCGTCGCGACCGGCTGCAGCGACGCCAATCCCTGCCCCGCGGGACAGGTCTGCAACAACGGCAGCTGCGGCAAGGTGATGCCCGGGGGGGGGAAGTGCCCCCCCGGCGTGACGACCGCCCCCACCCCGGACGGGGGGGACATGTACCTGGACACCGCCCACCAGGGGGTCGCGGGCTGCTGCATGCCCTGCGAAAAAGGGACTTGGCCCTACGCGCTCAAAAACCCCTCCGACCCCGTTGACCCCGGCAGAAGGATGTGGTTCTGCTTCAAGGACCCCGCCACTGAGGTGAGGGACCCCCTGTGCTGCGACGGGGCCGGGACCGCCGCCCCCGGGGGGAGCGGGGGGGGCTGCGGCTCGCCACCCACGGCGGGGACGGCGCCCAACTGCCCCGCGACGAAACTCTGCGCGGGGGTCGCGCCCGGGAGTTATTAGGCGCCCCAGGCGAGCCCGAACGAAGTTCCTCCCATTTTTTCCGGGGGGGACCCCACGGAGGACGGGTCCTCCTTCTGGCGCTTGAGGAAGACGAGCCGCAGCACGCCGAAGAGGACGACGATGAGGACGGTGACGATGAGCGCGTAGGCCAGCGTCGCCTTGAAGGAGTCTTTTTCGTTGAAAGGGAAGGCGTTGGTGATCCCTTTCTTCGCGGCCTCGTTCCAGGCCAGGGCCGCCACGAGGGAAAGGGCCCCGGTGACGAGGCCCCCCAGGTCCAGCTCGTACGGGGAGGTCGACATCGCGTCCGGCGCGCCGTCGGCGGCCGGGCCTATACCTCCCCGCCAGAGCCGCGAAAAAAACGAAGAACCTCCCTGGCGGGGGCGCCTCAGACGGCATCTTTCAAGCCTTTCAACGCCCGGACCTTCACGACGTCCCTCGCAGCTTTAGCCTTGAATGTCGTCATCTCGCGGGTGAAGGGGTTAATCCCTTCGCGGGCTTTCGTGGCGGCCTTGTGGGTGACCGAGACTTTCACCAGGCCAGGGATGAGGGCCGTTCGGTGCTTCTTGAGGTTCTCTTCGACGGTCTCCGCCATGGCGACCATCACGGCGTTCACCTGGGCCTTCGACAGGTCGGCCTTGTCGGCAATCAGCGCGACGGTCTCCGCCTTCGTGGGGGCCCGATTGGCATTCTTCTTCCGTCCCCGAGGAGGCATTCTGCCTGACGCCGCGCGCGCGGAAGGATGGAGGAGTATAGCCGGCGCGGAAAAAATCCCCCCTTGCTGCGCCGCGCCCACGGCCGCGGGGGCCCGGCTTTTTACTCCGCCAGGAAATAGCCCCTGGCCCGGCCCGACGCGACACCGACGGGATGGGCACGGCGCTGACGATAATCGTCGCGATCATTCTCTTCCTCGTCCTCCTCGTGGCCTGGGGGGCGCTCGTGGGGGGGTCCTGCAAGACGACCGAGGGGTGCCCGAAAGGGTACGAGTGCACCGGGGGGCGGTGCCAGCCGCCGGCGGCCCCCGCCTCCTTCCGGCCCTGGCGGGCGGGGCCGTCCCCGCCGGGGGGGCGGGCCCCGTGCCCCCCCGGCCTGATTGCCCGGGGGGGCCTCCGGGGGATCCAGGGGGGGTGCGTCCTCCCCCCCGACCTCCTCTTCCGCCCCCCAGGGGCGGGCCCCCGGGTCTAGGCCCCCGCGGCCGCGGGCCGCGCCCGTTTCCGGGCCGCCGCGCGGCGGGCCAGGAGCACCCCCCCCGCCTCCAGGGCGGCGAGGAAGAGGAGGAGAAGGAGCAGGGGGAGGAGGGGGAAGGGGCTTTTGCCCCCCGCCCGCCCCCCGCCCCGCCCCCCGGGCCGCTCCCCGGGGCGACCCCGCCCCCCTCCCACGCCCCCGCGAACGGCTCGGCGCGCTTCGAAAGGGGGGGGCAGACGGTGACCGAGATGTGGTCCATCTTCGCCGCGTCCCCGTCGCAGCCGATGAGCAGCCCCTCGGCGCCGCACCCCATCCGGTCCCAGCACTCGAAGATGCCCGCTCCCCGGGGGTTGTAGGCCTTCAGGGCGGGGTTCCACTCCCGCGGGCGCGCCTGCGTCGCGACGTACTGCGCCTGGGTCCCCACGGAATAGGGGGACCGCTTCCAGGTTTTGGCCGCGGGGTCCCAGACGCACGTGGTCTGGGCGAGGTACTGCGCGTAGGAGTTGAGCTGGACCGGCTCGACGTGGCCATCCACCGTCTTGTTTGAGATCGTGCAGCCCGCGCAGTCGGGCCAGTCGCGAGTTGGGCTTGACCCCGGAACGGGGGGATGGGCGTTGCTGGCCAGTGAGCGGGTGAAGCGGGCGGCCCCGCTGTCGGGACAATAGGGCTGGCAGAGGCCCCCCCTCCCGCCGTCTTTTCCAGCCGGGCGCTGCCATCGATGGCCCCCAGCGAGTTACAGACGGAGGTCTGGCGGCCCGTCCTCATTCTGGAATAAGGCCGGGGGCCGTGCGGAAGGGGTTTCCATGGGCGTCATCGAAAGAGACCTCGAGGTTGAGGTCCGTAAACCCCATCTGGCCGACGAAGTTAACGTGGGGAATCCCTCCGGGGAAGACGTAGCCACCCCCCGTCCCCGGGGCGACGTTCGCGTTAAGCTCGAGCCAGGTTGCCAGTCCGGAGCCATCCGGGGCGGCCGACGCCTGGATCCGCTGGCTCGCGGGGGCGAAGGGGAAGAAGCCCCCCCCCGGCTCCGGGAAGCGGAGGGTGGCGCCGGGCTTGAGTTCCCGGCTGGAGCACCGCCCGGTGCCCCCTTTTGGCCATCGATCCAAACGCTTTTATCGCAATTCGACTTGAATTCGGCCGAACGGTGCCATCGCGGCGCTGCGGGCTCGGGCGGCGGACTATAGGGACGGACGAAAAAACGGAGGCCCGCGCCTTCTACAGAGGCGAGGGCGGGCTTTGGCGGCACCGCGAGATGAAGACGGAAATGTTGTTCAACGTCCCGGGCATCCCTACTTTTGCCAACTGGAGGGCCTTGTTGACCTTCCCCTGGATTTCTGACTCTCCGAGGTCGGGGTAGTCCTCGGAGAGGAACTCCACCGCCCGTTCGAAGGCCGTGGCCGCCTCCTCCGGGGTGAGCTTGAGGGCGAGCGCCCAGCCGGTGTAGAGCCGGGCCAGGTGCTGGGTTGCGTCGAGGGCCGGGGGCCCCTGGAGGGGGGGGGCGTCGAAGAGCCGGGCCATTTTAACCCGCCGCAGGGGGGCCACGTACTCGGCGTTGATGGCGGCGACGGCCGCGGCCGCGTCGGCGTCGAGGCGGTCGCTGCGCATCCGGACGCGGGCGAGGTGGATCGACCACATCTGGTTGACCGAGACGATGATCGTGACGAGGACCGCGACGGCTCCGAGGAAGCCGCTCACCACGTCCAAGAAAGTTTCGAGCTCCATCTTCGAGGCAGGCGGCTCCTCGGGTTCCCGGGGGGGGGGGGCGCTGCTAGTGGCCGCGCAAAGAGTCGCCCGGAAATGCGGGCCCAGCGGGGCGACAAGGGCGCCTAAGTGCGCCAGGAGAAAACGGGGCCTCATTTCGCGAGGCGGTCGTCCGGAGACGCCCGGGCCCTGGATGTTGGCCCACCGCCTTGCGCGCGTTAATATCTCGGAAAAATCGCCGCGCCCGCCAACCCGGGCGCGTAAAATGAATCCCCCGGAGGGTTGGCACCGTAGCCATTTTGGCTCAAGCCCGCGCCGAAGCGCGGGCTTCAACCCCGCCCGATGGCGGCGACCCCCGGCTGCCACACGGTGGCCTGTTACGCGAACGACGACCGGCCGGCGCACGCGCTGTTCGAGCAGCTCAAATGGCGCCTGACGACCAAGAAGGACCTCGCTCCGGAGCTGTCCCGGCTCATCCTCAAGGGCTGCGCCCGGCTGGACGGCCCCAACCTGCAGAATATTCTGGCCCTCTTTGAGGGGATCTGGGAATTGGACCTCGCGTCGACGAACCTGACCACCGGCGGCGTGCTGGTGCTCACGCAGTGGTACCGCGAGGGCGGGTCCTCGCAGGGGGGCGGGGTTCGCCCCAAACGCCTCAACCTCGTCAAGAATGGCCTCACCTGCTCGGACCTGCAGCCGCTCCTCGCGGCCATGCGCAAGCTGGGGGGGTGCCCGCGGTGGGTGGGCGTGGGAGATGTCTCCGAGCTCCTCAAGCTTGGCCACCCCTCGCTCCGGTGCAACATGCACGCCCCCCGGGGATGCGTCTGCCAGGAAAAGGAAGTGGTCCACTGCGTGAGAGAGATCGAGCCCCGCGACGCCGCCGTGGTAGGGGAGTGGGAACGGACCCTCCCCGCCCAGAGGGCCGCGGCGCGGGCCCTGAGCGCCGCCCCACCCGGGCCCCCGCCCGGCCCCCCACCCGGGCCCCCGCCCGGCCCCCCACCCGGGCGGAGCCCTTCCCCGTGCGCCCTCTCGGTCCCCCGGACCCGGTGGCCTTCGCTCCAGGGGAGCCTGAGGGCCGCGCCCCCGAAACAGCCGCCGCCCCCTCCGCCGCCGCGGTCGCCCCCGGGGGAGAGGGAGGCCCTCGCCCTCCTCCCGCTCTTCGTTGACTCTTGCGCGGCCCGGCTGGCGGAGGCGCGCGCGAGGAGAGAAGAAGCGGCAGCGGCGGCGGCGGCCGAGGTGGCGATCTCGGCCCAAGCAATGGCCGAGGCGGCGGCGCTGTGGGTCCTGGAAGGCGCCCTGAGCCCCCAAGGGCACCCCAACAGCGTCCTGGTAATCGGGAAGGCGGAAACCCCGGGCCTCCTCATGCGCTACGCCCTCCTGGACATCGAGGAGAGCCTGGCAGTGGGCGCTCCGACCGAGGTGGGGGGCGGGGGCCTGGACGCCCTGCGGCTCGTCGCCGCCCCTTCCCCCGGGAGGAGCCTGCGCGCCGTCGCGCGCGGGTTCGGGGGGGCAGAGTTCAGCGACCCCCGGATATACCTGCAAGCGAAGGAGGGGGACCAGGTGGAGTTCCGCCTGGGCGCGGCGGGGGAGTTTGCCATGGAGGACGGGGTCGCCTGGGTGGCGGCGCGGTTCTCCCCGGGAGACGCGGATGAGGACAGCGCTGAGCCCCGATGGCTCCCTCTGGCGCACTGTTTGGCCCCGTGGGAGGGGTGACCGAGCGTTCTTTTTCTGGCCGGAAAACCGGCCCGCGGCGGCGCCCCCCTCTCCGGCCTCAGCCCCCCCCCTCGGCCAGCGTCCGGACGAGCTCATCCCGCGGCGGCCAGTCTTCGGTGAAGTAGCAGTCCGAGTCGTCGGGGGTGAGCATGATCTTCACGTCGAGGAGCCCGAGGGCGATGGCCGGGAGCAGCTCGGCCCTGAGACGGGCCAGGCTCGCGTGGAGCTCTTCGAGGGCGCCCAGCCGCACGAGGAGGGCGGGGAGGGGGCCGCCGGCCTCGCGGAGGACCCACTCCGAGTCCCCGGCCCCCTCCTTGGCGTACAGCAGCCCGCGCGCCCCGCAGCTCGGGGCGGCGGCGGAGGTGCAGTACACGACCAGGTGGCCGCACCTGTCGGCGTAGACCGGCGCCCAGTCCCCGAGCCGGTCTTGCAGGCCCCCCGAGCGGGGGCCCTCCCCCCCGCGCAGACGGCGCACAGCCCCTCCGCGACCTCGGGGAGCTCCAGGATGATCCCGCAGCCGGCGCGCCCGTCGGGGGGCTCGGCGAGCTCGGTCTCGCTGGCCCGCCGGACCTCCTCGGCGGGCTCGAACGGGCCCTCGGCGGGCCGCCCCCACCGGGGGAAGCGGAACTGTTCCCGCATCTCGGTCCGCTCTTCTTCGGTGTCGAGCCGGCGGAGCCCCGGGGGGGCGGGGGGGGGGTCGGGGAGCGGCACCCGGGGGTCCGGGGGGTAGGCCGCCAGGAGGTCCAGGCCGCCCGGGGGGAGCGCCGCGGCGGGGTCGAGGACCTCGCCCCCCCGCACGAGCTGGGGCTCCCCCCTCCGCTCGTGGCCGGCGGTCCGCCAGAGGCGGGCCGCGAACTCCCTGACGGTCGCCGGCCGGGGGGATGGCGGCCCCCCCCCAGACGACGGACCCGTCGGCCGCCCGAACGGTGACCGTGTCCTCTCCGTGGCCCTCCGGGGCCGCCATCCCCGCGCCGTAGACCGCCCGCTCGGGCGCGAACCGCGGGCGGATGCCGCGCCGAAGGCTTGCCGGCTCAAGCGGCGGGCCGCGGGCGGATATAAGCTGCCAGAACGCTGGCCCGATGCCCCCCCGGGGGGCTTCAAAAGGGGCGCCGTCCGGCGGAAAAGGCCGGCGGGCCGGGCGGCGACGGGGGCGCCTAGCCCTCGGGGGCGCTCTCCATGTCGGCGTTCCACGACCCGATTGGCTGCCCGTCGACCTCGGCCTTCAAGCCGCTGGTCCCCCACAAGGACCCCGGGCCGAGGAACGTGAGCTGGTCGTGGGCGAAGTTCCCGCAGAAGCCCCGGTCGCGCCCGGCGGTCATGCACTTGTACTTGTCGTAGTTCTCGGGGCCGCCGGCCTCCTTCGGACAGAAAGGGTTGAACGTCGCGCAGAGCGAGGTCTTGCTCGTGCAGGGGCTGGGGCTGACCCGCTGGCTCGGGCCGACGGGCAGCTCCATCGCCGCCGTCTTGATCCTGACCCCGCTCCAGCTGTTCCCGTCCCCGGGGACTTGGTACGTCCGCATCCCCATCTGGTCCACGACCCCCACGAACACCCGCGGGGTCCCCGCCCCGCCGCTCCCCCCGTCCATCGTGAAGTACTTGCTCGACGGCGCCCAGCCGCCCCCGCACCCCCCGTGCACCCCCGACGACCAGAACAGGCACCTCCCGTACTGGCCCAGGTTCGAGCCCGCCATCCCCGTCGAGTACCCTTTGAGGTAGCCCGAAGGGTCGCCCAGCTTCGGGCCGGCGCACGGCGGCTCGAGGAAGTCGAACTCCCCCGAATTGTTGCACCCCCAGGTGTTCCCGGTCATTTTCGCCTTGCACTGCGCGGACGACATCGACTGCCCGGGCCCCCGGTCCAGGTCCGACTGGTTGAGGACGTACCAGCAGGCGTTGCTGATCTTGTTCACGCTGAGGATGAAGAGCATCGCCGGCGCGCCGACCCCCGGCCGCCCCGCGGGGTAGAACCCCTGCTTCCAGTTCGAGGCGCCCCCCGGCAGCGGGCCGGGGAGCCAGTTGTTGCCCTTGCCCAGGCCCCCGTACGCCTTCGAGGTGTCGTAGGGCGCGTGCGCGCCGTCCATGTTGAAAGACGACGCCTGCTGGCAGACGAAGAGGCGCTTCGAGGGGTCGTACTGGTACGAGCCGACGTAGTTCACGATCATCTGGCTCGGGTTGGGGTTGGCGTCGCAGATGCCGCTGGGCGCCCCGACGGGGCCGTTGCAGGTCCCCAGGATCCAGTTGAACAGCCCTTTGGGCCGGCAGCCCTCCGGCGACTGGCAGCACTGCGAGTACCAGGGGTCGAGGACGGGGTTGCACAGCGCGTAGACGTTGTCGGCGCCCCCCGGGTCTTTCGGGTTGTGGGGCTGCCCTGGCTCTTTGAAGCACATCGCCGTCCCTTCGCCGTAGTTGTCCTCCCCGCAGTCCCACAGGCCCCCCGGCCCCTGCTCGATGTCGGAGTAGGTGGGGACGTCGGTGGGGCCGGCCAGCGCCCGGCCCGGCAGGTGCTTGAAAGGGGTCTCTTTAAACTTCCCCGTGACCGCGTGCCCGCCCCCCCCACCATGGGCGGCGGGGGCGTGCCCGCCCCCCCCACTATGGGCGGCGGGTCGGACGAGGAAGAAGATCAGGACCCCGATGCAGGCCACCAGGACGACGACCAGCGCCAGGTTGACCACCGCCAGCCCCTTCATGGCGGCAGAGCTATTAGTTTTCGACGAAAAAAAAGCCAGCCATTCCCCGGCCGGGGGCCCCGGGTCTGGCCGGGGCCCTAGGACGAGGAGAGCTGCCCCCAGAGCTTCTTGGCCCGGTAGGACCTTTGCGCCGCCTCGTCGGGGCCCGCCCACCCGGGCGCCACGAGGCCCCACGTCACCGCCACGGAGCGGAAGGCTGGGTCATAGAGGGGCCCGTAGATGACCCGCCCCCGGAGGTGCTCGGCGAGGGGGGGGGCCCTCAGGGGGTACATCCAGAACTCGCCCCCCGCCAGGTAGCCCGGCGCCCCCTCCTCGGGGGGGTGGTAGAGGCGGGCCCCCCCCGCGACGGAGCCGTGTTCGGGCGGCCCGGCGAGAGCGGTGTGGAGGCGCTGCTCGGAGTCGGTCTCCCCGTGGAGGACCATCACGACGTTGTAGGGTCGGAGCCACGCCGGGCACCCTAGCGCCCGGGGGTCGAGGTGGACGAGGTCCCCGGTGGCGAGGCCGAGCTCGGCGAGACCGCGGGCGAGCGCGGGAGCGTCGGCCGCCTCCAGCGGGCAGTCCCAGCAGTCGAGCAGCCGCGCCGAGCGGAGGCGCGGGCGGCCTTGGAGGCGGCCTTGGACCCAGTCCAACTCGAACGCGCGCGACAGGTAGGCCTCGGTCGGGTAGGCCGCGAGGTTGTAGGGGCCATAGGCCGCGAGGGCCGGCAGGTGCGTCTGCACCCCTTCCCAGGTCCGCTCGAAGTGGTCCCGGCAGGTGCGGCCCGAGTCGAGGGGGCCCCAGCCCCCCCACTGCGCGTCCGCGCCGGCCCATGCCAAGATCGCCCAGGCGAGGGCGCCCGGGAAGGGGTGCACGTCCTTCCCCCCCAGGAAGGCGGCCGGGAGCGGGAGGGGCGGGTACCCCCGCCGCGCGTACTTCAGGATGATCTGCTGCGGGACCGTCTTCCGGCTGGCGAAGTAGTAGTAGTCGGGGTGGCCCGCACCGCC
>Ga0233413_10001124_pt1 | contig 11960 bp, 11 predicted proteins | sample Na_anoxic_6_MG_FD_189019 | JGI IMG/M metagenome (GOLD analysis project Ga0233413, IMG submission 189019) | Seawater microbial communities from Saanich Inlet, British Columbia, Canada - Na_anoxic_6_MG | ecosystem: Environmental > Aquatic > Marine > Inlet | place: Canada: British Columbia... | reverse complement strand
GGGGGCGGACTTGTTACGTATGAAAATTTTCTCCGAGCGGTATAATTTCAAGATAGACATGGCGTCTTCAAGGTGTCGATTTATACCCAAAGAAAGTGATATTTGTCCTGGGAGGATCAGCATTTGCGCCTTTTGCACAAACAAAGAAGATTGTTATCATTCAGGTGGGACTATTTTCTCTCTGTATTTCCCACCAGCTCCGAGACGGGACTGATCCGAAAGCGCTGAAGGCTAATTTAGCTCAAAATAGAAAATATACATGGTAACTTTTTTGCCCATGAAATATTATTTAACGATGAGCTCCTCCAGTTTTCGCTTGGGCACATGGTGGATATCACTTTGGTCACGCCAGTACCGAATATCACCTCCAGGCTCAAGGTCTTCAAGAACTATAGTCTCTGCAGGTTTACCCAGGGCTAGAACGAGCCTGATTATCAGGTGATCAGGAATATTTAATTCCTGCCGCAGCCTCTCCTTTTGAATTGCCCCCATCATGCACCCTGCAAGACCCTTTTCTACAGCTCCCAGTAGAATTGTCTGGGCGGAAATTCCGTCATCGCACCACCAGTCCTCGGTGATTGTTTTGTCTATAAGGATGACAATGTAGGCCGATGGCCGCTCACCGGGAGCAGGGCCAGCCCAATCCTTGAGAGAGGCAGCCCAGGTCAGGCACGGGAAAATGCGGTCATTTGTTTCGGGGTCAGCAGAAAGGATGTACTTAAGGGGCTGACGGTTGGCTGCCGAGGCAGTGCATCTCGCAAGTGCCACCAGCTCTACCAAGGTATCTCGCGGGATAGAGTAGGACTCTTCAAAGCGGCGACAGCTCCGATTGCGTAAAACAAGGTCATGTAGACTGTTCATGGCATTTCTCCTTTCCGGTTAGCTTCCTTTTGACAAATAAATGACAAAATCTCTTTTTGGATGATGGTAATATAGGATAAAGAACCTTGTGGGTCAATAGGGAAACGAAAAGTCGGCCCGCCATGGACTAACTACTGAACGCTTTCTTCCCTTTTATTTAATAGTTTAAGCCTTAGCCTGAGATATTCCTTGCCGGCCTTTTCGTCGTCTGGTGAGATATCAAGTATCTTTTTATATACCTGTAAGGCTTGATCAAGGTTACCTGTCCCTTCATGTATCTTAGCGAGTTGGTGAAGTAAATTGGTATTATTTGGCCTCAATTTCAAAGCTTCCATAATTTCCTTTACAGCTAATTCATTTTTTTTCAATTTGAGGTATGCGAGGATCAAATATTGTCTTAACTCAGTGTTTTTGGGATTTGCCTTAACGCCCATAATCATGTATTGTGCTAATTGTTCAAATTCGTCCAGGGCTGTAAGATGGTTAAAAATGTAGCTATAATAAGCAATCTTCTTTGGGGAAAATTTGATCAGCCGTATGGCTTGATTGAAGGCAAGATCATTCCTTTTTTGCCTCTGATAGATATCAAAGAGGGCCTCCCTGGCCTGAGTATCTTTAGGATCAATCGTAACTAATCTCTCAAAGTAGTGGAGACCTTTTTGCATATTTCCTTGCTCTGTCTCCAATACCCCAAAATTAAATAGGATGATTTTATTTTTTGGGTCACGAGATAAGATCTGTTTATAGATTTTCCTTAAGGCTTCCTTATCACCTTCTTTTTCTAGTATATTAGCTAACAGTATAAGGGCCTCTAAATGCTTGGGCTTTCTTTTAAGGATCTCTTTTACATACTTTTTTGCCTCCTTTAATTTATTCTTATTAAAAAGAGACTGCCCAAGCCGTAACCTGCCCTCAATATCATCCTTTTTTAGCTCTAACGCAAAACGCAGGTATTTTTCGGCCAATGTTGGCTTCTTAAGATCATCATATATTGATCCTATATTGTAATAGAGGTTTGGGTCTTTTTTGTCATATTTGGCTGCCTTGAGATACCACTGCAGGGCCTTGTTTTTTTGACCAGCTTGAAATAATAGATAGCCTACGTTTTTCATGCATGTTATCTTTTCATTTGTGGTTAATTGTGGAAGAATAATGGTATATTGTTCTACAGCCTCTTTTAGTCTCCCTTTTTTTTCAAGAAGCCCTGCGAGGCGAAGCCTGAGGTCCAGATCTTCAGGTGAATTGATAAGAATTTTCTTTAACGTGGCAATAACCTTATTATAGTCGTGCAGGTGTTCATAGGCATCTAAAACTTTTTTCATAAGGTTAAGGTCTTCTTTTTCTTTAAGTATGCTCTCGATGATATGGACCCCCTCTTTCCACCTCTTTTGGATCAGATATTCATCTGCAAGCCTCATCTTGATCTGAAAATTACCCTTTTCTTCTTTATAGGCTGTTTGTAAGAAATTTATCCTTTTTTGAGGATCTATTATCCTGTTTGCCTTTGTTAACCAATCTTCTAATGAAGGAGAGATTACAAGACCTACCTGACCGATTTTATTATTGCTGTGCTTTATTGTTATTGTGTAGGTATAGTGGCGAAACATGTCTTGCTTAGGAAGGAGTTTTGTTACCACTGTCTGTGTTTGAAGGGCATTAACATCAAAACCTTGAGAGTAAAGCCTTATTCCCCGGTTAAAAGGAATAGATGTTGATATCTTCACTATCCTAAGGCTATCTGAGGGATGGATGTGGAGAATCTGACCAGGCGTGAGTCTTTTTTTTTCACCGTTATGTTCAATTATTATGTGTTTAAATACAGGAACTGGATGGAACAGCCTATTTAATGATATTTTAAAATAATTGCTACCAAGGCCACCAATGAGTAGATAAAGAAGTCCGGATAAAAAAAGAGCTACCACTAAGAAAATAGCCCTTTTCTTTCTTTTCCTTTTCCAGCGAATGGTCTTCTCTTTAAACAATTAGCTTCCTTTCCTTCGTCTATTGGTTCTGACGCCACCTCCTTCCGATGACTGACCACTCCATATGAGAAGAACAGGGCTTGCTACATAAATAGAAGAATAGGTGCCAACCAGTATACCGACCAAGAGGGCAAAAGCAAAATCGTGGATCACGCCACCGCCTAAGATAAAAAGGGATCCGACAACAGTAAGGGTAGTCGCTGATGTGAGGAGAGTACGGCTTAGGGTTTCGTTAATGCTATGATTTATTACCTCCGCAAAATCGCGATTCCTTTGGCGCCGGTAGTTTTCTCTGATCCTGTCAAAAACAACGATTGTATCATTGAGGGAGTAGCCCACTATAGTCAAAAGTGCAGCTACAACAGGTAATGTTATTTCCCGGTTTGTGAGAGCAAATGCGCCCATTGTGATGATTACATCATGAAAGAGTGCAACAATGGCGCCGAGGGCGTATTCAAGGCGCAGGGACCAGCATAGGCCAATAGTAATGAGAAGGGCAGCAGCAATGAGCCAGATAATACTCATTCCTATTGCAGAGATTATATAGACTCCAAAGGCAAGGGAGGCTGCCATAATTATACTCATAGTCCATTTGTATTCAAACCTTCCAGATATGTATATGACCATAAAGAGGAGCGCATAAAAGATGGCAAAAAGGGCCTTTTCCCTTAAATCTTTCCCGACCTTTGGCCCGACCATATCAACCCTTCTGACTTCTATATTCGCCTCCCCAAACATGCTATTTAAAGATTTTTTAACCTCATTAGATAAGCCGCTAAGGTCAATATCAGTTTTGCTTACCCGTATCAAGTATTCAGACTTTCCCTTTTCTCCAAATGCCTGGACGGTGCTATCTTGCAAACCGATAGGTCTTAAGGCCTCCCTAATTTCGCCTGGTGTTACTTGGTGATTGAATCGCACCTGAATAAGTATGCCACCAGCGAAATCAACACCATAATTAGGTCCGCCGCGGAACAATAACAGAAGGATAGTTAACAATATCAAAGCGCCAGACAAAATATGGGACATCTTTCGTTGCCCAATAAAATCAATATTAATATCCGTTTTAATAAATTGCATATTCTTGTCTTTCTATAATAGTGTTTGTTGTGTTTATTGAGTTCATAGGGTTCTCACCCAACAAACCCAACAAACTCAAGCAACTCAATAAACATTAAATGCTTACCTTTTTCATGCCCCGTTCAATAATGAAGTAATCGAAGATTACCCTGGTGATGAATATAGCTGTGAAAAGGCTGACAATAATACCAATGCTCAGGGTCACAGCAAATCCTTTCACCGGCCCTGTTCCAAATTGAAATAGAACCAGGGCAGCGATTAAGGTGGTAATATTAGCATCAAGGATGGTTACGAGGGCCTTGCTATAGCCACTGTCCACTGCTGCCCGTGGGGTTTTCCCCAATCGTAACTCTTCCCGGATCCGTTCAAATATAAGCACATTGGCATCTATAGCCATACCTATAATCAGGATGATGCCCGCTATACCAGGCAGTGTCAAGGTGGCACCAAAAAATGCCAGACCTGCTGCGATGAAGAGTATATTTAAAAGAAGGGCCAAATCCGCCAGAAGACCAGCAAATTTATAGTAAAAAACCATAAATAGGATAACAACAATACCTCCGATTATCATTGATTTAAGACCCTTAGTAATGGAATCCTTTCCAAGAGAGGGTCCCACTGTTCTTTCTTCAATGATCTTTACTGGAGCTGGGAGGGCACCTGCCCTCAAGACAATGGCCAGATCCCTGGACTCTTCCATAGTAAATCTGCCGGTGATCTGTGCCCTTCCGCCGGTAATTTTATCCTGTATAACCGGTGCACTATTTACAACGCCATCCAGTACAATAGCCAATCTCTTTTTAATATTGGCCCCTGTGATTTGCCCAAAGAGCCTTGCCCCTCTGGAATCAAATGAAAGCGAGACATACGGTTCATTGTATTGACTGTCTATCTGAACCCTTGCATCGGTTAGATACTCTCCGGTTATAGCAGCCCGCTTTTTTAAAAGAAAGGGGATCTTTCTTTTAGAGCCAGCCTCTCCTTTTGTCTGGTAGAGGATCTCATCTCCTGGTGGCATATTTCCCTTTAGCGCCTCTTCCAGACTATTATCTTCATCCACCAGTTTGAATTCCAAGAGTGCGGTCTTTCCTATAATATCAATAGCCCTTTTAGGATCCTTTATCCCGGGAAGTTGAATTAAAATTCTGTCTTTTCCTTGGGGCCGGATATCAGGTTCTGCTACTCCAAATTGATCGATCCTATTCGTTATTGTTTCTACTGCCTGATCTACTGCCATTTTTTTGATATGCTGCTGGGCCTTTTGAGAAAGGATTAATTCCAGCTTAAGGTCAATGTTGCTAAAAGATCCAGGTTCAACAGTAAGGTCTGAAAAATCCTTTTCAACCATCTCTTCTACGGTCTTTCTGTCCTCGGCCCTAATTAAGGTAAGCCCAATCCCGTCCGAGCCACTTCTTTTTAGCTTCTGATACCTGATTTTGGCCTTTCTGAGACTATATTTAATATCCTCAATCGTCCTCTCAAGGTGACTTTCCACGGCCCTCTTGGTCTGAACCTCCAAGACAAGATGCATCCCACCTTTCAGATCAAGCCCAAGATGGATTTTCTCCTCAGGTAGTATATTAGGCCACCAAGAGGGCAGGGTTTTACTAAGAGATGGGGTCAGGTAGATCAATGCAACAGCAACAACAATGAGAATAAGTAATCCACGCCACTGTAATTTTTTTGACACAATTTACTCCTTAGGTTGCACTCTCTGATTTTCTGATCACCCCTGCTATGGAGCCTCTTGTAATCTTGACCCTGACTTTTGGGGATATTTCAACAGTAGCTACATCGTCAGCCAAACCAGTGATAATACCGTGTAAACCCCCGGAGCTCACTATTTTATCCCCTTTTTTCAGGTCGGCTAAAAGCTCTTTATGCTGTTTTGACTTTTTTTGCTGGGGTCTGATTAAGAGAAAGTAAAAAATAGCAAATATAATGATCAGAGGTAAAAATGCACCCAGACCACCACTCCCTCCTGTTCCTCCTCCTGAACCTCCAGTACCCATAGCGTAAACTAAATTAAACATGTATTTCCCTCCATTTCTCTTTAAGGTTTATAAAGATTCTATAGCCCTTCTATAAAAACCGTGGCTAAACTCAGTTAGTCTATCATCTCGTATGGCCTGCCGTATCTCTTTCATGAAATGAGTGTAATAATAGAGATTATGAATTGTATTTAATCTAAAGGAAAGTATTTCCTTTGAAAGAAAGAGATGTCTTAAATAGGCCCGTGAGTAATGAGAGCAGGTATAACATCCACACCCCTCTTCAATAGGGGAGCTGTCTTGTGCATAACGTGCATTCTTTATTACAAGCTTTCCCTTATTAGTAAATAGCATACCATTTCTTGCATTGCGAGTAGGCAATACACAATCAAACATATCCACACCCATTTTTACTGACTCAATTATGTCTTCGGGTGTTCCTACTCCCATAAGGTATATTGGTTTTTCCTCTGGAAGAAATTCCATTGTTGCCTTAATCACTCGCTCTCTAATATCTTTATCTTCACCGACGGATAGACCGCCTAAGGCATAGCCGTCAAATCCCATACTTACAAGGCCCTTGGCACTCATCTCACGCAGCTCAGGATACACTCCACCCTGAACAATTCCAAAAAGGGCTTGCCCGTTTTTTTTCCCTTCCTCAAGACATTGCCGGGCCCATTGTTCAGTAAGTCTAACCGAGGCACGGACATAATCATGGTCAGCGCCAGAAGGTGTGCATTCATCAAAGGTCATGATGATGTCTGCCCCAAGGGACCTCTGGATTTCCATAACCTTCTCAGGACCAAGAAAATGGGTTGAACCATCTAAATGTGACCTAAAGGTAACCCCATCAGGTGATATTGTCCTCAGTTTTGAAAGGCTGTATACCTGAAATCCTCCACTATCAGTCAGAATTGGCCCTGACCAGTTCATAAAGCGGTGAAGACCACCCATGTTTTCTATTAGTTTATGGCCTGGCCTAAGATACAGATGATATGTATTGGACAGAACTATTTCAACCCCTAAATCCTTTGCCTCCCCAGGTGAAATCCCTTTAATAGCTCCTGAAGTTCCAACAGGCATAAATACTGGTGTTTCAATTCTGCCATGATCTGTTAATAGCTCTCCAAGCCTGGCATTGTTTGATTTACACCTTTTTAAAACTCTGAATTCCAAAGCATTGAGTCCCCTTTTGACTTAACTTATTAGCATTGCATCCCCGTAGCTGTAAAATCTGTACTTGCTTTCTACTGCCCAGCGATAGGCCCTCGTGGTCAAATCAAGTCCTGCAAAGGCTGCGACCATAAAAAAAAGTGAAGAACGGGGTAAATGAAAGTTTGTTATAAGGGTATCAATGACCTGAAATTTAAATCCCGGATAGATCAACAGATCAGTAGTTCCAGAATCAGTTACTATTTTTCCTTTTCTTTTAAATATCGTCTCCAGGGTCCTCACAACTGTGGTACCCACGGCAATAATTCTTCTTCCCTCTTTTTTTGCTCTATCAATAGAGTTTGCAGAATGATGCCCCACAAAATATGCTTCTTTCCCTAATCGATGATCCCTGATGTCCCTTACTCTCACAGGTTTAAAGGTATCATGCCCAACCAGTAGGGTTATGCTGACTATATCTACACCCCGGGATTGAAGAGACTCAAGCAGCTCATGGGTAAAATGAAGGCCGGCTGTAGGTGCTGCAATTGCTCCTGAAAAACGGGAGAATATAGTCTGGTATCTTTCCCTATCTTCATCTGATTGTCTATCATTGTTGTCTCTTTTAATATAAGGAGGCAGTGGAAGGCAACCTCTTTTTTTCAATACATAATTAAGGCTGTGTTTACCCTCAAATCTGAGCTGGACCATTCCATGTTCACCGAGTCTTTTCACAACAGCTATCAGGCCGTCTGGAAACAATAGAGTACCTCCTGTTTTTGGCCTTTTTGATGCCTTCACAAGGCACCAGCGGGTTTCCTGGTCATTTTTTGGTGGCCTGGCAGGGTGATCAAGAACCAGAATTTCTACTCTTCCCCCAGTTTCCTTTTGGCCATATAATCTAGCTGGTGTCACCCTGGCGTCATTTACAACCAACAGGTCGCCCTCTCTGAGCAATGAAGGGAGATCAAAAAAATAAAAGTCGGAGATGTCTCCTGTAGCCCTTTTTACACTGAGAAGACGTGATCCATCCCTTTCCCGGGCTGGCTTCTGGGCAATTAATTCAGTAGGGAGGTCATAGGCATAATTTTCCAAGCGATATATTTGTATATTGTTTACTCTTTTCATACTTGGTTTTCTAAACTTCTCAACCAAATGATTGAATATATATGTAATAGGGAAATTATTAAGATATTAACTACCTAAAGATATAAGTCAAGAGAAGTCCGAAACACATGGTCAGAAAACCAATTATCCGTAATTGATTATCAGGTACTTGCTGGATTTGTTGTAGCCACTTTTTCATCTTATCGGGAAATGCCAGATACGGTAACCCCTCAACAATTAAGACAAGCCCGAAAAGGCAAAATAATAATTTCATCTAACAGTTCCGATACAATGAATGATAGGATATTGTACTATAGTACAAAGGGAAAATCCTCATGCTCTTTACTTCAAACGTAACCGTTCACGGGTTCAGGGTTCAATGTTCAGGGTTAAGGACAAAGAAGGCATTAAAGACCCGAAGTCCTCGTCAAAAATGCTTATTTTTCCAAATAATTGCCAATTTGGCTCCAAATTTTGGATTAGGCCTGAGGAAGCTGACGCTTTTCTCGTAAATACGCATCCCAAATGCAGTCCGGGGACGAGAATGGAACCTTGAACCCCTGAACCTTTGAACCCGTGAACGCCTACCTTCAAACATAGATCAAGTTGAGAGATGTCCGGCTATTTCGACTTTCCTCAGCGCCCTATGCCTTCATAATTGTCCAGATGCCTACGCAAATAAACCCAAGACCAGCTACCCACGAGAGATACTTGGAGTTGATATACTGGGCGAGAAATGAACCTACGAGAACCGCGATCCCTGATGCTATAACAAGAGCACAAGCCGACCCAAGAAATACTGTAAGCTTGCTGTTCGTTGACCCCGATGCATACAGGAGCGTTGCAATTTGAGTTTTATCTCCCAATTCAGCAATGAATATAGTCGAAAATACCGTTAGAAGTAACTTTAAATCCATTAAAACCTCACTTTGAAGGATACATAATAATCTACCCGATACTTGGCCAGTGATCGTCCCATGGTCTCATCTGTTCATAGGCATAAGATGCTTGGAGCACTAACTCATCTCTTTGGCGCGGACCAATGATCTGAAGGCCCGCTGGAAGACCATTTTTTGTGAGACCAGCAGGGACAGTGGCGGCAGGGTGACCGGACAGATTGAAGGGATATGTGAAGGCGACAGCCCCAAGAAGTGGGATAGGGTGCCCATCAATCTCAGCTGGGGGAGGGCCTTTCGCAGCAAAGGCCTCTGTCGGCATGGTGGGGGTGATGAGAAGATCAAACCTCTCAAAAAGATCTCCCATGATTTGATTCAGCTCGGTCCTTACTTTCTGTGTTTTAATATAGTCATCTATGGAAAAAGACTTAATCTGATCAAGGGAGTTCACAAGGGTTTTTCCCATCTCCTCACGGTTTTTGTCAAGATCGTGGTATAGTTGACCGTATAACTCACAATTGATGAGTTTGGACCAGGTTTCGCCTGTATAGGGTAATGAGCCTTGCCAGAGCTCAATTTTATGCCCTATTTCTTCAAAGGACGTGACTGCTTTTTCTACTAAGCTCATCACATCTTTTTGCACCCTGGCATATCCCAAAGTAGGGCTGAAGGCTATCCTGAGATTAATGGGAATATCTTCTATACATTTTAAAAAAGAATATTCTGGAGAGGAAAGCGAGTCAGGATCAGATGGATGGTATCCAGAAACACAGTCCAGATAGAGGGCGGCATCCTTCACAGTCCTGGTAAGGGGACCCATGCACGAGATCGAATGTGTTTGGAGAAGAGGGAAGGGACCTCTGGGGATTCTCCCAAAGGATGTTTTTAATCCAAAACACCCGGAATATGAGGCTGGAATGCGTATCGAACCGCCTGCGTCAGAGCCTGTAGCTATAGGAACCATTCCTCCTGTTACTGCTGCGGCAGAGCCCCCGCTGGATCCACCAGGTGTGCGTTCTGTATTCCAGGGATTTCTGGTCACACCATAGAGCATATTTTTTGTAAAACCGGTGAACCCAAATTCAGGAGTATTGGTTTTTCCCACAACAATGGCACCGGCTGCCCTAAGCCTCGCCACCTGGATTGAATCCCTTTGAGCCGTATTGTTTTTGTAAGGAACTGACCCAAAACTGGTTACCATTCCATTCACGTCTTCGAGGTCTTTAACGCCTATTGGTATGCCGGCGAGAGGTCCAATCGCTTCATTTGAAGCGAGACGCCCTGCTAAAGTTTTTGCCTCATCCATTGCTTGCTCAGCCCTCACAGAGACAAATGCATTAAGAACAGGATTAACCGCCTCTATTCTTTGTAATGTTAGCTCCATGAGCTCAACGGGCGAGAGGTCTTTTGACCTGATAAGTTTTGTGAGTTCTTGTGCAGATTTATAAAACATTGCATTCAAACCTTTTCGATTAACTAAAATGCTTACACCATATTTGAGTCAGTTTTTGAAATTGGAAATTGACAATTATAAAATATCTCTTTATGCCTTGCTGGCTAAATAGTTACGCCCAATCAGCTTTTAGAATAATAATTAGTTCTAGTCAATAAGGGATCTTTGACCCCTGCCTCTTCAAAGCCCTTTTTTCTTAGAAGGCAGCTATCACACTTACCGCATGGGAGACCGCCTTTTTTAGGGTTATAACAGCTATGAGTCATTGAATAGTCCACACCTAAAGAAATCCCTTTTTTTATGATCTCACCCTTTGTCATATCTATTAAGGGAGCATTAATCCTTATCCCTTTTCCCTCCACACCTGCCTTTGTTGCAAGATTAGCGGTTCTTTGAAAGGATTCTATAAATTCTGGTCTGCAATCAGGATAGTTAGAAAAATCAATGCTGTTAACACCAATAAATATATCTGTTGCCTCGAGAACCTCGGCCCAGGAAAGGGCATAGGCCAAAAAGATAGTATTTCTTGCTGGAACATAGGTAATGGGAATACCGCTTGAACTTATTTCTTTTAGTTTTCTACCTTGAGGTATCGGAATGTCTTCTGTAAGTGCAGAACCACCAATGGTGTCCAGTTCAATGTGAAGTATGAGATGTTTTTTTGCCCCGAAATGTTTTGCAATTTTCTGAGCTGCCTTAAGCTCGATTTTATGTCTCTGCCCATAGTCAAAGGTGAGTGCATATATATCATATTCTTTATGGTTTATTAGTGCCATAATTGTTGTACTATCCAGACCGCCACTTGCGAGGACAACAGCTTTTTTTTTCATCTTAAACCCCTTTTGTATGCTCTCCCCAGATATACTTGTGTAATTGGATTTGAAGCCTGACCGGCAAATTATCCGCCAGTATCCATCCGGCTAAGTCTTTGAGGTCTATCTCACTAAATACAGGGGAAAAATTGATGATTAGTTTTTTTCTTCTTTTTATGGCTGGTTTATCTAATACTTTTTTTGCATAAAGATAATCTTGCCGGTGAGCAATAACAAATTTTAGCTGATCATTGGGGGTTATATAATCCAGATTTTTCCAATAATTGTTATTATCCATCCCGCTTGATGGGCATTTAATATCAACGATCCGGGCACATCTTGTATCTACCGTGCTTATATCCTGACTGCCATTTGTCTCAAGCAGTACAGTGTAGCCTTTTTTAATAAGGGCTGCTATCAAATCAGGTGTTTCATCCTGGATAAGGGGTTCGCCTCCTGTCACTTCTATCATGCTGCAGGCAAATTTTTTAACCGTGGCAAGAATTCTGTCAAGTGGAATATCATCCCCTTCTTCATATGCATATTTGGTATCACAATACGTACACCTTAGGTTACACCCTGTCAGTCTGATAAATATACAAGGAAAGCCGGCAAATGTGCTT
>Ga0233413_10001122_pt1 | contig 11992 bp, 17 predicted proteins | sample Na_anoxic_6_MG_FD_189019 | JGI IMG/M metagenome (GOLD analysis project Ga0233413, IMG submission 189019) | Seawater microbial communities from Saanich Inlet, British Columbia, Canada - Na_anoxic_6_MG | ecosystem: Environmental > Aquatic > Marine > Inlet | place: Canada: British Columbia... | reverse complement strand
TAATTGCACTCCTAGAGGTTTAAGCTCAAATAAGAAAGATTCTCCGTCGGTTGCAGTTTCTAATGCAATTCCTACGATGTGTTCTGATCCTACATCTGCTACTACTAATTCGTTTGCAGCACCTGTTGCTGTATCAGTTATAATTCCCATACCAACAGTAACTCCTGCCAGTCCAGCGAAACCTCTAAAGATTCCTTCTCTGTAAACTGATAATGATGTTCTTCCATCACTAGCGATTTTTTCTTCTGCTGCGATACCTGCGCAAGCGTCTGTGTCCCCAGTTGTTGTTGCTGCTGTCATAGGGTCGGACAACAAAAGAACAGCTCCTTTTTCAATTCCAACACCATCTGCTACAGTGAAAGGGATTGGCAAGGCTGTTTCATATACTAAAGTTGTTTCAAGTGCCATCCTATATACAAAGGTAAAATAATATTTAAACCTTTGCCTTACCTTCTAAGTGCTTTAATATCACTTGTTCCAGCTCAATTTGGAAATTTAAGTTTAAAATATTTTCTTTAATTTTTTCAATAGTTTTCTTTTCTAAAGCTTCAACCTTTGTTTCAGCTAACTTCATTCCTGTTTCTTTATCTTCTATCATTGTTCTCCTCTCATTATTCTATCTGCGTATTCTTTTGCAGTTTCTTCTTTTTTTTCAACTGATGGTGTACCAGCTTGCGACCTACCACTTAACATTTCCCTAGCAATTAATTCTTCTTTCCTCTGGTTTAAGAGATTAGCTTCCTTATTAGCTTCTTTAAGTTCTTCCAAAACTCTTTCAGCTTTTGCGACTGGGTTTGTTTCTTCTTCTTTCTTCTCATTTTTTATTTCCTCTGACATTCTTTTATTACCTCATAATTTTTTGTGAGTGCTATTGTGTTATTCTGTACTATCTTCTTCATATCTTTATTATAGAAGTATCTCTCTCCTAACAAGGTTAGAGTCCAGATCCCTAAAGCTCCATAATTAATTAGTGCAGATTCTATCATTTTGCAGCCTTCCTATCTTCATTCAACAAAGAATTAACTTCTTGTTGTTGATTAAATGGTAAACTATCTAATTCTCCTTGAGTCATAGATTGAGCCTCTTCTAAAGTAAAAGGTTTTTCTCTAGTTATTGATTCTTCTCCTGCTTTTTGTTCTGCTTCTAATACTTTATCAAAGAAATCTGTAGCAGCAGTTTTTGCATCTAAAGCAATATCTGAATTTATAATTGGAACCCATAATTTCAACTCTTCTAGTGTACTAGGATTAGATAATTCTTGATAGTAGTTTTCTATTTCTGTAGCTAGTTCTATATCCCCAACATCTAATGCCGAATTTCTGGAATGTAACAACATATCTTGAGCCTCTCCAATTCCCCATTGTGCTGTACCTCTAGCTTGAACTAATTGGTTAGCAATATAATATCCACCAAGTACTATTCCTATTAATGCTTTAGGATTTTTAGATAATCCATTTAAACTAGTTAATAAACCTTTACTTGCAATTTTAGCTGTTTTAGTATTTACAGGGACTTTTGCAACAGAACTTAATAAGGTATTACCGATAGGACTTGACTCAGCACTTAAAACTCCTCTTCCAGCTTTAGCTACAGTAGTACTTTTAAAACCCCCATTAATAAAATGAGCTCCCATTTTTTCAGCTTTTAAAATTGAATTAGCTATTCTTGCGGTTCCGACAGCTGCAGTTGCTGGAAATGGTTTAACAGCTCTTGCTGCTGCCCCAACAACTGATCCAGCTCCACTTGCTGATCCTGCACTTGGACCAGATCCAGATAAAAGTAAACCTGCTGTACCTACACTTTTAGCAATTCTTCCAAGATCTTCTGGTCTCCTTTCAGCCATAGTCTCTTTACCTTGATTAATACCACTAAGAGCTTCAACTACTTTATCTTGGAATCCAGATTCATGTTGACTAGGTTCTCCAAAGATTTCTGTAACTGCACTTTCTGGAGTTGTAACTCCACCAGCTCCACCTTCTAAACCTTTTCTTTCAGCTTCTCTTTCTTCAAAAGTAGGAGTTGATTCTACTTGAATATCCTGACCTTTGAACTCTCCTCTAACTAAAGCTGCAGTTTCGGGATTGTCTGAACCTGTTTTTTTACCTGAATTAATTTTAGGAGTTCTTTTCAATTTTGTTTTAGGTGATTTTCTTGCCATTATTGTACACCCCCTACACCAAGACCTTTAACGGCTGTATCTTCTGGCGTTGATGCTTGTGTAGTTTCACTCTTAGCTTTATCAGAGAGTAGTTCGTTCTCTAAACTTGCAGGGAACTCTAGTTCTATCTCTAAGTTTAATTGTGCTAAGACTTGCTCTTCTAAGTATAACTGTTCTTCTTCTATAGTTTGCTCAAATGCTAGATATGCAATCTTTGCTGTTGCTTCTGTAAACTCAGCACTACCACCTACTATAATTTGTGGAACACCTGTAGCTTGGAAAAATGCATTGTTAAGATAAGTTATCCAAGGGATTGGGTTTAATGTTGAGTTAGGTGCAACACTTAAAACTTCGTGTTCGACTGCACCCATTGGTATAAATAAGTTTTCTCCAAGATCACTAGCTGCATCAGCTTTAGTTTTGAAAGCTGCAATTTGTGCTGTGTCATCAGTATCTAACTTGAACACAACTCTAGGTTTTACGTGTCTGTGCATTAATTGCTTCATGTCTGCCATTGCTTCGTTTCTCATTAAGATAATATCTTCTACTGCAGCGATTAAACTTACACCATGTATTTCATCAGCAACTCTATTCCTAGAAATGTGGAAAATGTCATCTAGTTTAAATTTCTTATTAGTATTAGTCTGTTCGTATCTTATAATTAGACCTTTCTTATTTGCAACGATTTTAATGTACTCAGGATTCATAGGTTTTAAATTAATTAGTTCTCCTTTATCATCTCTAATTATTTCTGCGAAAGCATCCCCACCAATGTGGTATGTTCTAATCATGTTTTCCAGAATAGTATTGAAAGTATCTTTACCAAAACCTTTGATTGACATAAGTTTTAGTTCTGTTATTTCAGTAGCTTGGAATCCTTTACCAACAGTCCATGTTGCTTTTGCATCTATGGAAATCTGTAACTCGGGGATAGCTTTGTAATAACCTAAGTAATTAGTCCACTCTGTATTTACCCATTCTGTTTCATTATTATCTGTTGCCCCATCTGTGCTAACTGCATCTACTGAGTAGTCTGTGCCTGTACCTGTTAGATTGCCATAATCTGCTGATGATATTTTAGTTTCTGCCATTTTTATCTCACGATTTTAATAGGGATAAGAGCTGATGCTCTTGAAGGAATTTCTCCCGAAGTGTCCCAATCCTTGTCTGAATTAGAGGGATTGAAATTTATTGCTACTTGTATAGATTGCCCAGTTGTACCATTTGCCCAGACTTCTATTGCTAATCTCAAATATTCTCCTTTGTTAAAAGTAGTTCTTGTAATCTCTGCTGTACTTGCTAACATATAATAAGCTGAACTTGTACCATTCCATGTTGCACTTTGATAGTCTGAGGAGATAACTGTTTCAGTTGATCCGTCCCATTTAGCAACAATAGTTTTAATATATACAGGGGTATCATTTGCACTTGTTAGATTTCTAGCATAAACTGGAAAATTAAAATATCCTTTTCCTTCTATTACAGTTTGTTTATTAATTTCTAAATCAAAATCATACTCTTGTCTTTTTTCAAAACCAGATCCTGCAGTCCATTGACTATCTGATTGGTATGGTTGACTCCATAATGTAGTAGAAGTTAATATTGCATTACCTGCTGAACCCATTACAGCTGGGTATAAAGTTATGTAACCTATACCTGAAACAATATCGTCAAAACTATATGTAACTACATTATCATCTCCACGATTCCTAAATATTGTACTCATTCCCATTATATCTTAAAGCCCTCTACTTCTGGTTTTGCCATTTGTTTTCTTTCACTCCATGCTAGGCTGTGTCCTGCCAAGATGCTCATCTCTCCAATATCGAAACCTTTTGAAATGACTTGTCCTAGTAACCTGCCCCATTTTCCTACTCTGTTGTTCGGATCGACTATGATCTCTACTTCTTCGTTTAGTACTTGTCTTTCTAACCATGCCCTACTTGCTTCTCCACCTTGCTCACTCTTTTCGGGTGCTGCAATGTTGTTGAACCTAACTGGAAAATCAAAGTCTCTTTCCTTCCAGAGAACATTAATAGTATCTCCATCTTTAACCCTTACCACCTTAGCGATAAAGTTCTCGAATATTTGTTTGAATGGACTAGCCCAGTAATAGAGATCTAAATCCTCTCCACTAAGTTCTGGGAATCTTTTAAAATCATGCGCCATCTATGTAGTCCGTATGCTTCTTATCTCTCAATAATGCTAGACCTCTCATTGCTGCGTCTCTCAAAGTATCGATCCGACTTTCAGCTTCACTCCTTGAACTAAACCCACTCATGTCATAATTGATTACATATATAGCTGCAAGGTTAGATGCTGCTTCTTTTAGTAATCCTTTAACATCAGCGTTTAACCCCGAATAACTGTCCGAGTAATTGACTCGTGTGTAAACATTGATATAACTTTCAACCTGTGTCATGTAAGAGTTGATGTAAGTTTCAACATTTGCTGTTGCACTTGCATTTGCCCCAGCCTTGTACTGCACTTCTGCAGTCGTTGCGAATATTCCTGAATCTACCATCCTATTTACTAAGCTATCCAAATATTTAAACTTTTGTCTTTCATGCACCAAGCAGCTCTAATTAGTGCTTCACAAATGTGAGTGTACTTTCCGAATAATTTTAGTTTACCATCTTTATATTCTGCTTGAACAGATTTTAATGATTGGAATATTTCGGGATTATCAAATAATTCTACTTTACCTCTTTGCATTAATACCAATAAGTTAGTGTAAAGATCTTCTTTTAATAATTTCTTAGACCTTTTACTTTCTTTATCTAAACTTCGTGAAGAGTTGTTAATAGGAACTACTTTTCTTTTAGTCTGAGGATCTTCTAGTAATGGATCAAATACTCCTACCCCTAAACCACCATCATCAATATATATCTTCTTATAATTATATACAGCATCATGATTTTTAATTAACCTTACAGTATCAGTTAGAAAAGATTTCCTAGTAATATTCATATCAATTTGTCTTAGTTTAGTTTTCTTAGGATTTCTTTTAATAGATACTAATACAGTTTCATCTCCACCCATTCTTGCAACATCTACTCCTAAGAAATTGTCCCCGAGAGTGGAAAGAGGAACCAAACCACCCTCGAGTGTCATGCATGACTTTATTAATTCAGTTGGAAAGAATTGTCTTAACTCATCTACAAACTCCCCTAAATATTCTTGAGCATATTGGAGATCACTCATACGACTTTTTTCCCTATCTAGAAATTCTTGGTTCTTACGAGGACAATCTTCACTAGATACATGAAATGAGGTATAAGATGGGTCATGGAAACAGTCGTAAAAGTAACCCCCTCTACCAAAAGGGGTAGACAACATTATAATAGTTCCCCTAGTTATAGCAATCATTGGAGTAACTGCAGTCCATACTTCTTCTGGAATAAATGCTGCTTCATCAGCTACAAGTAAATCAACAGTATATCCTCTTATTCCATAACCACTTAAACCTGTTGGCAGACAGTATATAGTAGTACCATTATTTAGACATAATTTAGACTTAGTAGGCTTATCTTTACCCTTTTTGATGTAAGTTCGATGGTTATTGTGCAAATACGACAAAATTTTTTCAAACAGCAATTGAGACTGTCTTTCTACACTTGCTATCACTAAGACAGTCTTATTCCTGTTATTAACAGCATATTCGCCTACTTTGTGAGATATAACAAAGGATTTACCTACTTGTCTGCCACTTCTTAGACATATGTTGCCTTTTGTAGCCATAACTTCCTTTTGCCAGTCATCTAGTACTACTTCTGTCATATTACCTCGAAACTTACCTTGAAATCTTGTGTGTTAAGCTCAACTAACTCATCCATGAGCTTCTGGACTTGTCTAGGAGTGATACTGTCCCCTTTAGACTGTACGAAACGAATAAATCCGTTATCAATGTCTATAATGCAGACATCTATTGGACTATGTGAACCAGCAGACCGAAAGGCAATACACCCTTCGGCTTTTGCTTCATTCACAATCTTCCTCTCTTTTCTGACCCCTTTGTTGTAATGATAGTTAGGCATTACTCTTCCTTGTGGAATAAGTCATAGGCTTCCTTTACATCTTCATATGACACTTTATATTTACTAAGATATATATTCTGATACCTATTTATTAAACCCTCTTCAGATAACCCTACAAAGTGTTTTATGTCATCTATAATCTCTTGTGGAATTTTACTCATCTTACTTTCTACCTCTCGTTCCTTAGATCTAATCCTATCTAACTGATCTTCCAAATTAATTATTAATTCATTCTTCTCAAATACTTCTCTTCTTAATGCTACCAGTTTGGTTTTGATTTCATCTTTTGCTTTCATACTACCATTACCAAAATAATTTTTTAAGAGTTCGTTAATTAAAGAAGAGGAATTAAAACTCCCTTTCAGTTCTTCTATGATTTCTTCATCTAGGCTTATTGTTTTATTTCTCTTGCTCATACTTACTTACTTACTTACTTAAGTATATAAACCTTTCTATCTATCTATAGCCAAAACGCCAATCATAACAAGCAAGCACATCCACAGCTACAAGCATTATAGAAAATATTGCTCGGGGGCTGGATACACAAACAAACCAAAACAACTCAAACTCGTAAAGAAAGAAAAGAACAAGCCCGAGCGGAGCGAGGGCGGAGCGAGCAGAGCGAGCGACAATGAATCAGCCAGCCTTAGCTGGCTATCTATCTGGGCTTGTAGCCCAGCCTTTAATGAAAGACCCAGAAAGGAGATTTGACGAAGTCATCTCCTTGAAGGGTCTTGATCTGCTCAGGCACCCCTGAGCTACTAGCTGAGGCTAGCAGGCAGGCATCCCAGCCTGCTAGATCCACAGCTAGCAAAGCCAAACAGCCTTTCCCACAGGCCAGCTTGCCTGTGTAGATGTTCTAGAATTCATGTTGTAAGCCTTATGTGAAAGTATTACATACTTTCAATAGGGCTCTATATATTTAAAGCTTGTGCAGTAGCCAAGCTTTGCTAGCATCGTGGGAAAGTAGTATAAACATAAGAATAAAGGCTTGTTAGACCTCTTTAAAACAACATGAACACATTGAATCAGTTGGATTAATACTAACCAATTCATACCAATCATGTTTATCTTCATTCCAGCAACAACTCATTGTGTTACCTCTTGTAGGTCATCTGCATCAACAACTTTGTTCTTGATAGCTTCATTATGTCTTATCCAATCTTCTTTATCATATTCCATTTTATCTCCTAGAGGCTTGACCTCTTACGGAGCTGAAGGCGCTGTCCTGCCGATCTCATTTCAGCCTTTTGGCGAAATGAGAATCGAGCTGGATAGACCCGAGGCGGAGAGGTCTAAGCCTCAACCACCTTAGGCTCCATCACTTTAGCTATGTAATTCATAGACTTTATACTAGTGATAGTTGTTTTAGTAACAAACCATTTTCCGTCTTTACTAACGAAGTGGGTTGTTTCTACTATGTCTGACTTGTTTAGGGTTGTGTTTTTTTCATAAGCTAGCACCAATGGGAAAAAGCTTAAACCCGAGTAGTCCCAAGATAATAGATTAACTTAACCTGTTCTTCGGCTTCTCTTTGTTCGTTTGTTACCCACTTCATGTTAATATATACCTCAACATAGCTACAACTGCTAGAGTGCTAACTCCAATAAAGAGCAATTCAAGAGCTAACATCAGCTTCCTCTTTCTTTCTTTCTTTCATTTCGTGCAAAGCATTTGCAGCATCACACTCATTTCTAGCGAAGTCCTTTACAACTTTCAGATCTCTTTTAAGATCTTCAATGCTATCAGACTTAACTGTTACTTCATAATAACTGAATCCTTTAGCATTCTGTTTAATATTAATTCTAAATGCCATCTCTTTAGGCTCACTTGACACCTTGGTTTCCTGTGGAACTGCTGTTTCTGTTACATTCATAACCTGAACAGGTGCTTGGGTTACTTCGCCTGTGAAGAATGCAGTAATATTTTTAAAACCATTTGGTCTTGTTTGCACATCTACTGAGACAGACTTGCCCCCATATTTAACTAGCTCTGCATTTACTGGCTCTTCAAAACAAGACATATTCCCTTGATCTGTTACATAGCTATAATATTTATTTCCTGTCTTACTAGTTTTGTATTCAAAACTTTCTATTTTTAGTGTTTGTTTCATTTTATTTTTTCCTCTTTACATGTCGTTTATTTGGTGTCTTAATGCCACAACTAGAACAAGTTACTAGTAGGCTTAAAGAAGTAGTTTTTTGTAACCACCCACATCTTTTACATTTTATGTTTTTCATACATATAAGGTGGTGGTATTAGTTTATATAGTTTGTGGTGGTGGAGTAGTTGCTTTCTCCATTTCAACTATATCAGCGTCGATATCATCTATTTGAGATTGTAGGCTAGCCTTATAATTCTCCTTATCTGCTATGGTTTCAGTAGTAGTATTTACTTCTTCATATGTCTTAGTTACTTCGTATTCTACTTCTTGATTATCTGGATTGATAACCTTCTTATATGTTGTGCTTTTAAGTTCCATGAGTGTGAGCTACTAGATAGTATATTGTTCCCCCTATGTTAACAGGTATTTGATGGCTGACTGTTCCAGCTGTACTTATTGCATCGGCTGGAACATTTAAAAGTGGTTCGTCTGCTGAGAATGAACCCATATCAATCCCACCAGGTGATCCTGCCCCTGCGTTATTGTTTACTATATCTATTGCATAAATGTCTGATGTACTATTAGAGTTCTGATCTATTTTGATTGCTTCTCTACCTGTTGCATTTTGGTCTATAAATAAAGCTCTTTGGTTTGCATCTTGTTGTATAGTTTGGACTGTAGCACCTGTAGCAGCAGAGTTTTGATTTCTAAAAAATATTAAAGCTCTTGTTCCTGTGTCTGCACTATTTGAATGACAACTTAATATTCTACCAGTAGTTAAGGAATTATTATTAGAACAATCGATAGTCCTTCCAGTTGTAGTTGTTGGAGTAGTAAATTCTATAGTATTTTTAGTTGAGGCGTCTGATTCTATAAGTATGGAATTTGTATCAGCATCTTGTCTTATAAATAAACCTCTAGCTCCCGTTGCTGCAGCATTTTCGTTAATAATAGCTACACAATTTCGAACAGTTGTACTTGCTGAGTTGGATAAGCATCTAATCATTGATCCACTTGTCAAAGCATCTGCTTGATCTATTAATAATGTATTTGCAGTTGTAGTTTTAGGATCTAATATTCTTATACATGAGTTCCCTGTTGCTTCTGAATCTATATCTATAGCTACAGAGTTAGCATTATGATCTATATGAAAAGAAGTATTTGCTGCATCTTGTCTTAACCTTAAACATTGCGCCCCAGTTGCTCCTGCGTGATCGTTGAATATATATTGTAACCATCTTCCTGTAGAATTTGCCCCATTTGCATACATAGAGATCATTCTAGCATTAATTAATTTGTTTGCTTGACCTATTGAAAAGATATGACCTGTTGTATTTTCTGGATATAATATTTGAAAGACTGGAGTTGTTTGACTTTCTGAATCTATATCAATAGAGATTCCAGTTCCATTGTGATCTATAAAAAGACCTTGTCCGTTTGAATCTTGTTGTAAATTAAGAACTTTTGTTCCTGATGAAGTAGGATTATCGTTAATAAAATTTACTAAATTTCTAGCTGTTGAGTCTCCTGATGCTGAACCTACTTTTAAGGCTGATCCAGTTGTTAAGCTGTTAGCTGATCCAATAACTAAAACATTTCCAGATGTAGTTGGTGGAGTATCGATCATTATAGTGTCTGCTGTAGTAGCTTCAGAGTCTATGTAAATAGATTGATCGTTTGCATCTTGATCTATAGAAATTTTTTTATTAAAGTTAGTTTCTTCATTAAAATTTACATCTCCATATATATTAATATCATTACCACTAAGGTTAACATCTCTAAGCTCAGTTTTCTCAGCTCTTCCAGATTTGTTTGGCAAAAAAATTTCAGAACCTATTGGTGTTCTGACTTCTGGTTTCTTATTCATACTCTTAATAAATTTTTGAGTTTTATTAGCCATTACAATCCAACCTTTTTGGATCTTCTAACTAGCGATCCTCTCTCAGCTACCAGATTAATTTGTCTACCTTCCGTCTTAGTAGTTTCAGCTACTAGCCCAGAAGTTACAGGGTATCTTTTAGCTGTTGCTCTAGTTTTTATAGTTCCAGTTATTGTCATCTAATATATAAAGTAAAAGAAAAATATAAAGGTTTCGGAAACCTAGACATACATTTTCTTAACGATACTGGGTTTTAGTCCCAGCTCTTGTTTTCGTCAAGAGGCTTATGCTGCTTTGATAACCATACAATGAGCTTCTCCACCATGTACTGCAATTACTGGATAGTCTGCTGTTACTAAACCTTTAGTTCTAAACCTACTTTCAAATTCACAGTAACAATCTGATTGTACTACTGCTCCTACGATAGTTCCATTGTCTGCACCAGTTCCTGCATCAGTCAAAAGATAATCTCCCCAACGATAATGGTTGTATAGACTTGTAGTTGTGAATTTCCTATTGTAGTTGTCCAAGATTTTAGCTGCTGTTAGTGCTGCCTCGTTGGTTGTACTACCATAGATTTTAATTTCTGCAATTCCACCACCAAACTCTTGAGTAACTGAATCATCTCCTGCCTTGTTAGCTGCACCAATTCTCATGGAATCAATACCTGCTGTCTGGTCAAACCATGCTACATTGTCAGTTGCTGTACTAATAGTCTGTGCTACAAATACACCATTAACATATAGTTTAGGAAAACTTCCATCTTGTACTAAAGCAACTTCAGTCCATGTGTGTGGTGGACAAGCTTCAGCGTCGGTTGTTACAACCCATTGAGCTACTGTTGCATCTGTACACCTAGCTACTAACTTCCCAGCTTCAATATTAAGCTCGATAAACTCAACAGCATTTTTATCTCCTGCACCAATAATTGTCATAGTACTAGTCCTATCTACTGGCATAACTTTAGCAATCCATGTTCCAAAAGCATAACTTCCTGCTACTTGTGCAACTGCACTCGCATCAATCTGAACATAATCATCTGTAGCCCCCCCTAAGAAAGCTACTGATGGATATGATGGATTCATAGAGCCACAAATATGTAATATATCTGTTGTTGCCATATTTAAACCACCGTATCAGTTATCACATACACAGCATTTGGATTTGGTCTAAGTGCTTCTCCTTCTGCCCATACTCTTACCTTCTTTCCAATACCTGGATCGTCGACAGTTGCAGAGGTTAAACTCATGAACTCTTTCCATACTAATGCTTTGTCTGGTAAAAAGATAACTGCTTGATCTGTAGTTGCATTTTCTGATACCACTACTTTACAACCTAGTAACTCCATTAGAACACCAGTCTTAACTTTCTCACTTGAGAAGTTAGGAATGCTTGATCCTTTAGTTACAATTAACCAGTTTAGTAGATTCAAATACTCAATAGAATTGATGTACAGAACTGCTCCACTTGTTTCGTAACCGTTTGATCTGATCTGTTGAAGTGCCACAGTTATATCTTTAATTGGATCTCCTGTAGATACATCGTCCCAACCATCTGCTACTGCTGCACCTGTTAATGCACCAGAATCTGTTAGTACTGTATATAATCTACTATCAATCTGATAGTTAACTGCTCTCACAATATCTTTAATCATATCTCCCCATACATCTGGATCACTATCTTTAATATCTTCAATAGTTATCAATGGACTCTCTGCAAAGTACTTTCTTACATAAGAAGTTGTCCTTGTGTAACTTGGTTCGATTGCTACTGGTAATGACTTACTAGAAGTATTTGCCAATAATGTTTTAGTA
>Ga0233413_10001120_pt1 | contig 11998 bp, 7 predicted proteins | sample Na_anoxic_6_MG_FD_189019 | JGI IMG/M metagenome (GOLD analysis project Ga0233413, IMG submission 189019) | Seawater microbial communities from Saanich Inlet, British Columbia, Canada - Na_anoxic_6_MG | ecosystem: Environmental > Aquatic > Marine > Inlet | place: Canada: British Columbia... | reverse complement strand
AAGACTTCGATCCTATGGACACACAGGGGCAAGGTTTTATTGAAGGTAATGCATGGAATTACGGATTGTATGTTCCTCAAAATATAGATGGTATGATAGACATGATGGGAGGTAAAGAGCGGTTTTCTCAGCATTTAGATTCTTTATTTACCATGGGTATCGAAGAGAAATATATCAATAATCATGAAGACATTACGCGTGATGGTATTATTGGTAATTATGTTCACGGTAACGAACCAGGTCATCATATTCCCTACTTGTATAATTGGACAGGGCATCCTGAAAAAACACAAGAACGGGTACGTATGATTTTAAACACGATGTATGCACCAACAGTTGATGGCTTGTGTGGTAATGATGATGCAGGACAAATGAGCGCATGGTATATTTTTAGCGCTTTAGGTTTTTACCCCGTAACACCGGGCTCTCCAAATTATGCGCTGGGAAGTCCACTTGTTAAAGAGGCAGTTATCCATCTTGAGAATGGAAAGACCCTAAGAATTATAGCTAAAAACCAAAGTAAAGAAAATATTTATGTGAGTAAGGTGATTGTTAATGGTAAAAAAGTAGAAGGTCAGTCGTTAACCCATAGTGATATTATAAATGGGGGGGAGATTGTTTTTGAGATGGTTCAAAAAAAGTGAGTAAACAAAATAAAATGAACAAAAATATAGATCAACTAGCAGCAGATAATATTAGAGCATTGGCTGTGGCCATGGTAGAAAAGGCCAATTCAGGGCATCCTGGGGGACCTATGGGAGGTGCCGATTTTATGCACATCTTATACTCAGAATTCTTTAATTTCGACCCGTCAGACATGACATGGGCATTTAGAGATCGCTTCTTTATGGATGCAGGACATTTATCTACTTTAATGTATGCTCAATATTATCTTTTAGGTAATTATGAGAAAGAAGATGTCGCTAATTTTAGGCAATGGGGTTCAATTACTCCTGGTCATCCAGAGGTTGATGTTGCAAGAGGAATAGAAAATACTTCTGGGCCATTAGGACAAGGACATACTATGGGTGTTGGTGCAGCGATTGCCACTAAATACTTACAAGCGCGTTTTGGAGATTGGATGAATCATAAAATCTATGGTTTTATTTCTGATGGTGGTGTTCAAGAAGAAATTTCGCAAGGTGCTGGTAGAATCGCTGGGCATTTAGGATTGAACAATTTTATTATGTTTTTTGATTCTAATGATATTCAATTGTCTACTTCTACAGATGAAGTAACAACTGAAAATACCGCAATGAAATATGAATCTTGGGGTTGGAAAGTTGTGACTATAGATGGTCATAATCATGATGAGATTAGAAAAGCATTGACAGAAGCACATAACGAAACTGAAAAATCAATAATAAAATGAAAATCAATAAATTTAGTAGAACGTTAATTGCGTTTGTTATCGGGCTGTTTGGAATATCTAACGCCAACGCTCAAATAACCTTTAACAAAGAATTTGCACCACAAGAGGGTTTGGTAAAAAGTATTGAAAAACCCTATAGAGATGAAGTTTGTTTAAATGGTAGTTGGCAATTTAAGACAGTTTCCTTGCCTAAAGGAATTACCTTAGAAGAGATAAAAACTCCGCAGCTACCCACAAAATTGGGTTGGGAAGATACCGCGATAAAAGTGCCATCTCCATGGAATGTAAATGGTTTTGAGCCAAATGGCGGTGGCGATTTCAAATCTTTCCCAAGCTATCCAAAAAGTTGGGAAAAAGTAAAGTCCGGATGGTTAAAAAAAGAAGTTACGGTACCTGCCGCTTGGTCGGGAAACAGAATAGCACTTCACTTTGAGGCAGTAGCAGGATACGCCAAGGTTTTTGTAAACGGCAAGGAGGCTGGCGACCATTTTGATGCCTTCCTTCCTTTTAGTTTTGATATTACTGATCATGCTAAAGCTGGTGAAACCTTAGAGGTTTTAGTTTGGGTTGCACATGGAAATTTGTTAGATGACCAGGGGAAATATGGTCGTAGGAATTATGTTGCAGGTTCTTTTTGGGGATCTTTTATTGCCGGTATTTGGCAAGATGTTTTTTTGCAAAAGATGCCCAATGTATATGTGACCGATAGCTTTATTAAACCTTTGGTTGACAAAGATGAACTGGAGGTAGAAATTACAGTAAAGAATACCACGAACAAAGAAGCGAAAATAAACCTGAACGCTGATATTTACCGCTGGATTAACAAAACAGGGAAATCCATAATTGAGATTCCTGAAATTAATTGGTCACTGGGTGAAAAGGCAATGTCATTTTCAAATAAAAAACTAGTTGTTGCTCCTAATTCAATACAAACGTTCATCTTTAAAACAAAAGTAAATGGAGCCTTGGATTTATGGTCGCCTAGCAGTCCAAACTTATATGGTTTAATCCTTTCAATAAACGGAAAGAAACAAACATTAGATAAAGATTACACGCGCTTTGGGTGGAGACAATTTAATATTAAGGGAGAACAATTGTTCTTAAACGGAGAATCTTTTCAGGTAAAAGGAGACTCGTGGCACTTTATGGGTATTCCACAAATGACGCGCCGTTATGCTTATTCATGGTATCAAATGTTGCTGGATAACAATGCCAATGGAGTGCGTTTACACGCTCAGGTTTTTCCGCGATTTTATTTAGAAATGGCCGATGAAATGGGTATCTGTGTTTTAGCTGAAACAGGAATCTGGTCCAGCGATGGCGGGCCTAAAATAGATTCTGATTTGTACTGGGAAGCATGTCGTACACATGTAAAGGATATGATTCTTCGCGACAGAAATTATCCTTCTGTCTTTGGATGGAGTGTTTGTAACGAAACACTACCGGTAACACATAACGTATTTAAAGCTCCAAAAGAATTGATAGAGCGAAATGTATTGGAAATTAACAATTGGGTGGCCATAGCAAGAGAGACCGATCCAACCCGTACCTGGATTTCAGGCGACGGAGAAACGCATGATAAAACCGATTTACCAACTGTTATTGGTCATTATGGTGGAGAGGTTAGTCAAAGAAAATGGTCGAATTCAGGTACCCCTTGGGGAATTGGTGAAACAGGCATGGGCTATTATGGAACGCCTTTACAAATTGCAAAAATAAACGGTGACAGAGCCTATGAGTCTCAACTAGGAAGAATGGAAGGGCTGGCAGGCGAAGCCTTCGATCTTATTTCAAAACAAAGAGATCTAAACGCCTCATATACTTCTGTTTTTAACCTGGCATGGTATGGATTAAAACCTTTGGCCTTAGGCTTAAACGATGTGAGTAGACCATATACACTTGAGGATGGAATCTTTTTTAATAAATATGTAGAAGGTCAACCGGGTTACCAGCCCGAAAGACTTGGGGCATATGCATCAACGTTTAACCCTGGTTATGATCCTTCTCTTCCGCTCTATGAAGCGTGGCCTTTGCTTGACGCAGTAAAAGCGGCCTATTCCGATAATTACTCAAGCATGGATAACCGTTGGAAACAGGTAAAAGACAATACCGTTACAATTGGAAAAGCCGAAACTAAAGTAGGAGTGGTATGGATGTCAAATGGCTCAGGCAAAAAATTAAAAGAGCGCTTTGAGAATATGGCAATTCTTTTTGAGTCGTTGTCTGTTAATAAAAATCAACTGATTTTGATTGATGGAGCGAATCCACCAGTATTTAACAATAAAATTGTTAAAGATCTTAAAACAGCTGTTCAGAACGGAAGTACTCTTTTCTTTTGGGGCGCTACTGAAAACTCGAAAGCATTAATTGAATCTCTAACAAACAGTAAAATTGAGTTTTATAAACGCGAAGCGACCAGTTACCTAATTAAGGGTGAGCATGCTATGCTTGACGGGGAGAGTAATGCTAATTATTATTTCTCGGAAACTACAAAAACACCAGTTTCAAAACTTTCAATCGGAGGCGATTGGGTGAATCAATCACAATTGATTTTAGAAGCCTGCAACACCGATTGGCAAAAATGGAACTATCAGGGAGAAGCTGTTAAAACAGCAAAGGTTATTCGTAGCGAACGCGAGGCAAAAGCCAGCGGAAATGTGGTAGTTAGAGATGCAATTGGTAAAGGTGAGTTGCTGGTTTCAACCCTCGATATGTTTTCAATGGGGAATCAAATAATCCCATTTGTACACACAATGATGGGAAATCTGGGAGCTACTTTTAAAGGAAAAACTAGCGATGTGCCTGATGCCCTGAATAAAGATTACGTTTTGCAAAACGCCTTATTTTTAGGTTCATTCAGATTGACTGAAGAAGCAAAAGATCCTTTTTCAATAGAAGCAGATTACAAGAATATAAAGAAATATGCTAAAGTCGAAGATCTTTATTGGATGAATGCAAGTGCAAACAGCGATGGTGTTTTTGATATGAAGCAAATGAGTATTACCCAAAAAGACTGGGCTTTTGCCTATTTAAGTTTTTGGGTATACAGTCCACGTTCGTTAACCGACCTCCTTATTGAGCCCAATATGCCACAGGTTGATATGCATTGTGAAGTGAAAGACCCGTTTGGTTTCTATATAAATGGAAAGTTGGTAAAAGAATACAGACAGGAAAGCGAATGGTCTGAGGGAGGAGCTACATTTGAAGGCTTGCCGCTTGAAAAAGGTTGGAACCATGTATTGCTGAAAGTTGCACAAACAACCCAAGACTGGAAAACCAAATTCTCTTTTTCAAGTACAAAGCGAGAGTTCTTAAAGGAATTGAAAACCACCGTTGAAAGGTAAAAGAATTAATATTTAATAACCAACATAATTTAATATAAAGAATTCCCCGAGGTTCTACCTCGGGGTAGTTCATTAAATAATAAAAACTAATAAGATGAGACAATTAAAAACAAGTATGTTCCTATTATTTTTTGTACTTGCAACGCAGTTAGTACAAGGTCAAAATAAGATTATTTATCCATTTTCCTGGACATATGCCGGAAATCCTGTTGTAACTCATATGCACACAGCAGATCCTACAGCAAGAGTAATGGCAGATGGTCGTTTGTACCTTTATCCATCAACCGATACCTACCCTGCCCGTGGTTGCGACTTGATGGATGGTTATAATGTGTTTTCAACCGACGATATGGTAACATGGACCGACCATGGGGAGATTTTACATTCAAGAGACGTTGAATGGGGTAGACCAGAAGGCGGCTTTATGTGGGCGCCTGACTGTGTTTTTAAAGATGGTACTTATTATTATTACTTTCCGCACCCTACCGGTTCTGAAGATTGGGGTACTACCTGGAAAATGGGCATCGCTACAAGCAAAAGTCCGACATCAGGTTTCGAGGTGCAGGGCTATATTCCCGATTTGTTACCTTTAATTGATCCCAATGTATTTATCGATGATGATGGGCAGGCTTATTTTTATTACGGCGGAGCTCAAAAGGGACATCCTTGCTATGGAGGGAAATTGAAAGACAATATGATGGAGATTGATGGTGAAATGCAGTTAATGAAGGGCCTTAAGAAATTTCATGAGGGACCATTTGTTTTCAAACGTAAAGGAATTTACTATATGATATACCCCGATCACAATAAAAAAGGTAAAGTGTTTGGTAATAATATGCACTATGCTATAAGTGATAATCCATTGGGTCCCTGGGAACACAAAGGCGCAATTATGGATCCTACAGGAATTGAAACATCGCATGGTTCAGTTGTGGAATTTAAAGGGCAATGGTATTTGTTCTATCATAATGCTGCTCTTTCTGGAAAAGGGAATCTTAGGTCGGTGTGTTTTGATAAGCTTTATTTTGATAAAAAAGGCAACATTAAAAAAGTAATTCAAACAGGTGATTTGAGTAAGGGTGAATTTATGCCTGCAGTAAAAAACAAATAAATTACACCTTATATATTTAAAATATTATGAAAAATTTAAGAAGAATATTTTCTATATGTTTAATGCTACTATTGGCATTTCAAACTACAAATATAATTGTACAAGAACACTCAGAAAACCCTATTATAACACACATGTAATAAAGCTTTCTCCTATTAGGAGCTTCATTATTATTATTATTATTAACTAAAGTTTCGCAGTTCTCTAAAATGTTGAAAACTAACAAGATATAGCAGAAAAAAGTAGCATAATTGCTTTGTTAATATACTGATATTGAGTATATTAACTATGTCTTCCAAACATAACAATCATGCTACAAAGTAAAGATATCAATAAGATAGCAGAATTGAAAAACGGTTTTACCCCCAGGTGGCTTGAACCGGATTTCATTTTAAGTTCTTTGAAGTGTTTTTCATTTTCGGCCGTTTGTAAATGCCTGAACCCATTGAAGCAAAGAGGATACAGTTTTGAGTCGATTTTTTCATGTCTGATATGCATGCCCTTCGTGGGTTTGCAAACTGTACATTCTTTTACTGGCAGCGTGATGGCAAAACATATCGAGGCTCGCAAGGATGCGTTCTATCGCTTGAAGAATAACCCGGGGATTTGCTGGAGGGTAATTTTGTGGATGTTTAGCATGAAGTTCATAAAGCTGGCAGCAAGCCAAGGGGATAATAATAGCGATGCACAAAGGTGCCTGGTCTTTGACGATAGCGACCTGCCCAAGACCGGTAGGTGTATAGAGAAGGTCTCCAGGATATGGGATCATGTCTCCAGACGATATATTCTTGGGTTTAAGCTTTTGGCTATGGGTTACTGGGATGGAGCATCCTTTATTCCTCTGGATTTTTCCCTTCACCGGGAAAGAGGCAGGAATGTAGACAAGCCATTTGGTTTGAAGAAGAAGGAATATCGCAAACAATACAGGAAGAAGCGGAAAAACGGGACCCATTCCTGGGATCGAGCAAGGGAAGCAGATAGCAGCAAGATAGAGAGTGCATTGAAGATGTTCTGGCGAGCTATATCTCAGGGCGTCAAGGTTGACTATGTGCTGATGGACAGCTGGTTTACCTGTGAGGCATTTGTCAGGGCGGTCAAGAGGGTAAAGAAAAAGACTGTGCATCTGATTGGCATGTACAAAATCCCTAAAACCAAGTTCAACTATTTGGGCGATAAGTTTACTCATAGCCAGATCCGCAATAAGCTTGGGAAGGTGAAGCGGTGTAGGAAACTGAGGTTGTATTATAAAGAGGCATTGGTAGATTACAATGGGGTACCCATTAAGATGTTCTTCAGTCGACAGGGGACCAATGGTAAATGGAGGGTATTCATTACAACCAATACAGAGCTGTCATTTATCAGGATGATTGAGATTTATCAAATCCGCTGGACTGTGGAGGTTTTCTTTAAGGAAGCCAAACAGCTGCTAGGATTGGGAAGATGTCAGTCCAATGATTTTGATGCTCAGATTGCCGATACGACCATTACGATGATACAGCACATATTGCTGACTTTGAAATACAGGTTTGAGCATTACGAGACAAAAGGAGCATTGTTCAACCAGGTCAGGGAAGAGATTATCGAGTCCCGTTTGGATGAGAGATTATGGGGGTTGTTCATAGAACTTATAAGGCTTATTGAGGTATTGTTCGACGGCTTGGATGAAATGGATATCCTGGAGCGGATCTTAAACGACGAGAAGGCTTATGAAATGATAAATCGGCTGCTCCAAAGTGAAACAGAGGTAAAAAAAGCAGCTTAACCGAAAACGGAAACATTAAAACGTTGATATACTAATATATAGCGCATGAAGTCAAATTGTAAATGGTTGAATTTATGTGCGTTGAAAACAAGTGCGAAACTTTAGTTATTAATGAATAACCTTTTAGTGTAAACTTCAAATGAAAATAATACGCTTAATAAGCCTAGTATTTGTCCTTACAAACTCATATTTCCAGTGCTCAAAAAATAGAATTTAAAGAAAATTTCTAAAATATGAAATCCACATTAAATTATATACCTATGAATAGCATAACTTCAAGATATAAAAAACACCAATTAAAAATGAAATTTCATGCGACTATTATTTTAGCAATTTCGCTGTTTAGTTGTTTCATCTCAACAGCACAAAACAGAGATTTTGCATCGGTATCGACATCTGTCAATGCTCAGGATGCAAAGCAAGCAATCGATAAAGATTCAAAAACAGGATGGAAGTTGGGCGTAAATGATCTGAAGAATGATCAGTATTTAATATTTACGCTTAATAGCGCCGAAGATATTACGGAAGTGCATTTGCAAGCTAAAGGAATTAAAAGTGCCGACTTGAAAAAAATGGTGCAGCTCTTTATAACTATTGATCCAATGAACCTTGGGACACCAGTTCCATACTCGGTTAAAGGAAATAAAGATTTCACTTTGAAATTTCCGGCTAAATACGGAGCTCATCTTAAGATTCAATTTCTGGGTGGAATAGTTGAGGGACCAATCTCGATCAACGAAATTGGCATTGGTTACGAAAAAAAATCTAGCCATGATGCTGCCCTCTCTGACGCAGATAAACCTTGGATGAACACTCAAATGCCAATTAAGGAGAGAATTGAGCGTTTGTTGGCGGTTATGACCCCGGAAGAAAAAATGGAGCTGATACGAGAAGGATGGGGAATACCAGGTATCAAACGATTGGGTATTCCTGCAGTGAAAAAGGTAGAGGCACTTCATGGGTTTTCGTACGGAACCGGAGCAACTGTTTTCCCTCAGTCTATAGGATTAGGAGCAACATGGGACAAGACATTAGTTGAAGAAGTTGCTCAGGTTATTGGTAAAGAAACTGCTGATGTAGGATCACTTCAAGCTTGGTCTCCAGTTTTAGATGTAGCACAAGATGCCCGTTGGGGACGTTGCGAAGAGACTTATGGTGAAGATCCTGTTTTGGTTTCAGAAATAGGGGGTGCCTGGATTAAGGGATATCAATCAAATGGTTTATGGGTTACACCAAAGCATTTTGGAGCTCACGGAGCACCACTAGGCGGAAGAGATTCTCACGACATCGGTTTATCGGAGCGTGAAATACGTGAAGTTCATTTAGTGCCTTTTCGACATGTTGTTAAAACCTATGACGTTCAGTCCATAATGGAAAATTATTCAGGCTACCTGGGAGTGCCTGTTGCTAAAAGTAAAGAATTACTCCATGGAATTTTGCGCGAAGAGTGGGGCTTTAGTGGTTTTATTGTGAGTGATTGTGGGGCAATTGAAAACCTGACCAAAAAGAAACATTACACAGCTATTAATATTGTTGATGCAGCCAAACAGGGATTAGCTGCTGGTATTGCAACCAATTGTGGAAGTGTATATAATAACAAAGAGGTAATTGCAGCAGCAAAAAATGGACAGATAAGCATGGATGATCTGGATAATGTGTGCAGAAGTATGCTACTACCATTTTTCAAAAAAGGACTCTTTGAAAATGCGCCAAAATCTATACACGATTGGGATAATCCGCATCCAACATGGAATACTTTGGAAAATAAAGAGTTAGCACGGGAAGCAGCCCGCAAGTCAATTGTTTTGCTGGAAAATAAAGAAAACATTCTTCCATTATCAAAATCAATTGGTTCGGTGGCAGTTATTGGTCCGGGTGCTGATGACCTACAACCTGGTGACTATTCACCAAAAATGCAGCCCGGGCAACTAAAATCGGTACTTACCGGAATTCAATCTAGTATTGGAAAAAATGCAAAAGTAAATTATGCTTTAGGCTGTGAATTTTTTTCGACAGAAAACACGGATATTGAAAATGCTGTAAAAATGGCTATGGCTTCTGATGTTGCAGTTTTGGTGTTGGGTGATTGTTCTTACAGCGAGTCTGAAAAGAGAGGGAGAAAAACATCAGGTGAAGGTAATGATTATGCCAGTCTGATTCTACCCGGTGATCAACAAAAATTATTGGAAGCCGTATGTGAAACTGGAAAACCGGTAATATTAGTATTACAATCCGGACGACCATATAATCTTTCGTATGCTTCAGAGCATTGCGAGGCTATTCTTGTGAACTGGCTACCCGGACAAGAGGGTGGTTTTGCAACTGCTGATGTGCTGTTTGGGGATTTCAATCCTGCCGGTCGTTTGCCAATGACTTTTCCTCGTGATGTGTCTCAACTGCCACTCTATTATAACTTTAAGTCATCTGGCCGCGGATACCACTATGTCGACATGAAGTTTTATCCATTGTATTCATTTGGTTACGGATTGAGTTACACGGAATTTCATTATTCCGATTTAAAAGTAGAGCAGAAAGAAGACGGGACTGTTGAGGCTAGCGCTACAGTAACCAATATTGGAGATGTTGAAGGCGACGAAGTGGTTCAGCTTTATGTGACCGATATGTATGCCAGCGTTAAAACAAGGGTTATGGAGTTGAAAGATTTTACCCGTATTAATTTAGCCCCGGGAGAGTCGCAGGAAGTTAATTTCAAACTAAGGCCTTATCAGATTTCATTGTTAAACGACCAGATGGATAGGGTGGTAGAAGCGGGCGACTTTAAAGTTATGGTGGGCGGAAGCAGTCCGTCATACTTTGCTGGGGACGCAATAAAGCATAGAGTGAAATACAATAACGCTGAAGAGGGATTAAGTGAAATGCTTAATTACAAAAAAGCATTTGAAGCAAATTTCGACATTTCATTCGAAAGAATCGAGGAGAAATTAAACAGCAACGGAAGAACAGTTCTTGTAAAGGTTAAAAACAGTGGTAACCTTACTGATGTTGGTAAGCTAAAAATGTATGTAAACGGAACACAGGATGAAGAAATTCATCATTTTGAACTTGCACCAAATCAAGAAAAAATTATTCGTTTTGAGATTATTAATCCTGATGCGAAAAATGTAACAGTCAGTTCTAAGTATAAAAGTATTTCAACTGTAATCCAGTAAAAAAATCAAATTAGATATTTAAGACACTCATTAAATTAGAAAAATGAAACGAGCATGATTCTGGCGATCACAAATGAGAATGACTAGACGTGCGAGATACATGAGTCACCATTGAAAATTAAAGTTTTAGACGAATGAAAAGATACTTGATATTTATTATGGCCTTTACTATGGGCATAACTTCATTGGCCAAAGAATACCACGTGGCCAAAACAGGTAATGATGCGAATCCCGGAACTATAGAAGCGCCTTTACATACTATTCAGGCAGCAGCAAACTCCAGGCAAATTGAGGAACAAAATATCATTGGTTCTCACCCAGTATATCAATATCTATCTGAAGCATATAGATTAAATATTCAAAGTGTACATTTTGAACCAAATGAGATGCCTTCAGAGGATCAATGGAGAAATTTTGACTTATTGCTGGAACATCATTCAGCAAAGATTATGTTATGGGAAGATGAACCAATGCCCGAAGTGAAAGAGATTCTCAATAAAAAGGGTATTCATGTTTGCGTATTCAATCCTTGCGGTAATAAACCAAAGTATGATGATTTTATTGGAACAATGAAAAAGAATATCCAATCCTTGCAAAGCGCCTTATGATGAAGCGAAGGCAATACAAGTACTCCAATGAACATTAGATCAAAAGAGGTTATCGTAACACTGATACTGGTAAGTATTAAAATCATTCTTTATGTCATCTCAGATCTGAAATCAGGTTACCAGTGTAAATGCCCAGATTCCGATAAACTGAGTGTAAGGACTATTCTCCGAGTGGAAACAGCTTGGCACAAGCCGTAGAATAGATAAATAGGATTTTCGAGGTTGTTGAGCTATCCTACCATGGTGAACTTCAAGCTCCATCTTCTATGGTGCGAGAGAATTCAAAAAGATGCTGGGTAAGTTTGAATAATGAGCTATGCAACGGTATCTAGACCTCAGAAAGGGAGAATTGAGTCTAACTTAGTGTCTAATTCAAGTGTCTAAAAACACAAAACCCCCTGAAATTCAGGGGGTTTTGATTTGATTAAGCGGTCCGGACGGGACTCGAACCCGCGACCTCCGGCGTGACAGGCCGGCATTCTAACCAAACTGAACTACCGGACCGTAATCTTATTGATGGCTATGGTATTTCATCAAGAACGTGCATTATTCAAATGCGTGGCAAAAATAGATCATTTTTTTGATTAGCCAAAAGAAAAACTCCAAAATTTTACCAAGCAATTATTCTTAC
>Ga0233413_10001118_pt1 | contig 12004 bp, 14 predicted proteins | sample Na_anoxic_6_MG_FD_189019 | JGI IMG/M metagenome (GOLD analysis project Ga0233413, IMG submission 189019) | Seawater microbial communities from Saanich Inlet, British Columbia, Canada - Na_anoxic_6_MG | ecosystem: Environmental > Aquatic > Marine > Inlet | place: Canada: British Columbia... | reverse complement strand
GCAAGATAGCTGAAATGCATTCATAGCTTTTGTTGATACTCCGAGTATTCCAGCTTTCAATTTTGGATCCGCGGCTAGTTTTGCATCGATTTGTGATTTGAGTATTGTCTTTATTAATGGCATATGTTATTTATTATTTAGTTTTTACTATAGGAGCTCCACCGCCAGTACTCAATTCGTATGAAGACATTGGTATCATAGGTGGTGATGTTGGTACTCCAAATAATCCTACATGAGTATGGGTATTGAATAGTGACATAAGTCGATTACCTAGAACAACATCTTCAGATGCACCTTTCCCTAATTCTATTGAACTTGCAGCATCAATAATAACATCTGGCGCTTTGACTGTGACTTTAGTAGATGTTTCTACTGTTATATTACCATCATTAGTTAAATCAACTTTATCGCCATTAGGATTTGTTATTAGTATACTGTTGTCAGGTTTTATATTAATAACTGACTCACCATAATCGATCATAAGGCCTTTACCGCTCGTAAAATATACCTTAACAGCATTATCAGTATCATATATAACAGAATGAGCTCCTCGGTCACCACCTACCTCCTCTTTGAGTTCATCAGAGATCCTCTGTTGAAACGAATATGTTGGACAATATATATTACCATTATCAAATCTTACATTAACTACACTATCTAATTTAGGTACAGAATAACTTCCACTTCCACTATTAGAACCACCAGAATATCCATTTCCTGGAGTAGCCCACGGAATTAATGCAGCATCAAGGCCATCAAAAAAACCAAAAACTTCGACTCTAACTCGACCAAGATTTAAAGGATCTTCAACATCTACTACAGTACCACAATAGTGGCCATCTCGAACGTTATCTATTAAAAAATCTTTTACTGATGATTGCATTATTCGTATATATTTGTATTAGGTGAACTTGGCTTATCTTTGTTCGTTAAAGAAGGGCCATAGCTAGTATTATCGACTGGTGGCTTTCCTGTTACATTAGTTGGATTAGATCCTTCAAAAATATTTTCTCCCGCAGCAGAACCTTTAGTTTGATTTAATAATGAAGTACCGGCATCTAAGGCCTTTGACGCTAAGCTTTGTGCACCTCCAGCTCCAGTTAATGAACCTGCGCTAAAACCATAAACGTTTCCCATAAATAAACCAGCAACTAATGATTCAGCTTTTTTCTTTAGTCGTGTAGCTAAAGCCGCTTCCACGCTTTCTCCTGATATATTATCTAATTTTGTATTTGCATCCTTTTTAATTTTATCCGCCCTCGCTTCCGCTTGTTCTTTTAATTCATTGACACTACCTTTAAGCGATGTATCTGCTGGTGCAATGGGAGGTTTTTGGCTTTGCGTTGGTGGAACTCCTGGATTAGGATCATCTAATGCAAGTTTATCCAATGATGTTATAAATCCATCTGATACATAATTCCGATCCCAAAAATTATACATATTAGTTTCTTCAAAGTCTCCATAAGTAATTCCAAACTTTTGCTTTACTTCTACAGGTTCTGTGTTATTCAAACCATCTAAATGAGATCCTTCATTCATATCAAATTCACAAAAATCAAAATGGAAAAGATTTCTAGTTGTACTCATAGGTACACCAAGTACGGTATTAACATTTTCTGTTATTGGATCATTTGCAGTTTCATCTTTACCAGTTAATCGCTCAACTAATTCTGCATTCGTAATGGCTGCTTGGCCTTGAATATTCCCACCGTAACCAGAATCAACTGGAACATCAGGAGGAGAAACCGCTATGGAATTAGGGTTATTAAAAAATCTAGCCTCATAAACAAATATAGATAGTTTAAATTGTCTAAGATTTTTAGGTACAACCTCTCTACGATATTTCCAGTCAAAACATGCTTTTCTATAATAATCCATTAAAGCAGTTATACGTAAATCAATAGATTCTGCACATTCAATCTCTAATTTTTTATCATCTCCGATATAAGGTTTGGTATAATCATGTTTCCATGCTTCCTTTAAACCTGATAATGTTTGAAAATACCATGGTGTTTGTGAATTAATATTGCTTAGTAAATAAACAAATTTGCTTAAATAATATAGACGTTGTTCATCACCAATAGACTTTAAATAATTAGCGGCCGTATTTAACGGAGCTTTATTAATATCTCGAGTTGCACCATATAATAAAGGGCTATTTGGAGTATCAAAATGAAACAACAATTTAAACCCAAAGACCGTCGGGTCCTGAATTCCTAAAAATACATTCTTTGTATAAAACAAATTAGTTTTTACAAATGCATTTTTTGCATGATCTTTAAATCTTGGTGCAGCCATTAGTTATCTTTTAATTTTCCAGGAATCGGCCACTCTCTACGTAATAATCGTAGGTTTTGGGTAAGATTTCCACTCTCTTTATTATATTTATACGTCATCTCAGAAATTACATAATACCCTGAAAGGAATTCATTTTTTACTTGCTGATTAGGCTCATCATAATTCGCCGGTCCTTCTGCATCCACCTCATCATCTCCATTTTTAGGTTGTTCATTCTCTCCTAATTGTTCATCACGATTTTGGAGGTTTTTGTTATTAATTGCACCTTCAGTATATATTAATACAGGAATTCTTTGATAGCGATATAAAGACCAATTAATAACAGCAAGTTCAATTTCCATAACCATTTTACCAATTTCTTGAGTATTACCAAAATTGCTTGCTATGGCATACATATAATTTCCATGAACATTTTCAAATTCTTCTGATGGTTGCTTCCCTAAATACTTAACCGTGTTATTTTCTCGCCAAAAATCTTCATCAATTCTACCTCGCAATGGAATTTTTTCTCCTTCAGTTCCTGGAGTATTTAATGGAGTAATTAAGAATTTTTCCAATCCGGCATTTTCACCACCAGCATTATTTTCATTAAGATTCAAATACCGCAAGTCTCTAGCATAACCGTTATTCATCCAAACATCTCCAGATTTATTAATTAAATTATAAGACTTTATATGCATATCGGTACCTGAAACATCTTGGCCATTACTAAGCCGTAATGTAGCAGATGGTCCGACCGGATCCGCGGTAGATCCAACTTGTAATTCATTTTGTACTATTTGTGAGACTGAAACCGGTTCCATTTCATCTATTTCACTAAATTGTTTATTTATATTCACCATACACAAATAGTAATGCGTATCTATATATGATGTAAAAAACGAGTCATCATCTTTATATGCACTTACCGTTGTTTGTGAAATAAATTCTCTTCTAGATTGTTGTGCACATATTCTAGCCATTTGATCATCCGTTCCTTCTTCATTTGATGCAAATCCTAATCCTAATCCTTCAGCACATTCTATTAAGTGATCAAATGAATTACCACTTGCAAACCCTTGCAAAACATCTGCAGTAAGTAAAGGAACTTTCATCACACATCTAAACGTGTAACTTGCAGGTGTGGATCCTTCTTTAGGTAATGATGATATTCCCTCAATATCGAAATCTATACGAATAGGTCGATATTCTTCAATCGGTCTAGGTCTTATATACAATGAAACAACATCACCATCTAATGGATAACTAATATCAGTTAATTTATTATCAATATCAATAACCTCGAATATAGCTGTTGGAATGAATGAATTAAGTCTAAGAGTCATACCATCAATTGCATCTTGACTAACTTTAATACTACCGATCTGTAACATAGGAAAAACGCCGCCTTCCATCGAAGTTTGTTGAACGGTTTGCGCATTATTATTTACATTGGTTTCTTTTTCCGCCTCCTCTCCATCTTCAGCTTCAATAAAAACTTCATCGACTAATATAGTCGGCTCAACGATAGTCAATATATCTCTATCTATAGTAGCCATTATTTAGGTGATTGATTTGCTGGATTTGATCCGTTCTTAATTTGTGACTTACTTTGTTTGCTTTTATATTCTGCAAAAATCAATGCTCCGGCTTTAGTTGTTACTGCACTTTCACCAGGTTTTAATTTATTAGATGGTGTTATCGTCGGAGATCCATTTTTCTTAGAATTAGCTAATTGTTGCAATTTCTTTAAACGTTCTTCCGTCGGTTTGCTAAATCTCGCATTATCAATAAATGCACGCTTAACTTCTTCTATTTCTTTATTTGTAGCCATCGGCTTTTTATAGAAATATTTAAATTGTTCCAGATTCGGAATGAGTATAATATCACCAGATTTGATAGAAAACGGATTTGATATGCCATTAGCTTTAAGTATAATATCAGTATATAAATCTGTACCATATGCATAATACGATATTAGATCCGGCCTCATTTCATATTCATCAGTCACCTCAACGACTCTATCAACATTAAATCTAGTTGAAGAGAAATCAGGTTTTAAAGTAGGTTCAGATAAATCTGTTACCGTTTTATCTACACCGTAATAATTAGTTTTAGTTATTAGCTTTTTAAGCTTTAAATATTGTAAGTCTATTGCCATATTATGTAGTCCATTTTTGTGAGTTGGATATTGTACCAGAAGAATGATTTGGAAATCTCCTAGTCATAGAAAGTTCAAATTTTTGATTTTCTTTTAGTAATTGTTGTTTATCAGCTTCAGATATATTTCCTCGTGGCTCTTGATTTCTAGCTTGTAGTTGATCACCCTCTCCTCCAAAACTAGGTCCAACTTGGCCAGAATATGTTTGTTTCACATAATCTAATGCTGATGAATATAACCGTTCCATATTATTAGGAACAAACATCATTTGAACATCATCTCTATCTCTAGATCTAGCGGGTTTTAGTGAACATTCAACCTTTAATTTAGTTGGAAAATCATCTTTATCTAAAGGTCCCATAAATTGTATAGAAGTATCTTCAAGTATCATATTCCCAACCGATAATATAGGCCTTGTTGGATTTCCGACTGTAATATGCCATTCTCCCGTATCTTCACCGGTTAACAATGCTTGTGTAGCTTGTGCTTGAGGTCTACCCATTTTCTCCAAAGCACCACCTGCAGCCCTAGATGCAATGTTACCACCCACACTTTTAATCGCGTTTCCTAAACCTTCCAAAGATAATCCTTTACCACCGGTCAAATCATTCAATCTATTTGACATTCCTGTAGATAACGAATCTAAGAAACCTCCATAATCACCAGCAGCTAATTTAGCCATACCTTCCTCTCCAGCAATAGGATTGGATTTTTTACTACCTCCAGTATATCTAATAGCACCTCCCCAGAAATCTCCACGATTATATGTAACCATTAGAACATTCATCAATAAATCTAACATTGCTACTTTTCCATTTATACCATCAATAGATCGCATCTCATATTCAAAAACTATTTTTATACTCTGTCCGAATTCCAGTCCTCGATCCCTAACTTGCATTTTATCTATAACATTTATAGGACCTAAAGTCTTATTAACTTGATTTGAATATGGATCGTGGTTTCGATTTGGGCCTTTTGCAGCATTTTGAGAACCTTTAGTATCTGTTACACTAAGTATCTTTCCCATTAAACTACCTTCACCGCTACCTCCGGATGATTGTGATTCAACTGCTTGAATCTCAGATTTAAATTCTTTCCATTTTACTTTAACACTAAATTTAAGTAAATCATCTAATTTATTTGAGTCTCCGTCCATCCATGCAACCAATCTTCCGATATCTGGTATTCCTGTTCTATTTGAATTTATTAGATTATCTCCAACTGGCATACCAAATCGTCTAAGAGTAATCATATAATTATTTGGAACCTTTCCATAATGTTTACAATATAGAAAATCTGCCCAGTCATAATCAATTGCATTTTTTCCATTCCTAGACCATTGAATTATTCTAGCAGCTGTTGGATTTCGTTGAACTTGACTATAATCCCAACTTTCATTAGGTTCTTCAAAATAATTAGTTGCCACAGTTCCATTTGATCCATAAGGACCTGAATAGAAAAACGTATAATATCTATTAAATAAAGCCTTAGTTCCATCATATGCAGATTCTTTTGCACCAGGAGATTGTACAATTTGAGATGGGGTTGAATATGGTGCACGCATCGGGCCATTTCCTTGAACTGCTCCGATATACTCGTAGTTTTTATAGTCTCTACCTGTTATAGTCCCTGTAGCCATATATTGATTAGATTATTTTATTATAAAGTATATATCAAAGAGATTTTATGAATTCATCCCAGGTCATCTTAATATCATCTACTTTATCTATAATCATCCTTCTTAACCGATTATAATATTCTATTTTTGAAGAGAATTTAAGAATACCAGAATAAGAATTTCTAGTAGAAAGTTCTCTTAATTCTTTCATATTACGACATATCAAAAAATCTTGCAACTTATTAAAAAGATCAATCATATCTTGTTTATACCGAGTTGTATGTATCGAATCAACCACAACATAGAATCTAGACTCTTCTCTATCTAAATAATTTTGTAGTGAATCAGTATTCGTGACGTTGTTTGTATTTATGAAGAATGGTCTAGGTTTTGCACCAAAGTTCTTAATAAACTTACAATTCATAAAATGTTCTTTAAGGAAGTGTATGCTATCGTAAAATTTTACTATTTTTACTAAATATAATGGATTATGCTCGTCGTATTTAATATCTTTGATAACAACCTTGACTGGAATAAATACGTTTGGTTCGTTTATAGATGATATTAAAGCATGTGCAATAGATCCTTTATCTATTAATTTATGCTTTATCATTGTTTATTATTTGTATGGTATCGAACTCGTGTTTTATATCATCAATATCATCATCATCAATTAATATAAGTTCGTATTCTAAATTTTCTTGATATCCAACAACTCGTTTAATAGATTTGATGACATCTAATTCTAAATTCTCTAGGAAGTAAAATATTTTAGAAACCTTCTTTCCATTTATAACATTATTGATCCGTTTAACAATATAGTATTCTATAACAGATCTATCCGGAACATTTTTATAAACATCGTTATTTTCTAACTTGGCCATAACATCATGATAATTAATTATCTCCACATCTCGATTCTTCTTAAAATTTTTATTAAATTCCTTTAAAGAACAATGGACAATAATAAATTTCTGTGTTGTATTTTCAGTTTCTGTCATATTTTAAGTTTATCTATTAAAGTTTTATTAGATTCCACTTCATTAAGTTCCTTTTGAAGACTTTTCAAATCCTTAAGCTCATTAGATAAAGACTTTATTACATGATTTAATTCATCTAAATTCGGGTTATAACGGCCTCCCCACATAACTTCAAAATTAAGTACGGTTTGATCAAATTTATTTCCTAAGTTAACGCCCAAATCGTCACATACTTCATACAAAAATTTAGAAGTATTCGAAAATAATGGATCATCATCAGTTTCATATACAGTCCTAGACTCTTTATCTGAGCCGGCTCCATTATAGTTATCATCCGAAACAGTTTTAATTATACCGTTGGATGCTATTTCAAGTTTTATCGTTATCATCTTCGAAATTATTTACACGTAGACTAACACACTTTGAGCAAAGAATAGACTCCACGTGTTGATTACCAACTTTGCACATTTCTGAACACTCTTTGCATTCTAAATACCAATTGAATCCGTTATCATTCCATTTAGTACCCTTTAGGTACTCAAGTTTATATCCCTTTAGATTTTTCATGATAGTTCATCATATACATCTGAATGCAATGACCATATTTTTTGAGAATCATACCAAGATTCGATAGCTTTATCAATTTTCTTTTTTGAAAGGCCTTCTGATTTAAGTTTATCTCTAAGTTCAGTTTCCTTCTCAATTAAAGAATCCTTTTCAATTTCAAGAGATGCTCTTAAATCATCTAATCTCAATTGTTTTCCTTGAATTCTAAAACCTTTCTTCATATCGTTGAAAGATTCATTAGTAAAAACATCGCCATCGATATTTGTACCTATTTGTTTTTTCATCATTTTTAAATAATGACGTCGTTGTTTACGACGTTCGCTCGATCCTGCCATCTTCGTTTGTTTTAGTATTAAATATTAAATTAGGTTCATTACCTTTATCATTAATTTCTCGCTTACCCTGCTTAATAAATGCAATTAATTTATTCTTAGTTTCTATACATTCCTCCAAAGAATCAAATGTGATAGTCCCATCTATGTTATTAAAAGTCATATTATAAGTAATAATTTATAGTTTATATATTGGCTTACTTTTTTGGCCGATTTGTCTTCGGTGAAGTATGAAACCATTCAGATAATGCCACTTTTATTTTCTCGATAAGAAATTCTTGAGGATCCTCGATCTTAGAAACGATATATTCTGCTTGAATTGTTAATATATCATCATCCCACGATTGTTGTAATACATCAATGAATTCCTTTGTCGGGAGCTCCATCGAGATTCGAGTATTTAATTTAGTCTTTTTTGTTTTTGCCTTTTCTAGAAGTGGTATAATTGGAGATGATGGTGCTGGTCCTCTAGAAGATATCAAAGCCTTTTTAAACTCTTTCATTTCTTTCGCAACCTTTTTATTATTTGGTTTAGCAGGAATAGCTAATGGATCATCAAATTGTAGAACAGGATTATTCATATCAATCTTTAACATAAACTCAGATAAAACTGCATGAGTACATCGTTTCCCACTTTCAAATACTATAAATTTCTTATCTGTAGATTTTACAGTTTCCACTGTTCCTTGATTATCTCCTTTGATCCATTGATACTGTTCAACTTCCTTTTTCTCTTTAATTTGATTAGGCATATTATTGTTTTAATAATTATATGACGATATAACTAAAAGGTTTCAAATTTCAAACTCTGGCCAATTGGAATAGTCTTAAATCTAACTAATCTATCTAAACATATCATATAACCATTTGGTTTTAAGTAGTCTTTATATTTATCAAACATTTTTTTAACCTCGACATAATCAATTATATTATGCCAAACATCGGCAAAAATGACATCATAACTTTTTATAGGTTCATATGTCCAAGCATTTGTATTAATTAATTTCCAATCAGGTTTAAGATGATGTGAGAATTGTTTTATTATTTCAGAATCTATTTCGATTATAGTCGTAGATGTAACTTTATCTGTTTGTTTTCTAGGTATCCACAAAGAGCCCATTCCCAAATATAAAACATCACCATAAAAATCGTGTATACTTACATCGGCGTATACAGTTTTCATAAAACTATCGTGATCATACATAATTAAAATACAGCAGATATGTCATGCGTAGATGCATGTATTTTCACATCAATATTCCATACAACTCGTGGTTGAGTTTCTACACCTATATTAGAAGTACATGTAAATTCAATATTAGATAAAAAACTTGAAACCGCTCCCATATCTAGACTTATCGTAAGACCACCAGAATTTTCATCGATCACAGTATTATAATATTGACCACTCATCGTAGCGGTTCCATTTACCGTTTTAAATGCACCACCGAATTTAATACATGTTATATTACCTGCAGCTGTTATACAATTAACCGTAGCTTCTACTTGGCCATACGAATATCTATTTGGCAATCCTGTGGCCACATATATTGGAATTCCTGCTATATCATTAATAGGAATTCCACCGACTCCGAATAAAGTTGCTTTGTTTACTGTTAAGCTCGGTGTAGTTTCTGCATAAAGTATCTTATTGACTACTCCATCTACATTAGGACCCCAAATACCTGACGTATACCCAGCTCCACCTGATGTGCTATTATATTGTGTTTGGTTTCCTCGAGTCAATCCGTTTCCAGATTCATGTATTACTGGTATTGCACCAGACCAACCATCTATGAATATCCCTCCACCATTACTATCCAGGGTAACATATATAGAATCATCAATACCTTGTGTCGTTCCAGCCTCAGGCCTTATTGCAAATAAGGAAGCTGATTGATCACCAATTGAAGAAGATTGAGTAGGTCCCATCGGGCGCCAATATTGGCCACCTGCATCGAATGTAGACATAAAACAAGGATTTTCAACCTCACCAGCCTTTAAATTAAATCCCTGTGTTGCATATATTTGGCCAAATGCCGCGTTAGTTCCACCACCATCCCAATCAACGGTTAGAGAATTAAACGTGGTTCCTATGCTCCATCCTCCAGAACCTTTGAATGCATGCATATCTAAATATACACCTTCTACACTTCCTGCGATTACAATACCATTACCATCAGTATCTATAATTCTATCACCGGATAACGTTCCACTACCACCATAAATACCCGAAGAATCTTGTAAAGCAATCGTACCTGTTGCGTCTGGTAAATCCCATTGTCTAGCAGCAGAAAGTGATACTGGCCATCCGATGGCTCCTGAAAAGGCCGTACCATCATCGGTTGCAGTTATTCTGGCAATGCCACCAACGTTAGCTGGAGTTAGTATAATTGTCTCACTATCACTATTTTTGTATTCAAACTTTGAATTATTCAAATAATGTTGCGCAGTAGCGCCTGATGTACAAATAACTCCTTTATCCGAGGAAATTTCAATTGCACCACTGCCATCGACTTGTATTTTATCACCAGTAGAAATATGTATGGCATTTCCGGCCATGTCTATATCGCCTGTCATTGTGCCACCGGCAAGAGGAAGATAGTTAGCTAGATTTCCACCGGCTAATTGTACCCATCCGCTGGTAGAACCTGTAGTTTGAGACCATAAAGATCCATCAGATATATTTGAATATATTGAACCAGTAGCACCAGTAGCACCATCTGATGATGGAGTTCCGACGCCAGTTAATATTTGTATTTCTTTATTTGAAAGATAATTTTTTGCCATTTTACCAAGTATTTATTTGAATTCGTTTCCATGTATTAACTGAAGTGCACATGTAAATATAATCTGCATCATATGTTATATGACCAACAGCTCCGGTTGATCCTGCAGTTGCAGGAACATAATTAGTTGATGAAGATAATACGAAATCAGCGCCACTTCCTACAGCAACGATATTATTTCCAACGCTAAGCTTAGTTGATCCATTAATCCCAATGCGTATATCAGATCCAGCCCATAAAGCAATTTTATTATCATGTAATATTCCAATACCACTTAGGCTTACATCTATCTCTCTAAAATGAGCGGTTGGTCCTGATCTGATATAAACATTATTTTTACCATCATCGAATATTATACGGCCTCCATCCGTAGTACCTCGAGTTAATTCAAATAAATCATGAACTATGATATTAGATCCACCACTCGTATTACCTATGGCTAAAGTTTGGGCTAAAGTTTGTGATGCACTGGTAGGACCGGTAGGTCCAGTAGGTCCTTGAGCTCCAGTAGGACCAGTATCTCCAACGGTTGCACCGGTAGGTCCAGTTGGACCAGGGGCTCCTTGTACGGTAGTTGATGCAGTTATTGTAAATGATTTTTGAGTTACATCATCAGGATCACCATAAGTATCTTGAGTCAATAACCATGCATATCTATATCCACCAGGTTTTTGTATAGTTCCTTCAGATGCTGGAATTGATTCGCCGGATGATAATGTTACTAAAGGTGCAATGGTTGTTGTATATATTGAAGTTGCACCAGTGTATCCAATGGTACCAGGTAATTGCATTAAATCAAATGTTAATGAATCGCCAGAAATTAGGAAATTTGAAGTATATCCAACCCCAAACACATTCGTTACCATATTAAAATATAGTCCAGATAGTTCTTCATCATCTTCATAATATTGCCAAGCTCTATTAATATTACTGGTCGGAGGGCCTCCTAAAGTAGGAACTGGGTTCGGTGCCGGTTCGATAGAACCGAATAACCATCCTGATGTATATCCAGGCGGAGCTATTACATCAGCGGAGTTACTTCTCCATTGATTCCCTGAAAAAATAACTTTTGGCAATACTCCACCAGTTCCACCAACACCAGTAGGTCCAGTAATTCCAATAGGTCCAGTAGCTCCAGTAGCTCCAGTAGGTCCAGTAGGTCCTGGTATTGTAGATGAAGCTCCAGTAGCTCCAGTAGAACCAGTAATTCCAGTAGGTCCAGTAGGTCCAGTAGGTCCTGGTATTGTAGATGAAGCTCCAGTAGCTCCAGTAGAACC
>Ga0233413_10001113_pt1 | contig 12047 bp, 8 predicted proteins | sample Na_anoxic_6_MG_FD_189019 | JGI IMG/M metagenome (GOLD analysis project Ga0233413, IMG submission 189019) | Seawater microbial communities from Saanich Inlet, British Columbia, Canada - Na_anoxic_6_MG | ecosystem: Environmental > Aquatic > Marine > Inlet | place: Canada: British Columbia... | reverse complement strand
GTCACGACTTGTTTTTACAGGATATACAGGATAGGACAGGATATACAGGATAGGGCGGGCTAGAAATAGACAAGAGAGAAACATGATGAGATAGAGCGTTATTGAAACTGAATACGATGATTACTCTAGGTGTTTTTTCATATTGACAATCAGCGAAAAGATACATCTACCCTCAATAAAACTAAATTTTTCTATCCCGTTGCCTTTCTCTCCTTTCTGTTTCTAGTCTGCCCTATCCTGTATATCCTGTCCTATCCTGTATATCCTGTAAAAACAAGTAGTGACGTGACGAGTCTAGAACGACTTCTCAATGATGCCGCCGCCCAAACAAACTTCGCCATCATAAAAGACGATCGACTGTCTTGGGGTCACAGCCCTCTGTGGCTCGGGGAATTCGACAACAGCCCGTCCCCCCTCAATCGAACGAATCACGCACGGCTGATCCTTCTGTCGATAACGTACCTTTGACATGCACGTATAAGGAAGCTCCGGTTCTCCATCAGGTGTCACCCAAGTAAGCTCCATTGCAGTGAGTCCATTCGAAAAGATCGCAGGATGATCCGCTCCTTGCTCTACAAGGACAACATTCCGTTCGATATCTTTTCCGACAACATACCAAGCATCACCCGGTCCGCCAATTCCAAGCCCTCGTCGTTGGCCAATCGTATAGAAGGCGACTCCGTCATGCTTTCCGATCTTATTACCTTTCGTATCTTCAAAATCACCCGGCTGATACTGAATGTATTCACTCAAGAATTTCTTAAAATTACGCTCGCCGATGAAACAGATTCCTGTGCTGTCTTTTTTTTCTGCCGTGGGAATGTTATGCTCACGTGCAATTTCTCTTACTCGAGGCTTTTGCAGGTCTCCAATGGGAAATAACACCTTTTCCAGAATCGACTCTTTGATCGTATAGAGAAAATATGTCTGGTCTTTGTTGCCGTCTACCCCTTTAATGAGTCGGCCATTCTTGTTTTGGCAGTAGTGACCTGTAGCAAGAAAATCAGCTCCCAATTCGATTGCTTTATCAAGAAGAACTTTGAATTTGATTTCTCGATTACAGAGGACATCCGGATTCGGGGTGTATCCTTGCTTGAATTCTTCGAGAAATTGCGAGAAAACCGAATCCCAGTATTCCTGGACGAAGTTGACTGAGTAGTAGGGGATATCCAGATGTTCGCACACGCGGATGACATCATTATATTCTTTTGAGGATTGGCAGACGCCATTTTCGTCCTTTTCCTCCCAATTTTTCATGAAAAGGCCGATGACATTGTACCCTTGCTGCTTAAGCAGAAGAGCTGCAACGGAGGAATCGACCCCGCCGGACATCCCGATTACTACTGTTTTATTCAAATGATTTGACATGGGAACCATTATAACAGAAAGGTTTACGTGAATCAAGCCACAAGCTTGGCAACGCAGCTATTTCCGAAGACACTCACCACTGTACGGCACATATCAAGGATGCGCTCAACGGCCAGGATCAAAACGATTCCCTCTGCCGGCAGATCCAATGTCTGAAGGATAATCACAATCGTTACAATACTTGCGGAAGGAATTCCGGCAACCATCCCCAATGAGGACAACATCGACATAATAAAAATAATTCCGAGTGTGTTCACACTCAACACAGCGCCATAAACTTGAGCGATAAATATCACTGCGATCGTACAGTACACTGCAGTCCCTTGTAAATTAATCGATGCTCCTAGAGGCAGCGTAAAACTGCAAATCCGATTCGGGATTCCAGCTCTCTCTTCTGCACATTCAAGCGTAACCGGAAGAGTCGCTGCTGTCGAACTCACAGAGAATGCAGTCACCAGTGCAGGAGTCATAGCGCGAAAATGTGCAATGGGATCTGCGCCGGCGATAAATTTCAGCAACAGAGGTAATACAAGACACATATGAATCGCCAGTCCGAGTATCACGAGTGCAAAGAAGTAGAAGACGGAAGTGAAGGCTTCTAATCCGGTAGTAGCAATAGTCTTTGCAACTAATCCAAAAACTCCGAAGGGCATAGCTCGCATCACAACATGAGTCATCTTCATCATGATCTGAAAGACTCCGTCCCAAAACGAAATGACAACTTTCGAAAGTTCTGAAGGGATCCTTGTGGCGAAAAATCCGAAGAACAAGCTGAAGAGGATCATACCTAAAATTTGTCCTTGTGCTGCTGCTTCAAAGATGTTGCTTGGAATAATTCGATAGAGAATTTGTTGCAGCTTGTCAAAAGTGTCGCCTTGTGCATGAGATTCAAATTGAGACACGGCATCGGATCCCACAATCGTTTGTGCCAGAAAGTTTTCTCCCTGATTCACTCCGGGCTGAAACAGGATGGCGAGGGTCATTCCGAGAGTCACGGCAAGGGCACTTGTGAAAAGGAAGTAGGAGAAAGTCTTGAGTCCCAATGTTTCAACGGCTTCTTCTGATCCGATTCGGGAAACGCCGGTGATAATTGAAGAGACAACCAAAGGGATCACGACTAGGGTAAGAGCATTCAGGAATAATTTTCCAAGCAGATCAAAGATTCGAATCCAGGTAATTCCGAAAATTGAGGCTTCAGTTCCAGTGATAGAGCCTACTAAAACAGCAAGGACAATGGCAAATAAGACTTTGAATAGATTAGAGTTGTTCATGAATTCCTCCGACGGGATATGATATCATTGATCCTTCTTTTCGGCTACTCTTCATCCTCATCATCGTCTAGAAAAAAGGTCTTCCAGGCGAAGAGAGAATCGTCAAGAGGGGAATAGATTTCTCCGGTATAAAAGGCCTCATGCATACGTTCCCGAACAAGGGCAAAGTTTTCGAAAATATCTTCGTCCCATACAATCTCGAACGGTTCTTTCGGGATCAGGTCACCGGTGACGACCTCGACACCTAAAACACCAGGATCAAAATTGGAGGGATGCCATGCAAATTGCTGATTGGATAGCTTGAAGAAAATCCGACCTGATTCAAAAGCTTGATGCATACGTACTGATGGCTGCCCGTGTGGAAGGTCACGCAGGATGAGATATTCATTTTCAGTCTGTTCTTGATTCCAAAAAGGTCCGAACACAAAGAGAGCTCCCAGGACGGTGATGACTACTGCAGAAATGGGAATAACGGATCGATTCATCGAAGAATTTACCTATCTAAGATAATGAATCTCTATCAATAACGGTAAATCCTTTTTTTTGCAACCGTATTGTGCTAGACTATTTTTTCATTCATTGAGGTTTTTATGTTTACCAATCTGATATTTCTCATTATTACCCTTTTACTGATTAGCTTGGCTCCGGAAGGGAACGGGGATCTTCTGATTCAATCTCCAACTCTTGCGTTCTCTTGCGGATTGATCCTATATGCAGTGACTCTTACCTTTATTGTTTTGCAGAATCGTTTTATTCCACGTTCGAAAAGGGGGGCTCTTTTAAAGCTAGCGAATCTTGAATTGATTTTCTTTTTATCGGTTTTTCATTTTGTGATCGGGGCTCATCGTATCTTCGGTTCTTTCCTGGTTGCTCAATCTCTCTTTTCATTACTTCTTTATTTTTTTGGGCTTTGGATCTTTCACTATACAATTGAAAATCGTTCACGGGCGACTATGGAACTCAGAATGCTCGTGCCATTTGTGCTTCCATTTCTTCTATTTACAATTCTAGGCGACCTCGCAACCCTACTCCCACAACCGGAGTTTCTTTTATCAGACTCGTACACAAGTGTAACTGTGATGATACTTGCTACGGCTGGATTCCTGTTACTTATGATGTTATTTATTCCTCCGTTGATTCAGGTGATTTGGCGTTGTCGCCCGTTGGAGTCCTCGGAATTGAAAGATCGGTTGGATGCTCTTTGTGAAAAGGCGAAGTTTAAGCATGCGGGAATTCGAGTATGGACAGCATTGGGAGAGCATCCTACGGCGGGGATTATCGGGATCTTTCCTCGATTTCGTTATGTGATGTTTACTCCTCGCATATTGGAGAAATTTCATCCGGATGAATTAGAGGCGATTTTGGCACATGAGATTGGACATAGTGCACATCGGCATTTGATCTTATATCCGTTCATTATATTTGGGATGATGCTTGCCATCACTCTCTTTTCCGCTCTGTTTGCTGAAACGATCAGTGAATCTCTTGCACTTCGTTCGCTTATAACTCCCGCTCCATTTTGGAAAATTGTTTCCCCTTTCATGATTTTTGTTCCGTATGCGGTGATTATGGCGGTTTATTTTCGGTATGTATTTGGATATTTTTCGAGACTTTTCGAAAGGCAGGCGGATTTGCATGGCTTTTCATTTGGGGTTCCTGCGCATTCGATGATTTCCGCGCTCGATAGCGTCGCCGTTGCCACCGGGAATTCTCATCGGCATCCCAGTTGGCACCATCATAGTATTGAGAAGCGGATTGATTTCTTGCGTGAAGCGGAGGTGCATCCCGGTGTGATCGAGAAGCATCATAAGCGTGTAAAGCGCAATTTGTGGGGGTATGCAGTTGTCGTTGGGATATTGTGCATTCTGTTGTTTTCCGGAGTTCTTAATCAACCAAGCGAGATGATTAGTAATGTGATCAATCGCCCGTTGCAGAGTCGGATTGCGCGGGAGTATATGCAGAAATATCTGCTTGAGGGAGATCAGGAGAAGATACATGCAGCTTTGCAGGAAAGTTTTCAGTATTATGTTGCGGCTCGTGTGCCCGGAGTGGCTGAGTTTTTTTCTGCAAAGATGTTACTTGGGGAGGGTGAGGTGCGAGCTAGTGGACAGTTGATGTTGCAGGCTTGGAAGAGATTCGATTTTGCGGATGCACCGAAGGAAGTGGTAAAGGAGTTCGAAGGAGTAGCGGGGGAGATTGTGGAGCGTCTTGAGGAGGGAGAACTGAAGGAGTCGTTGCGCGCGGAGATGTGAGTGGCGCTAGGAGGTTTGTTCTGTCACAAGTGGATTTTACAGGATACACAGGATAATACAGGATATACAGGATAGAGCCTTTGTGTCTGAATGTGATATGCTATAGGATTGTCAAATGTCTTTCATCTCATGCGAAAAGAAAGACTTCCACACGGCGACCCTCGATCCAGGATATCCTGCCCTATCCTGTATATCCTGTATTATCCTGTGTATCCTGTAAAAATCCACTTGGATGAGGCCGAGTCTCCAAGCATTATTCACCTCCTGTCCTGAAAAAGCGATCCGTGGTAACCTGACCATAACTCAAACAAGGAGACTCCTACCTATGAAACTCGATCAACTGCAAAAGGCCTACGACGAATCCCGAGATAAGGCAATCGAAGATTTTTTCACCTTCCTCAAATTTCAAAGCATCAGCTCAGAACTAGAACAAGCTCCCAAGGTTCGAGAATGTGGAGACTGGGTGCAAGGATTCCTCGATGGGATCGGATTTCACACGGAACTCTGGGAAACGATGCTGCATCCTGTCATTTTCGCTCAATGGACCGACGCCGGTGAAGATAAACCTACAATCTTAATTTATAATCACTACGACGTGCAACCGGTCGATCCAATCGAAGAGTGGGAATCGGGTCCTTTCGAACCAACTATCCGTGACGGTGAGGTTTATGCTCGTGGAGCTCAAGATAATAAAGGACAGTGTTTCTACGTCTTGCATGCACTGCGATTACTTATGGAAAAGGAAGGAAAACTTCCTGTTAACGTGAAACTATTCATCGAAGGGGCCGAAGAAATCGGAAGTACAGGTTCCAGTAATATTCTCGAACAGAAAAAAGAGGATCTAAAAGCAGATTATCTTGCTATCGTTGACATGGGAATCCACCGTCCCAACGAACCAGCTGTGACATTAGGCGTTCGAGGGATCTCTACTTTGGAAGTGGAAGTACAAGGATCCAATACCGATCTTCATTCCGGTTCACACGGTGGGATCGTATATAATCCCCTGCACGCCCTTTCGGAAATGATCGCTAAATTGCGAGATGAAGAGGGGACAGTTTTGGTTCCGGGTTTTTATGATGACGTCGAAGAATTGAGTGACGAGGATCGGAATCGAGTATGCCTTGAATTCAGTGAAAATGAGTATGAAGAGATGTTCGGAGCAAAGCCTGTCGGTGGTGAAAGGGCATATAGTCCTGTTGAAAGGGCTTGTGTGCGACCCACAGTCGAGGTGAATGGGTTGTGGGGTGGCTATACTGGAGACGGTTTCAAGACTGTCATACCGGCTAAGGCACATGCTAAGATATCCTGTCGTGTGGTTCCTCATCAAGATCCTGATCAAACGGCTCGTTTGGTCGGAGATTATCTTGAGGAAATTGCTCCGGAAGGAGTCAAGGTAAAGGTAAATGTACATCAAGGTGCCGGAGGCGCTGTACGAGCTTCCGTCGATTCAAAAGTGGTGAAAGCCTTTGCGAATGCCTATGAAGAAATTTTTCGGAAGCCTTGTAAATATATTTTCGAAGGAGGATCGATTCCCATTGTGCCCGCTCTTGCCGATGCAAGTGGAGGCGAGGTGGTTTTGGTTGGACTAGGATTACCCGATGACCAGATTCACGCTCCGAATGAGCACTTTGGTTTAGACCGTATTGAAAGGGGAGTTCTTTTGATCGGAAGAACTTTGGATTATTTGAGTCAGGAAGTGTGATGGATAAATCCTATTATGATGAGTTGAAACGGTTTTCATTTGCACTTTCAGAAAAGAAAGAGGAGAGGGAGGATGAGGGGTTGTCGTTCGAATCCAAGCCTCTTCGGATAAGAATTATTGCAACGATCGACCAATTTGGACGGGGTAAAGATTACCGAATTTTAGAAGAGGAATTAATTGCATTAGGACACGAAGTGCAGTTTTTGTCTCCGAAAAGTAATATTCCGGATGAAGTCGTTGATGTGAATCTATTTTTAAATGAATACCGGACAGGATTCATCCCCTTTGCTCACGGAAATTATTTTATTCCGAATCCCGAGTGGTGCTACTTTGATGAATCTTACCTCAAGGAATGTAATTATATTCTTTGTCGTACCAAAGAGGTGGATCGAATCTGTAAAGATATTGGATTGGAAACGTATGAGTTGGGCTTTACAAGTTGCGATTATTATCAAGAGGATGTGAAAAAAGCTTATCACAAGCCTTTCCATACAATAGGAATGGGAATTCAGAAGGGGACACAGGAATTGTTGAACGTTTGGGAGAAAAACCCTGATTTCCCAAAGCTAACTTTTTTAGAATCTCGTGAGCTGTATACTACGAACGCTCCGAATGTGGACCAACAGGTTCGTTTTGTTGCTCAGACAGATTATATTCGTTTAATGAACGAACATGGTCTTCATATATATCCCTGTCATACGGAAGGTTACGGTCATTTGATCCTGGAGGCGATGAGTACGGGCGCAGTTGTGATTACAACAGATGCTCCACCTATGAATGAACATATCAGGGATTCAAGATTTCTCGTTCGTTGGGAGACAAAAGAGCAAGTGCAAATGGCTACTAAATATTATGCCGACGAGAAGCATCTAGAGGAAGTGATCCGTTCTGTTCTCCAGATGAGTGAGGAAGAGTTGAAGGAAGTAGGAGAGCAAAACCGGGAATATTACTTAAAGGGCCGGGAGAAATTTCGGGAGAATTTGAAGAACCTTTTCGGCGAAGCCGATTGATTGAGAGCAGCGCACAGATCCTTTAGTATTCATCACTCTCACTTGCATAAATCCCAAAAAAACGATAAATTATTCAGAAAAATACAGGTCCCGTACATGCAAATCATAATCATTTCGACAAACAACCCGACACTTGAATCTTATTGGCAATCCTATCTTACGAATCCATTTAGACCGCTCAGTACTATCGATGCAAAATTCATCGTTGTGCATGAAGATTGGCCGGGTGGCGCCGGAAACGGTCTCGGGACACTTTACGCCTTCGAAAAAGCAAATCAAAAAGCAAAGTCTCTTTACAATCTTGACCTCTTTAAAGAATTGGATTCGGGATCCTCTATTGCAATGTATCACACTGCAGGGCAAGGGAAGCGTCTTTATCCTCTTTCCGCTAGTGAAGGGAACAACAAATCGGCAGTAAAGCTTCCTACACTAGTTTCTCAAGACCACCATACTCCTCTTACGATGCTTGAAGCTGTCATCCGTCAGTCTGTTCTCTACTCATATGCCCGAAAAGGACGTCTCTGTGTGTTCTGGGGAGATCAGGTCTTTCAACCCTCGCAAGTATGCGAAACTGATGTGGATCAGCCTGTAAGTATTATTGCAAAGCAACAACAAATCCCCGACGAAATGGAGTGGCGAATTAACCAATATGATCGGTACGGGCTATTTGCGTATTCGCCGAAGGGAAAGATTCAGCATCTTGAAAAGATCGGTTACCAAACTCTTATGGAGCTAATCGATTCGAAAAAGATTGATCCTGATCGGGGGATATCTATGAGCTTGGGATCATTTAATCTTTCCGCCAAAATGCTTCAGGCATTGCTTCAGGAATTTTCTTCTGAGCTAAAGAAGAAGAATCGTAAGTTAGATACAGATCCTCATTTTTGGATGCCGCTCACACTAGACAGGGAAACGTATGTTTCAGTGATGCGTGAAAAACAGGAAGAGAATCCTGAAGAGATCTTTGATCGTATGCAAAAATTGCGAAAGAAATTTGGTGAAGGAGTCATTTCGATTGATGATATCGGTGCACGGGCCGATTGGTGGGATTATGGAACAGTCACCTCTTATTTTATGAATAATCTGAAGTTGGTGAGCCCTTATTCTGAGGGGGAGCATATGCGTAATTTTTATCGTGTGCAGTTATCCGATCATCGCTCTTGTCTTTTAGATTGTGAAATTGGAGGGGGGAATATTAGGAATAGTCTCTTGATCGGGGTCAAGGCAGAAGAAATAGATGTCGAAAATTGTGTTGTGATCGGTACTCAGGCACCGTTTATCCATGGACGGTACAGTATGTTCTATAATGTTAAAGAAGATCACGAGATCAGTTTGGCGCCTGGAATCATTCGAGCAGACGTGGCCCTTTCCGATCGTAGAATTGCCATGTATACGCGACAGGGTCGTGACAGTAAAGCGGATTGGACGGAAAAATTACCGCAGAATCCTTGTAGTTACGAAGAGCTATATCAGAAATTAAATCAGGAAGTTTTTGCTTAGACCCAAATTGACAGAACGAGACCAGCTTCAAAGAAGCTGGTCTCACTCTGTCAACACGGATTCATTTGACGCTTTTTTCCCAAGGATCTTTTTTTAGATTTTGGTGGAGGATTAATGCGACCTTGAGAGGTAGATCCATATAGGTTAGAGGTTCTCCAGCTTTTATTTTTTGCTCGGCCTTATGGAAAAAATCTTCTAATGTACTTTCTGATACACTATCTAGAGCTTTAGAGACGTCAGCTTCAGACAAATTTCCTAGCATTTGGCGACTTAGTAGAGAGTAAAAATTGTCTCTTGTGATTTTGTCTTTCTCGGATAGTTTTATTCCAAGTCGACGTTTTGTAAATTCTTCTATAAGCATTTCCTGTTCTTTAGGAGATAATTCATTTACGATGTCACTCACTGTACGTTCGAATTCAGTTGCGAAGTAATCTCTTAAAGAATCTTCAGTGTGTCGAGACTTTAAGCTGTTAGTTTCTGGATCATATTCTAATCCTTCATGTTGTAAACGTCCCGGGGCATCCTCTAGTAATTCGATTGTTCCCGGAGTTAGCATCATTACTTCTTTGGTATCCCAGCCCTGTGCATTTCCTCCAATAAAGTGATATTCAGGTTTTGTCGATGCGTCTTCATCTTCTGAACGTATAACAACTTCCATACAGGATGTGCGATTTATTTTGTCTCTTACAGCTCCTTCAATAATAAAGTCCGGTGGTATTCTAGGGTCTTCCCCGGATACTTTTCTCTTTAGAACTGAAAGTATGCGAGCCATGTCATGTCGGGCAATGTCATAGACAACGACTTTTTTATTTGCTTCTGATGCAGCTTCTATATAATGCTCTAAATCGTCCGGTCGTGACAAAGACGAATCGTAAACAACAGTTCCCTTCACTTTCGCGCACAATTCTTCGAATAACGCATGGGAAACTTGTGAACCATGTACATGTGCAGCTGCATGAGAGACTTCCGGCATAGATCGGTGAACAACGTTTTTCCCTTTGTCCGGAGCGATAACACCATCACTACTACTACCATAAAGCTCACCGGCCTGCCGTGTTTTCCCTGCACCAAATCCACCTTTCAAAAGCACAACTTGCTGCTCAGGATGTTCTCTAGCTAAAACAAGTGCTTTTGTAATCGTTGTTTCCATTAATTTCCCCATAGCAGCCTGAGCTTCTGGAATCCAATTTGTTGAGTTTTCAACAAAAGACCAAATGTTATTTTCCGGCTTTCCACTTTTTGTATACACAACCCACGAATCGAGTCCGACACCAACTTGGTGACTTGTTTGTAAAAGCGCGGATCGAAAAGCAAAAGTGCTTTTTACAGGAACAGAATCATCCATTCCCATTTTCTCTTCATGTAAATCAATGGCACCAATAAGCTTTTGATAGGCTTCTTTTACGGTGATGTTTTTTTGATCCGCCATTATTTGAGCCATTTCTTTAATCTTTTTAGATAGAAAAGTGAGAATTCTTGTGTTTTCTTTTCCCGCATTAGTGGAAAGAACAGGTTTTCCAGTTAAGAATGTTCTTACATCAAAATCTTCTGATAGCTCTAAACAGTCGTTTATTACTTCCTTTAATTTCTCATTATAAATATCCGGATCACATGTAAAACGGGAATCTAGTTGAATATCATCGTTTCCTTGTACCGGTTCTTCCATAGGCATAACAGTGCATTCTAAGATGGATTCTTCTACTGGTTTTCTTTTTACACCAAGAATGGAAGGACTCAAAACTGCATCCCCCGTATGGGTCACAGCTGCCGGTCTTCCTGCGGGGATTACATCCGGATTCCCAGATTCAAGTCCAGTACTTCGAGCAACATTAGCCGTCTTATCAGTATTGGGGGGTTCTGGGGTTGGATCCAAGGCTTCCTTTTTCGGTGGATTAATGCCACCTGCGTTAGGATCAGGAGATAGTGGGTTTTCACTTACACTGTCCATAATAAAAACCTAAGTTATTAAATATTATTAAAACCAATTAGTTATGAATATATTATAACAAATAATTTAATTAATGATTTAATACGCGCTATTTTGATTACAGGAGTGAATTTTAACGTTTTAGGCTGGAGGAGCAAGAATTGAATTCTAAGTAAACTGCTCATATCGTAAAGTGACATCGGGCATTTCGCGTTTTTTATGAAAGGATCTGCGCGTAGCGCTTTGGAGTGCGGTGACTTTGTCACCGCTTTGGTACCGTTCGGATTAGGTATGTGAGAGCACCAAAAGCATGCGAGTTCGAGTGTGACATTAGGATGTTCGAGCATTCCAGTTTAATATGTATGAGATTTTGCACATCACGACTACATATTTTTAGAGTCCTTATACATCTAGTCCGAGCAGTACCAAAGCGGTGACAGAGTCACCGCACTCCAAAGATCTTCGATCAAACCCCTTAACCAAATCTCCAAGCTATGAGTTGCTTGGACTTTGTTTGCTTATTTCGAGCCGATTAACTGCCGAAGCACATACGGCATGATGCCTCCGTGCCGGTAGTAATCCACTTCTACTTGAGTATCCAATCTCGATAGTAATTTTACGGTTGTCTTATTTCCATCGCGATCAATTTCAAGCAAGATCTCTTGATGTGGCTTGAGATCTCCTTCCCATGATAGAGAGAAAGTTTCTTCGCCGCTGATGCCTAGGCTTTGCCAAGTTTGCCCTTCTTTGAACTGCAGAGGAAGAACTCCCATTCCGATTAAATTACTTCGATGGATCCGTTCGAAACTTACAGCAACAACTGCTCGGACTCCGAGCAATGAAGTTCCTTTTGCCGCCCAATCACGAGAACTTCCCATACCGTAATCTTTTCCGGCAAACACAATCAACGGGGTATCGCTCTCAGCATATTGCTGACATGCATCAAACACTGTCATGATATCACCGCGTGGCATTAGCTTGGTGAATCCCCCTTCTTTCCCGTCGGCAAGCATGTTT
>Ga0233413_10001110_pt1 | contig 12077 bp, 11 predicted proteins | sample Na_anoxic_6_MG_FD_189019 | JGI IMG/M metagenome (GOLD analysis project Ga0233413, IMG submission 189019) | Seawater microbial communities from Saanich Inlet, British Columbia, Canada - Na_anoxic_6_MG | ecosystem: Environmental > Aquatic > Marine > Inlet | place: Canada: British Columbia... | reverse complement strand
ATCTGCAAAAAATTGGTCGTGATCGATCCAGTATCAGTATCGGCGCATTCATTAACCTTGTTTGTGACAGAGATGAACAACGCGCGATCAACATCGGGCGCATGATTGCCGGCATGGTGGCGCATTTTGCGGGTATAAAAAATGCACCGGTCGATCATCTGCCGCCGCAACTCAAAGATCTGGCGATACACATGCAAAATCAATACGACATGGACCATCACGCACAGGAGGAAGCCAATCACGCAACTAAAGTGTCGGATGAATTTGTTGACTGGTTCTCAATCTGTGGCCCACCGGAAAAATGCCTGACACGACTGCGGACTATTACCGACCAGGGACTCGACCACATATATTTGCTGGGTGGATCACCGATAGCGCACCCGCATGGCGAACGCCAGGTCGGCATGGTTGAACAAACAAAATTGTTTGCAGACGATGTATTGCCTGCTTTTAGATGCGGTGATTAACTCTATTCACAGTCAATTTCCAGCTTATACCCAAACCACTTGCTGTTATCAATCAACCGAATCCAGCGCGGTTTAAGTCGATACATATTGGCGGCTTGTAAACGCTGCGCGATCGTCTCTTCATCTTTATCTTTGGGCGCCTCGAACAGGGCTTTGACGTCAGGAAATTTCACTAGGTAATGGCGCAGCGCATTCATACGCTCCAACCCATCTACCGTTTCAGCAAACCCCGCAATTTGCAGCCCTTTGACACCGGACCATTTGGCACAGTCGGTATTGACGGTTGCGGCGACATCGGCACCATCACCAATATCCCGGGCATGGCGTGTCCGATAATCGGAAACAAAATAAAGATTCAAATCCCGGTCACTGGCGAAAAATACACTCGCAGCCCAAGGCTTGCCATCGCAACAGGTCGCAAGAGAAATTGTATTGTGCGCCTCCAGCATCTGCCGGATCGCGGCGCGATCTTCGCCTGCCATTATTTATCTTTATTCGAGTTTTGCTGACTCGTGCCTTGCCAGCGACTGACAAGACCACTGTCTAATTTAAACAGATCCAGTAGTCGACCTACGGATTGATTGATGATGTCGTCGATATCCTTCGGGTTATTATAAAAAGCAGGCATCGGCGGCACGAGAACCGCACCCATCTGCGCCGCTTCATACATCAGACGGCAATGCCCAACATGCAAGGGAGTTTCGCGTGGCACAAGCACCAGTGGGCGCCGTTCCTTGAGCACGACATCTGCCGCACGGACAATCAGGTTGTCTGCGTAGGAATTGACAACCCCGGACAATGTTTTCATCGAGCATGGCACAATAATCATGCCATCAGTCTGGAACGAGCCACTTGCAATCGTCGCCGCCAGATTCTGGTCACTGTGGACAACATCCGCCAGCGCTTCGACATCCTTGACCTGCCTCTCTGTCTCGAGTGCGATATTAAGTTTGCCGCCATTACTGATAACCAGATGCGTCTCAACACCCGATAATGCTGTGAGAACTTCGAGCAATCGAATGCCATAGATCACACCGCTGGCACCGGAAATCCCGACGATTAAACGCATCACTGGCCATCCCCTGAAAGAGTCAGCATCAATAATACGAGTACGCAGCTTCTGAAACCACTATTCAGGGACTATTGCACCGACCTGTGGTGCGAGCTGTGCCGGGGAACTTTTACTGACAGGCTATGAGTTACCGGACGACAAAGTGCTTAATACATCTATCAGGAAGAATGACGGCGATCGCTCTTTTCTTTAACTCGTTTTTGCGAATGCCGATCGATCTCAAAATTTCCATATGCCGAAAATGAATCACCGCGTCTGTCATACCCTGCTCTGCGATCATCTTGCGGTTGCATCATGCAGCGACACTCACCCTGGTCGCAACCGGGTAATGGAAAATTAGGCGCATCTTCCGCTAGAAACCGCTGGTTTGCGATAGCCTTGACGGCATCACAGGGATTTACACCAAGCTGTATCGAAGCACCATAATAATGATGTGCATGCTGGGTAGGCTCATTCCGTGTAATCTTGAGCGGACTCGAATTTTTACGTTGACGGGGCGCTACGCCAATACCCTCAGCTGGTTTACGCCGCATCAGGAACCAGGCCGCAGCAATACCTGCGACCGGCAAAACAAATAAAAACCACCAGCTATTCATGCTCGACCCACCTCAGACACTACAGCCGATGCGACTCCATGGCATAAAACCCAACGAAACAGGGAAAACCCACACGCAGCATAGCAATCTGCTAACAAAATATTATTCATCGCTAAATCGTGCCTGATTACCGACACCAAAAACCAGATATATGTCTCAAAACCAATCACTTGGCGAAATGGCATCCTGTACCAGTTGATGAAGCCCCGGTTCTATGCGGGCGCTACCTCAGCTTACTGCTCCGCTGTAACAATCCTGTAATCTTCTTCACCTACGCTACGCTCAAATTCAAGGAGAAAACCGATGAAATTTGCAGTATTTAGTGTTCTGACCGTATTCGTTCTGTCTGTGACAACCGCAAGCGCAATAACGCTTTATGAGGATCCGGCTACCGGTCAAGTCTTCACCCAGCCTGGCGAAGGGCGCGTTGAGATCAAGGAATTCCCTGGGGCGGGAGCCTCCTCCACAAAAGATGTGGTGCAGGATGCACAGACTGTCAGCGCAGAAATCCCGGGAACAGATAATGGCGGTAATGGAATCACTGTTCTTAACCCCAAGTCACAAGACTTTCTTCTGGGTAAAGAAACCCATATCAACATGAAGTTTGTGCCAGAAGATGCTCCAAATATGTGGTTTAAAGCCGGTGTTCGGGTTCAGGGAACATATGAAAATACGAGCACAGACTTCAATGATCCGGGCCAGACGGATACTGACTTAACCGATGCTTATCTGCGGCGCGCACGACTGGAAGTTGCAGCCGGATTCGGCGAGCACACTTCGTTCGTTATGGATATTCGTAATGACAAGGTTAACCACTTACTGAAAGGTGAGGGTGATTTCACGATTGGCGATGCCTATCTTAAAATTAGTAACCCGTTCGATACCTCTTTGGTCAACTTCAAGTTCTTTCGCGCAAAAATTGACGTAGCACGTACTGAAACTGTTAAGTCTGCATATGTCATTGCTTATGATCGACCATTTATTGCTGATGCAGCAGCACAATTTATTTCATTCAATCGTCGCGCAACCAATGCGCAGATGTATGGACACTGGAAGAAAAAGATTCATTATCAAATCGCAGTTGGCGACGCCACTTCGGATGACAAGCTTAAGGATGCCATAGGTGCAGGTGGTGCCAATACCACGGATCAGACCTTTTTCTATGGCGGTAAAATTGTTCTTTCGCCATTTAACGGGTGGGAGGAAACCAAGAAAACCGAGACCTATTTTGGACAAGGAAAACACTTTTCTGTTGGTGCCGCATACTGGAGTGTTCCGCAGACCAAAGGATCGGTCGAAGATACCGGCGCTAAATATGACTTAAACCACGAATTAATCAATCTTGAAGTATCAGCTCACTATAAAGGCTTTTTTATCCAAAGTGAGTACTTCGATTTTCAAGATGTCGTTGAGGACTGGAATGCACCAACTCTGAATGTTGGCTCATCCGATGGATGGTACGTAACGAGTGAGTATGTATTTCCAAGTCTTGGCTATATCGCACCATTTGCTCGCTACGAAACCTGGGACGCCTTCGAAGGAAAGGATGGTTTCGAACTGGACTCCGTACTTGTCGGGGTCAACTGGTACCTTCGTGGCAATACCACTAAGGTCGGGCTGGTTCTCCAGAAGGATGAGTTTGGAAGCAATATTGGCGACAAGGATGACACCAAAATACGTATCGTCTCTCAGTTTTTCTTCTGATAATAAACAAACTCAGACTTGATCATTTAGACAGCGCCGCCGGGCCCGCAGGGGTCTCTGGCGGCGTTATCATTTCGAGGCTCGAAACTGGAAAATGGGATCAACCAGTGACGCTAGCTGGTTCAGATTCACGTTCCAATGATCGACGCGGATCGGTTTTACAACGTAAGGACTGGCCTTGACGATGACGTTCCGATGCCCGCGGTTGGCAAGCCGTGCTATCAGCCCCGTCACTGCCTTCGGCGGCAGCCAATGACAAGGGTGAAAACAACAGGCTGCATACAGCCAATAACCAGAACATCTTTACCTGAACAATCATAAAATAACTCTAACCTCTAATAACACACTGATATTTCTATTAATTTTCTAATATCTTCCTGTGTCTTAAGCTACTCTTTCCTGTGCGCATAGCTTCTTTATTTGCCCTATGAACCGCATCCAGGGCAGCGCGCAAGGCATCAATTCGATGCTCGAAGTGAGTATCAGCCGACAAGTGATTATCAGCTTCCAGGCTCGCCAGAACGCTGCGAACCTCATCATTCATACCGGTGATATAGACAGTATCGCCGGCATGATGTGCATCAAAGGCAACGGTCTCCACCGCGCGAGCAGCTGACACATCGATAAACGATACCCGCGAGAAGTCCAGAATTATTGAGTTTGCCTTGCCTGTCAGGCGCACACGTACAAAATGACCAAAGTCTGCCGCAGCACCAAAACTTAATGGGCCACCAAAATCAAACAGCGTAATTCGCCCCTTCGCCTCATCAAGGATCGCGCGCTCCTCTTCAGTTGTCACACGCAGTGTGGTTCCGCTGATTGCGGCCAGCTGGTCATCCGCAATATTCTTTACAAAAGCGAGTGCAGCCAGAACGACCCCCGCGGCTACCGCAGTGATCAGATCAACAAATATTGTTAGCCCAAGCACCAGCAGCATCAGCATAAGGTCAAAGCGCGGACCTCTGTGGGCGCGTTTGAGATAGGAGAAGTCGATGATGTCGTAACCAACCTTGACCAGAATTCCCGCCAGCACAGCGTGCGGTATTTGTGCAGCCAGGGGTGCAAGACTCACGACGACCGCCAACAAGAGCAGCGCATGGATCATGCCGGAAATTTTTGTCTGACCGCCTGCACGGATATTGACGACGGTCCGCATGGTCGCCCCCGCACCGGGGATGGCGCCGAAAAGGCCAGCGACAGTATTGCCAACACCTTGCCCTATCAGTTCACGATCAGAGTTGTGCCACGTGCGCGTCATATTGTCTGCGACCAGCGATGTCAGCAGACTGTCGATCATCCCGAGCACCGCGAGAATAAACGCAGTCTCCAGCACGATAGGGAACGATTCGCGCGTAAACTCAGGCATGATGAAAGACGGGAATCCTGTTGGGATCGCACCCAGAGTTGGCACACCCTCAAGAACTGATACCCCCTTAAGCGCGAGACTTAGAACCGTCCCGATGACCAGTGCGGCAAGAGCGCCGGGAATAAATTTACCCCAAACTTTTGGCCAGCCAAATATTACGACCAGCGTTACAATGCCCACTATCAGTGCGGCAAAGTTAGGATCCAGAACAGCACCGGGAATAGCCGTTATTGCCGGGATGGTGCCACCACCTTCGGGCTCATGACCGAAGAGGCGGGACAACTGTAGCGCAATAATTATGCAGCCAATCCCGCTCATAAAACCGGAAATGACAGGGTACGGAACAAGGCGGATATATTGGCCGAAATGAAGCACGCCGAATAAGATCTGCAAGACTCCCGCCAAAGCAACCGCAATGAAAATGAGTGTCGGGTCCCCGGAAAGCGATGCAAAGGCGCCGGCGAATACAACTACCATCGGCCCGGTTGGACCTGAAATCTGTGAGCCGGTGCCCCCGAACATCGCAGCAAAAAATCCTACCAGGATCGCACCCCACAATCCCGCTACCGGACCGGCACCTGAGGCTTCGCCGAAAGCAAGCGCTAACGGAAGCGCAACGATTCCAGCCGTCACGCCACCGAAAACGTCACCGCGTAAATTTGTAGTATCAAAGAATTTCAATTTATTTCCCGGTAAAAAGGGCGGCAATTACGCAGCACAATCATGCGAAGTAGCGAGCCGAGCCATTTCAACCGCATAATGCTCGTTGACGGGTATGAACTTATCCAGTGCCTCGTCATAGGCAAGCACGTCGCCGGTCTTGATGTCATAAATCCAGCCATGCAACCGCAAGTTGCCCTTGGCAAGGCGTGCGGCCACCTTTGGATGCGTTTTAAGATGCTGCAACTGCAGAATCACGTTCTGCTCAAGCAACATTTGCATACGTTCCTCATCACTTTTACCGGCACCCGTCTCGTTGACAATCTCAACAGCTGCCTTAACGAAACTTAACCATTCTTTAACATGAGGCAGATCATCGAGCCCAGCAGGATTCATGGCCCCTTTCATTGCACCGCATTCAGTGTGGCCACACACCACGATATGTGGAACTTCCAGTGCGGCAACAGCAAATTCGATAGAGGCCGTCATGGCGCCCGTATGATTGGTATGCGGCGGCACGATATTGCCGGCATTGCGACAGATAAACAGATCACCCGGATCCGTTTGAGTAATCATCGCAGTCTCAATCCGCGAATCCGAACAGGTGATAAACAGCGCCTCCGGTGATTGACCGAGGCTTAGCTTCTCAAACAGCTCTTTTTTTTGCGGATAAACTTCGTTCTGAAAACGAACCACACCAGCGGCAAAACGGGGCATTAACTGACTCCTTGAACAACTTTTTCGGATTACGAAAAATATTGACGTCAGCCAGCCATAAGATCAACTAACTAAATATGTTATTTTTAATAGGATTTTCCTATCATTTTTCGCTGATTAATCAAAGATGAGATCTTTAAATTTCTTACGGGCAACTTCACGCATGATGTCGGCCATCTTTTCGTAAGCCATGGCACGCCCGGCACTCTTTCGCCAAATCAGCCCAACAGGACGGTTCACCGAACGTCCCTGAAGTGTTTTGACAACGACCTCACTTCTCGCTCTGATTTCAGAATAAGTATAGAGAGCAGGTAAAAATGCAATCCCCATACCCATACCGACCATTTGACGTAGTGCATCAAGACTGGTTCCCTCGTAGTCACGGACCAGTCGCGCGCCGAAATCCCTGCACAAGGCATTTATCTGATTGTGCAAATGATATTGCGGACCAAGCGATAGCACATCAAGCCCTCTCAAGGAGTTTACCGATACGGTTTTCTCGCGTGCCAGTGGATGATCAACGGCCAGAGCGAGATACAAGGGCTCACGAAAAAGTAAATTAGTTACATGTTCCGGGCTTGTCGCAGCAAGCTCACTTAGCAGAACGTCGTGACGACCCTGTGCAAGTTCCGGTTCAAGATCCAGCGGTGCACTCTCTCTAACGTAAAGATTAAGCTCTTTGTGCTGACGGTGAAGAGCAGCAACAACATGCGGCAACAGGTAAGGTCCCAGGGTCACCTTTGTTCCGAGGCGAATGGTACCGACAAGACCATTTTGCGCACCTGCAGCCAGATCAATGATTCCCTGTGATTCTTCATTGATACGCTGAGCTCGGCGCGTCACTTCTCGACCGATTGGAGACAGACAAACCCCCGCTCGGCTGCGTTCGACGAGTTGCACCCCTAGCAGGGCCTCAAGGTTTTGTATTTGCGCACTTAACGAAGGCTGGCTAACGCCACATAATTCGGCGGCACGCCGAAAGTGGCGGGTCTCGGCTAACGCTAACAGATAGCGTAACTGCTTAAGGGTGATATTTGGTTGTTCCATGATCGCTCGGCCCATGACCAGCTCTTGGGTCCGGCAGACCGTTCGCGCGGGCCGTTGAATAAAAATTAACTACAAATTACAGGCAATGATCATATCAAAGTCAGCTCACCCTGCGGCAGCAGCAAGAAAAACAAGAAGCACAGCTTGAATAAACTGCGCATACTCATCGAATGAATCACAACCAATACCCCAATGAAAACGGCCGCCCTGAAGCGACCGAATCCACTGACAGAGCGGCAATGATACCTGCCGCGCTACTCCCACTATTTCTATTTAAATTTGAATTGGATATCCAGCTGCAAGCGGTCGAAGTCCCTCGGGTTGCCAGAGGCAACGTTGTTCTCATTAATAAAGTATGTCGCTTTCAAAGCGGAACTTTTGTTCATGCCGTAAGCTACCGAAATTTTATGACCCCTGGAATCGGTACCACCGCCACCAAAATCGGAGTCGGTAACCAGGCCTAGCACAGCGTCAGCTTCCAGATCCTGGTAGAGGTAGCCTACCGCCCACTGACCCAAATCCTTAACCTTGCCAACCTTAATTCCTAGCGCCCAGCCAGTGTCGTTCTCCTTGGCATCCTGATTTCTCACAAAGTCAGCGAAGAACTTGACTGTTTGACCTGCAATCTTGGTAGCTGCTTCTGCAAACACCTCAATTTCTTCGTAATTGACGTTATAGGTACAATCGTCCGGGGTTACCATATCCGTACAGGTAAAACTGTTTCCAAAAAAATCGTCTACATCACCGAAGGCCGATTTAGCGCCCGCAGTACCCATATCGAAGAAACTAACACCCGCTGTAAAAGAGGTGCCGATCAATTCTCCTTTCACACCACCCTGCAGACCCCAGAAATATTCTGAGCCTTTTTTACTATCGCCTTCGAGCCAGGATCCGATCGCTGTACCAAAAAAGTGCTCATTGCCCCAACCGGCAGTCATGCCTTCCGGACGCCAGTCTGCATCCCACAACAAACCATTACCGCCGACGCGAATGAGTGGATTCTTGAATTTACCGAGTGTCACTACAGTGTTGCTTAACCCCATCCATGAAGCATAGGCAAGATCCAGCCTGATATCCTTGCTTGAACCACCTTCACCGAGTGTTACGTTTGACGATACCGGGTCATTACCACCCGTGCCCAAACCAATACCAATTTCTACATTCGGCATCGATGCCTTAATGGCGGTGCGAGCACGAATACGTGAACGGTGGCGCCCATGCTCACCCTCTTCCTCGATGTTTTCATAACGAAAGCGAAAGTCCCCGCTGATGGCGATTCGATCAGCCCATGAAATATCGCTCTTGCCGTCAACCTTCTCCGCCAGATCTGCGTACTGGGCTTTGAGCTCATTAAACTCTTCTTCACTCACCTCGGCCTGAACCGACAAGCCAATCAACATCAAGCCGGCAGCGAAGATCAATTGAAAAATTCTCATACCCTAAATACTCCATCAATTAAGATAATATTTAGAAAGGATGAATACGGGACAAATTCAAACTTAATGCAACACTCAGAACTACCATGACCAGTAGTGTGCCGAGGACTCGTCACATTCGTATTACAATAATCAGGAGATTTCCTGACAATAAGATCTAATACTTACCCAAACCGACCTGTCACGTAATCTTCTGTCAGACGATGACTCGGATTGGTAAATATTTTGTCAGTCGCATCGACCTCCAACACCCGGCCAAGATGGAAATAAGCGGTTCGCTTGGACACGCGGGCTGCTTGATGCATCGAGTGAGTGACGATAACAATTGCATAGTTTTGCGACAGTTCATCAATCAAATCTTCAATCTTTGCAGTAGCAATCGGATCCAGAGCCGAACAGGGCTCATCCATCAGAATGACTTCCGGGTTTACGGCAATCGTTCGGGCGATACACAAACGCTGCTGCTGCCCGCCCGACAAACTCGTACCACGATCATCGAGCCGGTCCTTGACCTCTTCCAGCAGACCCGCACGCTCCAGGCTGCCGTAAACGATGTCATCCATTTCCGCGCGGCTGGCAGCAAGCCCGTGTATGCGGGGCCCATAGGCGACATTTTCATAAATTGATTTCGGAAAAGGGTTCGGCTTCTGAAACACCATGCCAACCCGTGCGCGCAGCAACACCACATCGGAATTTTTGGCATAGATATCCTCGCCATACAGGCTGAACTCCCCAGTCACCCGTGCTGACTCGACCGTGTCATTCATGCGATTGAGACAGCGCAGGAAGGTTGACTTACCGCACCCCGATGGCCCAATCAGCGCAACGACTTCACTGCGCCCGATCTCAAGGCTGACGTCTTGTAAAGCATGATTATCGCCATAAAAGACATTGCAATTCCGCACCGACATCACCGGATCGACAGCAGTTATATCGCCTATGGTTTGCCCGCCGAGGTCTGCCTGCTCTTGCAAATCTATCGACTTGCGTTTGGCAGTTTTCGGCCGGCTCGCCTCAGGCGTGCTTTGGGCTGTCTGCAAATCAGGTTGTTGTTCAGAAATTCCCATAGTCAGCATATCTTTACTCATTGCACCACCAACCTTACCAGCGGCGCTCAAACTTGTTACGTAACCAGACCGCTGTGACGTTCATCATCAACAGGAACAACAGCAGCACCATGATAGCGGCAGAAGTCCGCTCAACAAAAGCTCGTTCGGGACTATCCGCCCACAGATAGACCTGGATTGGCAGAGCTGTCGAGGGATCTACCGGCGTACCTGGAACCTCCACGATAAAAGCGACCATACCTATCATCAACAACGGCGCCGACTCGCCCAACGCCCGGGCCATGCCGATGATCGCCCCGGTCAACATTCCCGGCATGGCCAGCGGCAGCACATGATGTATGACCACCTGTACTTGTGACGCACCTACGCCAAGTGCCGCCTCTCTTATGGAGGGTGGCACAGACTTGATGGCAGCACGACTGGCAATGATGATGACCGGCAGAGTCATCAGGGTCAGCACCAGCCCACCGACCAGCGGTGCGGAGCGCGGCAGACCAACAAAATTAATGAAAAATGCGAGCCCCAGTAAACCGAAAATAATCGATGGCACCGCCGCCAGATTATTGATATTGACCTCGATAATATCTATCCAGCGGTTCCTGGGTGCAAATTCTTCCAGATATACCGCGGCCGCAACGCCCAAGGGAAAGGAGAGCAACAGCGTCACAAAAAGCATGAAAAATGAACCCTTGGTGGCACCCCAGATACCCGCCAGTTCAGGCTCCCTCGAATCACCCGAGGTAAAAAATCCGGTATTGAAACGTTTTTTGATATGCCCGCTGGCTTGAAGCTGGCTCACCCAGGTGATTTGATTGTCTTTCAGGCGTCGCAACCCCTGCTCCACAGTACGATCAACCTGCCCCTTGATCAACATATCGACTTCATCATCGGCCAACAGCCATAAAGCCCGGGTTGACCCTACCAATTTCGGCTCAGCCATGACGAGGTCCCGCAGTTCATAAACGGCACCGGTACTCACTATCGCCTTTAACGCACGACGCTCTCTGCGCCCGCTTGCCTCGGGAAACGTTTCCAGCAAGGCATCACGAATAAGCCGGCCATAATTTGCCGATGAAAGAATTTGCGGGTCTCTGCTGCCGTCAGGATCGATTACCGATTCGTCGAAAGTAATCTCAAGCTGAATATATGTTTGCCAGAAAGCACTGTAGCCATTGCCCACGATTGTAATAAGCAGAAAACCGAGAAAAGAAATGCCCAGAATAACTGCGCCAATTCCATACAGTCGAAACCGCTGCTCCTGACGATTGCGCCGCCCCAGGCTTGCTTCAACACGACGCCGACTCTCGCTTAACGACATCACACCACGAGTGCTCGAGTGCGTTTCTTCTACGGATTTCCTGTTTTCAGGCATGCTCAACGTTACTCGTATTGCTCACGATATCGCCGCACAACATAGAGCGCGATGATATTCAGTATCAGGGTTAGAACAAACAGTACCAACCCCAGTGCAAATGCAGCCAGCGTCTTGGCACTATCAAATTCCTGGTCCCCCACCAACAGGGTCACGATTTGGACCGTCACGGTGGTCACTGCCTCAAGCGGGTTAATGGTCAGATTGGCCGACAGGCCGGCGGCCATGACCACGATCATGGTTTCACCGATGGCGCGTGAAATCGCCAACAACACGCCGCTGACTATCCCGGGTAATGCAGCGGGCAATACCACGCGCTTTACCGTTTCGGAACGCGTCGAGCCTAATCCATAAGAACCGTCGCGCAAGGATTGTGGCACTGCATTGATGACGTCATCCGACAGCGATGATACGAACGGAATAATCATGACACCCATCACCAGACCGGCGCCCAGTGCACTTTCAGAGGCGACGTTTAACCCCAGCGTATCGCCAAAATTTCGCAACAATGGAGCGACCGTCAAGGCGGCAAAATAACCGTATACCACAGTAGGAATTCCAGCCAACACCTCT
>Ga0233413_10001108_pt1 | contig 12094 bp, 7 predicted proteins | sample Na_anoxic_6_MG_FD_189019 | JGI IMG/M metagenome (GOLD analysis project Ga0233413, IMG submission 189019) | Seawater microbial communities from Saanich Inlet, British Columbia, Canada - Na_anoxic_6_MG | ecosystem: Environmental > Aquatic > Marine > Inlet | place: Canada: British Columbia... | reverse complement strand
TGCACCTGCTGCTGACGCTGCAGATGATGCTGAAATTTTCGGTTGGGCTAAGGTAGCTGAAAAAGCTGAAGTTAAGGATGTTCTTCTTCTTCCTCTTGCGGATGACTCATTTCCTGCATGATTTTCACTATGAATACTCGCAAGCATACATTTCACAGCTGTATCCAAATGGTTTTGTATAATAGGAAGTTCTGATGCGGAACTCCGCCTTGATGCCGCACTTTGCGAAGAAGCAGCTGAATTTTCCACTTCCAAAGTCCCTGCGCCACCCCTCATTCTTTTTGACTGAGGTTGATCCTCTAGAGGGACCTCACCCCTTCGGCCTGAAGCACCAGCAGCACCGGCACCATGACTTGCTTGGGCCTGATCTGCGAAAACTTGCTCAACACTTCTTTTCCAACGACAAAATTCGCATGTCGCTCTTTCAAAACTATCGCTAGGGGAGTGCGTCGCAACCCTTCTAAATTCGCCGGGAATTAATCTATAAATATCATTAATATCATCTTTGTGATCATCATAAACAACGCTTAAATCTTCTTGAGAAGCCAAAGATTGATTAAATTTCGCTTCTAAAAGCATCATTCGGCGAGCAAGCTCAACAGAACCGGTTAAATTAGTATTTTCTAACGTTTTAGTGGTTACTTTTCTTGCATTAGCAGGGCTAATCTTGTCTGTATCTCTAATGTGAGAGAGAAAATTAAATTTAAATTCCTCAAAATACACGGAAACAACTTGATTGAAGTGCTCTACAAGTGAAACATCTCTTTCAAAAATTTGAGCTAGATAGTTGAATTTTTGTTCGTTCATGAATATGGATCTGTAATCATATTTAATCATAGCCTCAATGATATATTCAAATTCCATACTATGAGTATGGTGATTGGAAATAGCTTCATCAATATAACAAGCATTCTGAGAGATATCGATAAAAAATCGAAGCCTTTCACAATAGGTAGGTTCCAGTTGTAGTCGAACTCCCTCCAATCCCTCAAGCTCCCTTTGTGGTAACTCTCTATTGATCTCAGCCATTTCAAACAGATACTGACAACAATCATCAACAGCTTTTTCCTGCACATCGCTATGTCCTATGGTTCGAGCTAGGGCCTCTCTTAAATCATTTCCCTTATCACTTAAGCCTTCATCGTACATCGCTCTTAAATAACCATGTGAGTCTATAGGTGCTGCTGCAGCTGCTGTATGTAAATAAGTCATAAGAAGAAAAACCATTTTAAATAAAAAAACCGGCTATACAATAGCAGAAATACTGTTAAATCACAAACTAAAAAATATTTTAGTTTTTTAAAAATAGATATCAGAAATACCGAATTAGTGAAAGAATAGATACATCTGCAATGAAATTGGAATGTGAAAGGATTTACAATAATAGAAACAGGTTAGCCTGAGCTTAGACCCAAATTGCTTTTTGGAATAAAGGAGCGGGCATTAAAGATAAATCGACAATGGAAGGTGCATCTGTTAGTCAAAAGACCGCCAAAGCAACAAACGTATTTTTTCGAAACTTGGAACGATTCGGGCCTGTTCGTTCTGAGTTCCAAAAATACAAATATGATCTAGTAAAGAACTCCATCACGCCCATACCTGGCACACAAATAAGGGGGAGGAAACACCTCTGTTGTGATGTAGGAAGGCGATGAAGAGAAAAAAATCATCAAGATCGTTCGAATGGATTATCATGAAAACTTCAATTTTTTCGAAAAAAAGACCTATGCGATAGAGGAATTTAGATATCATTATTGATCAGACAGCCATTTTAGATATCCTTTAGTTCCCTTCCTAATAACAAGATTCTCTCGAAACACAGGGCGTGACCCTTCGTATAACGTCGCCATTCCGCCCTTGACTTTAATATTACAAGTGTAGTATAAACATGGTTTCGATAAAAAATATGAGGATTGAAATGGGAAGAAAACGTGCATTTGGAGAGCTTGAGCTTTCTATTTTAAAGATTCTAAAGGATGAAGGAATCGTCACAGTCAGTAATGTTGTGAAGCTCCTAGGAAATGATTGTCATTACACAACTGTAATGACGGTCTTGAATCGTTTGGTTGAGAAAGGAGAACTATTTCGAGAGAAGAAGGGGAGACATTTTGAATACCGAATTGAAGAGAAGGGAATACAGTCCTCCTTTTCACTGATTGATCGACTGAAGGAAAAAGTATTTGATGGAAATGCACTATCCATGGTCAGTTATCTACTTGAATCAGCTGAGGATGTGAGCGACCAGGAACTTGAAGAGCTTGAAAATTGGATTCAGTCTGAACGAAAAGGAAGAGAATCTTAATGCAAGATCTTTTTGTCACTTTCGCACTCAATATGATTATAAATAGCTTCTTAAGTTTCATAACGGTTTGGCTGTTCGTTGAAATCCTTCTTTTTCTCTTTGTAGTCAAAAATTATAGAATAAAAGGCTTATTTCGTCTCATCCCCATTCTAAAACTCGCCGCAAATCCCTTCCTTTACAACTTTTCAACTTGGGCTGTTTTACAAGGAGTCAATCCACTGAATTGTGAAGAGGGAACGAGAACATTAACTGCAGCTCTACAATGGGGGAATCACTTTCTCTGGTTCCCGATAGTAATGAAACTCCAAATGTTCACAAGAGAAGGAATGATTTTTACGTTTCCGGATATTCTATATATTCAGTTTAAATCGTTTTGGCTTAACATGAGTATCCTCTTTTTTATTCTGTTGACATCTTTCAAATTCATCGATTTTTTCAAGAAGAGAAATCATTCTCAAAGAGAAATACAAAAGGTAATTAAAGAATGCATCACATGTAAGAGGGAGATCCTCAATAACAAAATTCGTACAACATTGCAAAAAGCATCTGTCGCTATTGTTCAATGCAAATTATGATTGTAAAGGATAGATAAAGATTTAGCCGCTTTCAACTTTCTAGTGCAATTTTTCTATAAAATTGCACTAGAAAGTTAAAAGCGCAGCTCAATTAATCAAATCTTAATTTTTCTATGTTATATTGGTAGTTCCAGTTTGAAATTACTTCAAATTTTGGGAGAAGTTTCAAAAAATAATAATTTGGGGAGCTGGTTATGACGATTATCAAACATCCTGTCTATTTTAGAGATGAAGATCTCAATCGTTTTGTTCAGGATAACTTTCAGGTAACTTTTAACACCTGCGGCGTTGAAGATGTTTCAGTCGCATTAAAAGTGGCTGATATTATTTTATTCGGAGAGGTCCATCGGGATAGTGATCGACGACTTCACAATCGAGTGATTGAGCAGGTTTATAAGTATGATACTGGAATATTAGTCGAAAACGGATCGAATATTTTATTCTCTCCGGGGGAAGGACTCCCTAACCAGCTTAAGTTTATTGACCGAAATATGGCTTCAGAACTTCATATTAATGGATGGGATCACTCGGAAGCTCAATCGCTGATGGATCAAGCATTCGAAACCTTCTGTTCACACCTCACAAAGTCGGATAGGTTTGCCCAAGATGAACACGAGCGCTTTCTTCAGATAGCGGAAAAATTTCTTGAAATTCCTGCTGAGCGGACCCCTGAGGCGTTATTTAAAATAATTAAACCTGTCATTTCTCTCTTAGCTCACAATGCTTCAATAGCAGATTCACTCGGGTTATCGCAGTTGGTTAATGATACTGCACGCATGAAAGAGATTCAACAATTCTGGGCCTTTAGCAGGGAGGGGATGCTTGCGAGGACAGAGTCACTTATCACAACTTTAGCTCGGGCAGATCGCTGTTTTCAGAGAGTGATTGCTATCGCTGGAAAAGCGCATTTTCAGAACTTTGTTAATGAATCAGTGAATCCAGAAATTAATGGGATTTTTGATGAATGTATGCAAAAGCTTGAAGCAAGCTTTCAGGGAAAAAAGGTCCTCATACTCATGACACAAGGAGATGATGTTATTGATGAAACATTGATAGGAGACTCTGAAAGTCTTCGTTTACGAAGGAAACTGGAAAGTTATCAGTCCAATAGGTCTGTTCAAAAGGCACAGCGAAAATTCATACTGAAATTGCTTGAAAGCGACTTGGAGCCTTGTGTAATTCAGGAACAATTACGTCGGTTTTTTTATGAAGGGCTTAAGGAATCGCACCCTTTGCTTATGGATTCTGACCAGGCTTAGCCTTCTTCCGTTGGGTTTATATCGCTTGTGCATTCCTCAATGAACCGAAGAATTTCCTTTGGTCCTTAAGGTCCTTTATGTCCCTTAGGTTCCTCTAATTCGCTCCTCCCTCCCCAGTGTAAACAACATAACATACATTATCGGACTATACATTTGAATCGGCACCGGTATTTGAATTAAGCCCCCTTCACACATCAGATCCTTAAAAATGAGAAATCAAAAATTAACCAATACTTAATGTAATGCTAATAATCCCTTAACAGCAATTTGCTAGAATTGGTCTTGAAAGAAAAAGAACCTAACGATGGAGAAGGTTATGAATGTAAATTTAAATGCTCTAAGAGATAAGCTGCATGTCAGCGACGAGTTTAAGCAAAATTTTTCAGAAAAACTGAACACAGCCAAAAATACAGCGATTCTAGCAACAAAATTAGCAATTTCAGTATTATTTCCTATGACAGTACTTACAGGAGCGCTCTTTACAAGTAAAGTAGAACCACCTATTGGCCTGCCGTTTCTAGCATTTGTTGCTATACCTATGGTGACAAGATTCCAAAGTAATGCCAGCACATGCCATATGGCTGAAGTGACGGACCACAACCTGAAGGACATCACAAAATTTTTGACCTTATCACTATTTTCTGGAATGTTCAATTTAGCTACGGCATGGAACCATGTCGAGAGAACCATTAGAGAATGGTAAAAAAAACACAGACTCCGGCTAAAGTCGGAGCCTGTCCTTCCCCCTGTTTTACCTCACATCCCTCCACAAATGATAGTCTGATAATTATCAACTAACCCTCTTTTTATTTCCTAATAACCTGTTGGATTTCTCTAGGATCACCCCTAAATTGTCTTTACTAGACGCCAAAATCCCCACTTAAATCTTTAAATTAAAAAATACAACAAAAACATTAAAAAAATATAGTATATAGTTTATAATAATAAAAAAATGTATTGAGGTATATGTATTATGACTACTATTAACAATTCATCAATTCCAGAAATCGATAATTTGGAACGTTTAGTCAACCCAATTGAATATGCAAAATCCCACGAGATCCAAGACACCTCAAATCTCGCAAAAAAGGCATTATTCTTCATAAGAGCGGCATACGAAGAACTCGTTCACGGGAAAAGCAATCGTCGAGAAGCATTAGAGGGATTACAGTCTGTACTCGTCATACAAAACACTAATTTGATTAATATTCGTGGTGAAAAAGCGAAAAATCATGATCAAGTAGTGGATCACGAACAAAAATGGGAATCCCTAGTTGAGCAAGACGGAAAGATTCATTCACTCTTTGAGATGCTCAAAGGAAAACGAGGTATCGATAAAGAAAAAGAAGAAAGTTTAAATATAGCCATTCGTCAGTTCGAGACTGATCTTGAATCATACAAAGAAAATCTTGCCGAAGAGATGCGAGGAGATCTTCAAGCGATCGATAGGAGACTTGGAGACATTGGTGAGGAACGTAAACGAAACAAAATGATAAAATCACAACAAGGGTCGTTATCAAGTCTTCAAACGGCTTGCAAAAAAGTCAGAAAAAGAGTGGACAAGATCAAAACCTCAACGGAATTCTTAAGATCAGAAACAAAATTGCATGATCCAGAAGGAACTTTTTTTGGAAAATTGAAAACTAAGCTTTTTGGAAAAGGTAAAACGATCAAGGAATCCGATACACGAGTTTCAGAACTACTAGCTGGTTTACAACGAGTCGATTTTGCGAATGTCGTTATTCTAGAGAAGCATCTTCAAAAGGAATTTGATTTCGATAGTCTAGAATCTACCGATACAGACCTAATGAATCAAATGAAAGAAGTGAACACGGCACGGAATGTGATCCGGGGGTCTTTATCAGATCTCTCAACCTCGATTGAAGACTTTACAAATACAACATTAACAATTGATGATCGTTCCTCAGCCTTCAGTAAAGCGTTAGAAGCTCTTGAGCAGATTGAAAAATATTTGGAAACTTTTAATGCAAATTCACCTACTCTGAAAGATCAATTGGATATTGAAGCTGACAAATTTAATGCAAATGAAGTACAAATAGAAGAAGAACAACTCAAACAAGATCAGGATGAGATGCAAAAACATCTAGCACAATTACTCACAAATACCTAACAAATCATGATTAAACGAATTCTTCAATCTTTCAATAATAACAACTGCTATCTTACAGCCTCCGCACTCACGTACTATACCGTTCTCTCAATCGTCCCTGTTTTAGCAGTTGCCTTCGGAATCGCTTTGCTATTCGGCATACAACAAGACTTAGAATCACAAATCTTAATACAATTCTCCGACCAGCCGGAACTATCCCACTACTTTATTGATTTTGCCTACTCCCTACTCAAACATGCCCGCGGTGGAATCATCACTGGAATCGGATCTCTTGCGCTCCTTTGGACAATGTTTACACTTTTGGTCACCCTCGAGAATAACTGCAACGAAGTCTGGAATGTTCATAAATCCAGAAGATTAAAACAACAAATCATTCACTATATAGCCCTCATCCTTCTGGGCCCCCTACTCCTGGTACTCGCAAGCATTACACTGGTATTCCTCACAGCAAAATTCACTTTCTTTAGCGAGTACATTGGTCTGATAATCCCAACCCTTTCTACATGGGGATTATTTTTCTTTGTGTATTGGTACATGCCGAATCGACGAGTACCGGCATTTTCTGCGATGATTGCAGCAGTGATCGCGGGTTCTTTATATCAGGTATTGCATTGGGCATTTATTAATTTCCAGCTAGGTATCTCCAGTTATGGAGCGATTTATGGAAGTTTCGCAGCGCTTCCCCTCTTCCTTATCTGGATACAATTCAGCTGGGTAGTTTTGTTGATGGGAGTGATCATATCCAAAGAAATTAGTCCGAGTTGATCGAGCTACAACAGCATTTGCTTGTAGCGCTTTGGAGCCCCAAGTAACAGGGGCATTTCGGGCTTTTTACGAAATTCGCGCGCAACGCTTACCTCCAAAGCGCTTCACGCGAATTTTGTAAAAAAATCGTGTTACTAAGCAGACCGTTACTCAAGAGCCTTACATAAAACACCTATAATAAAATGTTTAATGTTGATTTTAATGTTAACTTTTGTAATAATGTTAAGTTGAAACTATCTAAAAAATGAAAAACATCAGCCACACTCCACATAGAAGTATCGGAAATCCTCTTTCAATCCGCTTTTGCGCAATTCAACAAAATGTAGTATCATTCACTTTATTCAACAATTGTGGAAGGAGGTTATGAATAAACTCGTCAAACTCATTCTTGGTTTAGCATTCGTGGCATGTATATTTATTGCTGCACTCCCCTCTCTGGTATCCTCAGGATGGGGACGAAACCAAATTGTCCGAATTGTGAACAGCACAATTCCGGGCGAGATTACTATTGAACATCTTCGATTAAGCTGGTTTGGAAAAAACGGTTTTGAAGGGATGAAACTCAAAACCGCATCCGGTGATGAAGTTGTAGCAATTGATGATTTCTCTACACGAACGTCATTGTGGGGAATCCTACAAAGATCTCCGGATCTTAAACAAGCGTCTATAAGTGGCCTCAACCTAAATCTTTTCAAAGCTGCAACAGGTCAAAGCAATCTTGATCTTGCATTGGGTTTTCGTGCGATTCCAATGGATCTACCCTCAGGAATTCCTCTTACCCTCCAGAATGTTCAAGTGAATATCCAGAACATAGGAGATGAAACACAGTTCATGGTTAAAGGAGAAACCCAAAGAGGTGACCTTACGGGACAATTTAATATCAATGCGGAAATCAAAGGTTTAGAGAGTAGCGGGATTCGTAGCGATGCCATAGTAAAACTTAAGGCGAATGTTAAAAACTTCCCGGTGGAGCTTATTGATGCTGTGATAGGGATGAGATACCCTATGATGACCGGGTTAAGTCAATCCCTTATCGGAGAAACACTCAATCTTAAGATTGACCAAACATTCACTCATGAAGAAATTCTATTTCTTTTGAACCTAAAAGCCGGAAACCTCACTTCGAATTTTCAAACGAAAATCAGTGATGGCGTGTTCTCACTTGAGACTCCCGGCACAATAAACTGGCAGATCCCTTTGCCAAACGAATGGAATAACAAAAGAGGGTTGGCCAGTGAATTTTCCATTGATCAACTGGAATTCCCTCTCTCTTTCTTTACAGACGAAAGCTCATCTATTCCATCAATCCAGGCGCGTTACACAATTCAATCTGCTCAAAAGTTTGCAACTCCGATAGGTGTTGTTACAATTCAGCAGATGCACGCCTCGATTGATGGAGCAGAAAAATCTCCTCAAATGAATTTCAATCTTGAAACAAACCTTATGATCGATAACCGTCCCGTTTCGGCTTCTTTAAATGGATCGATCGACAAAGAGCGGTCTGTTTCTCGATTCGGTACCGGAATCTCGGCACAACTTGTTTTAAAAAACATTCCAACGACTCTTCTTGATCACTTTGTTTCTTCGGAAAATACTTTCGTCAATATTCTTGGCGAGTCTGCAACTGTTACGATGAATCTGAGGTCGGAAAAAGATCTTTTTCTCTCATTTCAGTCTGACAAGATCAAAATCCCTGAATTCAAATGTTCTTTCGGTAGAGATTACCTTTCAGGAAAAGTCAAAATTAACGAAATCCATGTCGAGCATCCTCTGGAGTCTACACTCATAGAGAATGTCTATATTCCTTGGAAATATCAAAACGGAAAGCTTTCGGGAACTTATGAGGGAGCTACAAGTCGTGATCAGATCGATCTAAAAGGAAATTTTGCCGGTGAATTTTCGATCGGACAGGATTCCTATGATACCCTCCAAAGTCATTTATCCTTACGAGCTAAAGACATCCCTATTCAATTATTCGATCATATCGTTGAAACCAATGAGCTCGACTCCCTTTTAGGTGATTTCTTAGATGTCAACCTTGTTTCCGATTTGGTTTTTTCAGATAAAATCAAAGGAGAGATGGACCTCGGTTTTCGCGGAACTGACCTGGAAGGTCATTTCTCGCTCTTAATCGACGATAAGATCCAACTCAACCCGAAAGCACTTGACCCCGAATTTAACCTCACAATTACACCTGAACGTTTTCAATCCATCCGAAAAATACTAAAGGGAGATAGCAAGAAACCTGAGAGAATTAAACTTCTTGAACCTTTTCAGCTGAAAGCAAAGATCACCTCTTTTAACTTCCCTACCTGGAACGAAAATGAACTCTTCCCCTACTGGGAAACAGGTCTCAACGCCGATCTAAAAATCAACAACCTTCGCGTAAGTGACATGCAACGTGACCAGAAAATGGAATTCCAAGATGTCAGCACAACGATCAATAGTTCTAAACTGAGCCAAAATATTGCATTTCATATTCATGGAACCCAAGCTCACAAGTATAACGACGATAGTGAATTAACCATACAAGGAGAACTTAATAACGGATTTCTTCCAAACGGAGTATTCAACCACGATCAATTCGCCCTACAACTAAACTCTCAGGCTACAAACCTGCCCGCAGCCCTCTTCTGTCGTCTGATAATCCCGGATCCAACATTAGGTGATAAGTTAGAGGCATTGTTGGGTGAAAGGATTCGATCGGAGATAAAGATAGATATAAATCAATTGCATGGCCCTATATTTGTTAGTTTGCATGGACCGAATGGCTCATTGCAGTTTGATGCACAGGTGAATAATGGCGTTATGACATTAAATAAGCCGTTTACTGCGGAAGTTACAGCGACACCTCTGTTAGGTAGAGAAGTTTTAAAAGGATTGGTGCCTTTTTTAAATGAATTGATTCGCGCCGATTCTCCACTAACCTTTCAGATATCTACTGATAAGTTTTCCTTTCCTCTTCGAGATTTTGATACACGACGCATCGAGATTGGTCAAGCTTCGATACAGTTAGGGAAAATGCATTTTCGAAATGAAGGAGATCTACAGAGTATCCTAGGGCTTTTAAACGCTCAAGAGACCGAAGAGGTTCCTATTTGGTTCACTCCCCTCTACTGGAATGTAAGCAATGGAGTTATCGGCATTTGGAGAATGGACATGTTGGTTGCTGATAAGTATCCCATAGCAACCTGGGGGAAAATCGATTTGGTCAAAGATAAGGTCAATATGGTCATTGGGATCTCCGGGACTTCATTGAATCAGGCATTGGGGAATAGCAATATTCCGCAAGATTATTTTTTACAGGTTCCTCTGAAAGGAACATTAGCGAAGGCAAAGATTGATAAAAACCAGACCGCTTCTCGGATAGGGGCAATTTTAGCCAAGAGTAAAGGGGGAACAGAAGGATTAGTTTTTGGCACACTTCTCGACTTAGCGAATGGTAAAGAGGGAAAAGTTCCAAAACCCACGACAGACCCTCTACCTTGGCAGCCGGAGAAAACAAACGAAGAGAGTCAAAAGCAACAGACGACTGATCCGATTAAGAAGTTTGAAAAAGAAGCCAAGTCAGTTTTCAAGAAGATCTTTAAGTGATGGTCGTGATGGAAGGGTTGATCAAGTGTCAAATTCACCACAGAGGCACAGAGAGGATCGTCAAGCTTCATCTTTATTTTACAGGATATACAGGATAGGGCGGGCTAGAAATAGACAGGAGAGAAATGTGACGAATGCCTTTGTGTGATTTCTAGACAGGATCAAGTAACTATTCAGACTGAAAACAATACATCTCTTTTGAGAGAACATACTACAGAATTTTGTTGAATTTATCCTAAATATCAGTTAGGATACTAACTTAAAAACATTGAGGATCAAATGAAATTTAATTCAATCCCTGAAGCTATTGAAGCTTATCAAGCGGGTAAATTTATCATTGTAGTGGATGATGAAGACCGAGAGAATGAAGGAGATCTAATCATGGCTGCAGACCATGTGACTCCGGAAGCGATTGCCTTTATGGTACGACATACGAGTGGGATCATTTGCATATCCATGAAAGAAGAACGTCTCAACGAACTTAATCTTCCACAGATGGTCTCGGAAAACACTGAATCCCACAGAACAGCTTTTACTGTTTCCGTCGATACCCGAGAAGGAACAACAACAGGTATTTCAGCATCGGATCGCACTAAGACTATCCAAACTTTGATCGATCCGGAAGCGAAGCCGGAAGATCTTGCTCGACCCGGCCATATTTTCCCTCTTCGTTATCGTGAAGGTGGAGTATTGAAGCGTGCGGGTCACACAGAAGCTGCAGTAGATCTCGCACTTCTCTCTGATTTGTATCCTGCAGGGATACTATCCGAAATCGTGAATGAAGATGGTTCAATGTCACGTGCTACAAATCTTCAAACTTTTGCGAAAGAGCATAACCTGCCAATTATTACGATTGCGGAATTAGTCCGTTATCGTCGAAGAAGTGAAAATCTTGTCGATCACATTTCAGAGGCGCAAATCCCAACTGATCATGGAACATTTACAGCTTATGTTTACGAATCTAAATTAGATGGCATCCAGCATATTGCATTTACAATGGGGGATGTTCAAAAAACAGAAAATCTTCTTGTACGTGTACATTCTGAATGTTTGACAGGCGATGTATTTAATTCTAGAAGGTGCGATTGCGGTGCACAGCTCGACCTAGCAATGCAAAAAATCGCGAAAGAGGGTTGCGGGGTGATTGTCTATTTACGAGGACACGAGGGACGCGGAATTGGACTTGGGCATAAGATCCGCGCCTATGACCTCCAGGACAAAGGACGTGATACGGTAGAGGCAAATATTGAGCTTGGGTTGCCGGTAGACTCTAGAGAGTATGGGATTGGCGCTCAAATTTTATCTGATCTTGGAGCTACAACAATACGACTCATGACGAACAATCCGATAAAGTATGGCGGTTTGGAAGGGTACGATCTAGAGATCGTCGAACGAATCCCGCTTCTTCCGGAAATAAATAAGGATAATCAAGAATACCTCAGGACTAAGAAAGTAAAATTGGGACATT
>Ga0233413_10001107_pt1 | contig 12095 bp, 9 predicted proteins | sample Na_anoxic_6_MG_FD_189019 | JGI IMG/M metagenome (GOLD analysis project Ga0233413, IMG submission 189019) | Seawater microbial communities from Saanich Inlet, British Columbia, Canada - Na_anoxic_6_MG | ecosystem: Environmental > Aquatic > Marine > Inlet | place: Canada: British Columbia... | reverse complement strand
CACTTGAATAGCGCCGGTAACAATACTCTGCCATATGATTGGTCGCAAGACGAATCCATCTATTAACTGACAGGATAATGCCTACCTGAAGGGGAGCAAGCCCCAAGATCGGATAATAGCTGGGAAGGATGGTATAGAGAAGGGAATCACCCAGGGTGACTAAAGATAAACCTGTTGAAATGTAAAATACAGGTAAAGGGGGTGGCTTCATTTTGATTCTTTTTTATATCTCACCAGATAAGCCCAAAGTATTTCCCATTTAATCAGTTATTGGCTGTATTATTCCTTGTGGCTGGCTTGCATTTCACTACAAATCAGCATTATAGATGTAGTTACAGAATTAGGAAAAAAGGTAAAAGGAAGGGATTAGGAAATATTCCCATTACAGATTCTATTCCGATCCACCTGTATAACACTTGCGTTTCTATTTGCACCACTCATAAATACTAAGCGCCAAAGCCTTCACGCTGGAGATATATTCGTCAACAGGTACTAATTCATCGGCCTTATGGGCATGAGCAATGGACCCTGGACCATAGATTACTGTTGGAATCTTTCCCAAGTTTACAAGATGATCCATGTCTGCACAATAGGGTGACCCAACAATTGATGGATATTTATTGATAGCAGCTTTTGTTGAATCATAGACTGTTTTGACTATCAGTTGGTCTTTATCGATTTTACAACTGTTTCGGTGATGGAGGAAAGCGACTTTTACTGGATGATTTTTAAACCAGGCATCTGACTGAGTTCCCTTCACAATACAGTCCTTGATTTGATCCATGATTTCATTCACTGAACCGAGCCCGTGACCGAAATACATGCACCCGATAACTACACACTGATTTGCCGTAGCCGTAGCATATGTCCCGCCACTCACTTGTCCGATCACGCATGAAAAAGCATTCTTAGCTCCGTAAACAGGATCGGGTTTCAATTTATTGTAGTCTTCTTCTACTTTAAGCAGGCCCTGAATGACAGGAGGCAATTTTTCGATAGCGCTGACCCCCACCATTTCTTTGCCTTCCCAACGGGCACCCGGTGATCGTGGGATACCCTCAATGGTCAATTCCCAGTAAACATCTCCAGGTGTAGCAACAAAAATCTGATTTTCAGAAGGTTCATGAACAATAGCTGCATCAGCTGTTATCCCCTTGCAAATCATTGATAATGTACCATTTCCAGAATGTTCTTCGTTAACCGCACTCGAAAATATCACGTCACCTTTTAAAGGCACCCCTGCTTCAATCAGGCATTGAATAGCCGAGAGAGATGCAATCAATCCCCCCTTCATATCACAAGCCCCTCGACCATATATTTTTCCATCTACGACCTCAGCACCAAAGGGGTCATGAGTCCAGTCGCTTTTCGGCTCAACAGTCACTGTATCTATATGACCATTCAAAAGCAGGGATTTTCCCCCACCACGCCCCTTCAGCGTTCCTACGACATTCGGACGATTCTTGTAATTGAGAATCTCTATCTTCCCTGTGCTAATCAAGTCTTCATAAGAAGCAAGTCTATCATAAGGTAGAATTAGGTCATGCTTCCAGTGAGAAGGATACTGCGCTACTTCTGGGAACCTGGTGAATATCTCTTTAATATCTGGCTCCCAGACGCTGACCTGCATTCCTAAATTTTTTAAATACTTAGCTAAAAATTCCTGTGCCTCACCTTCTTCCCCTGTTAGGCTGGGAATTTGAATTACGTTTTTTAATAATTCGATGATCTCATTCTCTTTTTCTTCAACCTTTGCGAGAATCTTCTCTTCCATTATGGAATACTCCCCTATTCCGAAGTTTGACCCATTTTTATAAAAGTTAGCTCTTCTTATCGAGAAGTTAACGCCCCTTTTTCGCTTGGTTTTTTAAGCCACTAACTCTATTACTGCCAGAATGTTTTCCGGGGACCTTTACACTACGATAGTCCCCGGAATTTAGGAAGGTCGAGTTAGAATTGAACTTGAGTTAACGGGCTTCCACTGCTTCAATCTTGATCATGTAGCCAGCTTTAGGAAATTCAGGATAGATAATTCCTATAGAAGCGGTCCCTTCAGCTTTGGGAGCGAGCTTTTTGTCCCCTTTAGCCGGGATAAAACCCTCACTACCGCCAGCACCGGGTATGGCAACTGTCACGCTGTATAGGTGTGGAACCGAATCGGTGTTCTTAATGGTAACATCAAAGACGACTGCCTCTTGCGTTGATCTCTTTCTGATCTTTTTAAGGTACATCCCAACTTTTTTTAGTTCTGCCTTGTCAGTGATATCAAACGATAAGGCCTCAGCCATGACTGTTGTGGAAAAAACCAAGGAGCAAAATACAGCCATTAATATAATAAACAATTTTGGTAATCTTTTCATGTCTTCCTCCTTTATTTTATTATTAAGAATTAAGGGCTTGTTTCTCAAGTAAATTCTTGTTCCGAATAAAATGAATGGTCATTGCCAATCCTTCGCATATTACGGCAAATGGAAGTGTTTTTATCGAAAGCGGAAACACCAAAACCATGCCTGCAAAGAAAAGCGCCCCTTCTAATAGATTGATTTTTCGAAGCCAGTATCTTTGGACCAAAACATCAATGGGCAAAATGACCAATATCATCTCAAAAATATTTAGACAAATAGACGACAAAGGCCCCTCAAGCATCAAACCTGGCCTGAACACAAACATGTAAGGTATGACGTATTTTATCAGACCGATACGCATAGCATGAAAGCCAGTCAGCATTGGTGGTGCACCGGCAATTCCTGCTCCCACAAAAGCTGATAGACAGACCGGCGGAGTTATTGCTGAAATGGCGGCAAAATAAAAAATGAAGAAATGCGCGCCTAAAAGTGGTGCACCCAATTGATGCAAAGCTGGAGCACCGAGGGTCGCTAGAACAACGTAAGCTCCAAGGGTTGGGAGGCCCATTCCTATAATAATCGACATACACATGGTAAAGAGCAAACCGATCAACAAATTACCTTGCGCAACCGTTATAATCCCATAAGATAGCCGGGTGCCTAATCCGGTCAACGTCAAAACCCCTACTATCATGCCACATGTAGCACAAGAGGTGGCAATTGGAATTAAGATCTTTGCCGTAAGAGAAAGCCCCCTTGTTATCTTTTTGAGGCCCATTCTCTGATCTTTAATCGGTATGCAGATGAGAAACAGAATGGCGAGAGAATTTAATATTGCCCACTGAGGGCTATAGCGCATCGATAAAAGTGTTACTAAAACAGCAAGGGGAAAAATCAAAGGTAGCGTTTTCTTGAAAGCATTCAATAGAGGTGGGAGTTCTGATTTAGCTAATCCCCTTAATCCTTCCATTTTAGCCTCAATATCAACAACTAGAAACATTGCAATAAAGTAGATAAGAGAAGGGACAAAAGCCGCCACGCACACCCCCCAATAACTCACTCCTGTATACTCAGCTATAACAAAGGCTGATGCCCCCATAATCGGTGGCATGAACTGCCCTGCTGTTGAAGAAACTGCTTCTATTGCTGCTGCAATGTGACGTTTGAACCCCATCGAAATCATTAAAGGAATCGTAATTGCACCTGTAGTCGCAACATTGCCGCTGGCACTTCCAGAAATCATTCCCATAAATCCACTGGCTACCACAGCCACCTTTGCAGGACCACCGGAAAAACCGCCTGCGACTGCCTTGGCCAAGTTCATAAAAAGAGTGGTGGAATTAGACACAATCAAGAATGCGGCAAACATCATGAAGAAAATGATCTGATTGACGCTTATGCTTAGCAATAGTCCCATCATCCCTTCGGTTCCAACCACTGTATGGACCACTACGTTATCAAGGGGAAATCCAGGATGAGCCAAGAACCGGGGCATATAAGGTCCAACAAAACAATAAAGGAGCGTGATCAAGGCTAAAAGTGGCATAGCTAGTCCGACTGATCGCCGAGTGGCCTCTAAAACAAGCGCCATACAGATAATGCCCACCACGATACCGAAAGTTGTGGGATAAGGGTCAATATACAGAGGAGTCCAATTGATAAATGCCCATAAGGTGGAAGCGAAGAGAAGAATAATCAGGACAATGTTAAGCATCCCCTCTTTTATGATTTCGGATTTAAAAAAACCGGATGGATATAGCAGTAGGGTGAGCATGCACATCAAGAACAAATGCAATGGCCGCTGAAGAGCTGGCTCAAAGTTACCAAAAACTGCTTCATAAATCGAGAGAGAGCTAGCAAGGATACCAACGAAGTAGATAAAAATTTTGGTGAATCCGCCAAATTTTGGCATCCCTTTAATATCTTCATCGTTATAAATATCAACACGATCTCCACCAGCTACTTCCTTTACCGAAGCTACGTCAACATCACTTTCAATTTTTTGTTTTCTCATTTTCATATCTCTGTATCGTCTGTACTTCCTCACAATGTCATTTAAGAATTTAGTGCGGGCCTAAAAGATGTGTCGCTTCGCGATATATGCGTACATCCCCCTCAATGATGAAAATGACGGATATCATTGAGCTCTATGGGAGTCTACTTTATTAATCCCACTTCCTTGAAATATTTTTCAGCACCCGGATGAATAGGAAGAGGTACCCCAGCGCTGGGATCTTTTACATTCATATAGCGTATATTCGATGGCAAAACAGTTTTAAGCCAATCCAGATTATCAAACCATCCCTTTACAACTTTGTAAATCATATCGACTGGTGCATCAGCCCGACATGCAGTTAAGTAAGGACCTATGAGCTGATTTGCATTTTGTACACCAAACTCTTCTCCAAAGTCCCCAAGATAGTAAAATGGGTTTTCTTTCATGAACCCCTTTACCATCTCTGAATCAGGGGCGAGAAATCTTATTTTCCGGGAGGCCGCTATTTCCTTCAAATTGGCATGGCCATGCCCAAAATAATACATAATGGAATCTACTCTCTTGTCGATAAACATCCTTGAAGCATCTGCTTTCATTATCCTATAAAACTTTGTATTTTTTTCCGTGATTCCATGATGTTTCAAACATGCAAGAACCTGCTCTCCATTGATATCTCCAGGAACATAGGTGGCAATGCTTGCTCCTTTCAGATCTTGCAACTTCTTAAATTTGGAGTCTGCCATAACAATTGTGTTGATGACACCTGGCCAGAGACCAAAAAGGCCACGAATGTTCTGAGGCCTTTTCCAGGTTGGCGGTACCCCCTTGTATGCATTATAAGCGCCAGGGCCAGTTAAAAAGACAAGTTCACATTCTTTCCGGGCTAGTCTTTTGAGACTTTCGTTGTCCAATCCCGGAGCAGCAATATTTATGGCGATATATTCTGGATAATTGTCCGAGATGAGCTTTGCCCATGCCGCTCCACCGGCATACCATGACCCACCTAGGGAAGAAGATTTAAGTCTAATGAATTTTGCTGCCTTTGCCTCCTCGACACCCATAAAAATAAAACCTAGCAAAAAAATTGAGATGAAAGTTATGCAAAAAAATCTAAATATTAATTTTGTGAATCTCATGGTTACCTCCTTGGTTCCTTGGTTAAATTTCTACTAAAAACAATGACTTTGGGTTATAATGATAGATGATAAATTTTTCACCCCCTTTCTTGTAAGAGTTAACCTCATTATCAAGAGCAATGAGGCGCTAATCTGCACGCAATCTACTAAGTGAAACTAGGCGTCTTTAAAATTCATTCTCTAATAGTAGCACATAATATAGGTCATCGAGGGCTTGGAGTTATTGAAAGTGTATTTTAATTTAATATGACCTTGAAAATGGTGTCAAATTAAATTTTTTCATAAACTTAATAACTTGAAGTGATTGCTCTCTTTTTGAGCGAAGGTGATATTTTAAGAAGAAAACTTATGCTCCATTCTATTTTCTTAATAAATTGAGATTATAAATAATAACTTTGAAAGATAAAGATATCTTTCAAGGTCTTTGAGGTGTATCGCGCAGAAATTATTTTAGAAAACTCTAGAAACCAAGAGCTCATCTTCTAAGACATTTAATTTAAAATTAAAGCAACTACGATTCAAATTAATAAAATAAATATATCATATAAATTAATTTTATATTTAATGATCAATAAAAAATGGTTACGATCAATCTCAAGAATAAATCTCTTTCAACACCTTCCGGCCTGCTGAGAGAATCAGATCAATCTCTTCATCTCCATGGGCTAAGGAAAGGTAAAATTTGGTGGACAAGGGGTTCAGAAAGATCCCGTTTCTAAAGAGCCCGAGCTTGAATGCCCTTTCCCGTTCGCGATCCGATCGGAACGTAGTCCGGTAGTCGATAACCTTTTCCCCGGTAAAAGACAGTGCGCACAAAGGGCCATCACCCAGCACCTGGGCCTCGATACCCAGCTCTGAGAGTATCGACCGGAATCCACTACGAAGCCTCTCACCCTTTTCAAATAAGCGCTGGTAAGTACCGGGTTTTCGGAGTTCTTCCAGGGTTGCAAGGGCTGCGGCTGCTGTCACGGGATTTCCTCCCAGGGTACTTGCAAACCATACGTATCTTTCTTGCCCCAGATTGGCCTCATTGCACAGATCAAGGATATCTGCCCTGCCTGCAACCGCCCCCACAGGATACCCGCCGCCAAGGGCCTTGCCCAGGGCGGCAAGATCCGGAATCACGCCATAGTACTCCTGAGCCCCTCCGTAGCTCAGGCGAAAACCGGTCATTACCTCGTCGAAGATCAGGAGGATATCGTGCTTAAGGGTTATATCCCTGAGCCCCTCAAGAAAACCCGCTATCGGCGTTGTGCACCGATGAAGCGGCTCCACGATCACGGCGGCAATCTCCTGGGCATGCCCTGTGATAATCCGGCTGGTCATCTCCAAATCATTATATGGAGCGATCAACACCTCATTGCAGGTAGCCTTGGTAACCCCAGTGGAGGTAGGGTTAGGCGTTGGGTAGTTCAACAGTTGTTGGGGAAAGAGGCTTAGAGTCCCGAACTCGTTTGCCCCGTGGTAGGCACCCTCAAACTTAAGGATCTTCTCCCTTCCCGTGAATGCCCTGGCGAATTGCACGGCGTACATGGTTGCCTCTGTACCCGATGCACAAAATCGTATTTTCTCAGCGCAGGGAACAGCCCTTACAACCTCCTCAGCCAGTTCCAGGGCCGGCTCAGATACGTAGGAAAAATTTGATCCCTGTTCTGCCTGTCTCTTCACCGCTTCAGAGATCTTCCGGTGAGCGTGACCGAGGATTACCGTTCCCCACCCCATGGTAAGGTCAATGAATTCCCTTCCCGTGGTATCATAAACCCGTGCACCTTTTCCGCGGTTTAGAACAATCGAGAGCTCTCGAGGCAGGTTATACTCCCCCAGGGAACCGGCAGGAAAAACCCTCCATGATCTCTTAACCCATTCGTTTTCTGTCTCCTTCATTGTCAATCTCCTTGTAATGAAACGAATTATTAAAATTAATTATCTACTTTACTTAATCTGCAAAACCAAGATAAAAAATATTATTGATATAATAACAAGAGATAATTTGACCTTAACAATGAGTGTTGGTAAAAAAATTTAAAAGCATGGACAAACAAAAATTATTTTTCAAATTTTTTCAGAAAGGAGTTAACCCATGACAGCACAAGATAAATCCGAGGGTGATATCAACATATCTCCGAGACGGACTGAGTGGCAAGAAAACCACCTGGATGCCGAAACCCTGGCCCTTCTTGAAGAAGATGCCTGCTACTTCCTGAAGCATTCAATGTCAACCCCATGCCTCAATGCAATTCGTAGTTGCGAGGGTATCTACGTAGAAGACCTTCAGGGAAGGCGCTACATGGACTTTCATGGAAATAATGTCCACCATGTGGGCTTTGCCAATCCAACTGTTGTTAAAGCCATAAAGAATCAGCTCGACAGGCTCTCCTTTTGCACCCGCCGCTATACCAACCGTGTTGCCGTTGATCTAGCCAGGAAACTCGCAGAGATCGCCCCCGGCGACCTGAATAAAATTCTGCTGTGCCCTGGTGGCACCATTGCTATGGGCATGGCCCTCAAGCTCGCACGCATTGTTACCGGACGACACAAAACAATTTCCATGTGGGATTCCTTCCATGGGGCATCCCTGGATGCCATATCAATCGGGGGTATGGCCCTCTTTCGCCAGAATATGGGTCCGCTGCTTCCCGGAACCGAACATGTACCCCCACCCGATGAGTATCGATGCGTGTTTGGGTGCGGGGATCGCGGGGGCTGCGACCTGACCTGCGCACGCTACGTGGAGTATATCCTGGAAAAGGAGGGCGACATCGCTGCTGTCATTGCTGAGACGATTCCATGCACCTCTTATATCCCCAGGCGCGAGTACTGGCAGGCTATCCGCCGGGCTTGTGACCGCCACGGCGCATTGCTCATCTTTGACGAGATTCCTCACGCCCTCGGTCGAACGGGCACAATGTTTTGCTGTGAGAACTTCGATGTGGTACCGGATATGCTGGTAATCGGCAAAAACCTGGGTGGAGGGGTCTTCCCTTTGGCCGCCCTCATAGCACGGGAGGACCTGGATGTGGCCGAAGACCGGGCCCTTGGTCACTACACCCACGAGAAGAGCCCAGTAGGGTGCGCAGCCGCACTTGCCACCATTGAATACATCGAGAAAGAGAATCTGGCGGATCATGCCCGTGATCTCGGAGAGCACGCCATGAAACGCATGAGGGAAATGATGGACAGGCACCCTTTGATTGGCGATGTACGCGGCCTGGGGCTTTTTTTAGGGATAGAGCTCGTTAGAGATCGAACAACCCGGGAGCGGGCCACCGACGAGGCCGAGGCCGTAATGTACTCTGCGCTCAGCAAGGGGCTGAGCTTCAAGCTAACCATGGGAAACATTATCACCCTGACGCCGGCGCTGACCATCAAAAGGGAAGAAATGGATATGGCCCTCACGATTATTGACGAGTGCCTGACCGAGGTTGAAAAGGTGCTCTGAGGCTAAGGTCAAATATATCCCTATCAAAAGCAGTGAATGTCATGAAAAAAGACCAGCTTTTGCCAAGAGAACGGGTTCTAGAGGCCTTAGCCTTAAGGGAACCAGACAGAGTTCCATGGGTTGAACTCGAGGGCGAACAGAAAGTTTTTGACGATATCTTTGAAAGACCTTACACGCCCGTTGACATACCTCTGGGATTGTACAATAGGGATGTTGAGGAGGAAAAAGCATTTTCAAGGCGCATAGGAAAGGACAACATTCACTACTGTTTCCGCCCGCCAATTTTTTGTGATTTTTGTAAGGGGGCGGATGGTATTATCTATCATGGGAAAGGACACATACAAACCCGTGATGATCTGAGAAAGCTGGTCTTTCCGAATCTGGAAGACAAAAATTATCTCAAGCCCGCAAAGGAGTTCGTCAAGAAAAAGGACGAATTTGCAGCAATGGCAACAACTCGCTTGGGATTCGTTGCCACGTATCTTTCCATCGGAATGATGGAATTTTTTACATTATTGTACGAGGATATGGATTTTATTCTTGAAGTCATGAATCGGTATACGCAGTGGCTGTCCCGGGCTATGGAGATAGTATCAGAGCTTGGGTTTGATCTTGTATCTGCATCTGATGATATGGCTATGAAGACGGGACCAATGATTTCACCGAAGATGATTGAAGATTTCTTTTTACCTGAGATGAAGAAGGTAGCTGACTCTATCTCCATTCCGTGGTTTGCCCACAGTGATGGCAATATGCTTCCGATGATGGATACCTGGCTAAAGTTGGGGCAAAATGGTATTCACCCCATAGAACCCGGAGCTATGGATATTCGTAAAGTCAAAGAAGAATATGGAGCCCGCGTCTGTATCATTGGCAACGTAGACGTTGATGTTTTATCAAATGCCACTCCTAATCAAATCGAAAGAACCGTACGGGATCTTATTCGTGACATCGCAGCTGGAGGTGGTTACATGTTGTCCAGCGGTAATAGCCTTGCCTCCTCTGTAAAAGTCGAAAATGTTATGGCAATGGGCAAGGCTTTGAGAAAATATGGCAACTACCCCATCAATATTCGGGAATGAATCCATGTTAATATCGTCTATTGGCCCACCACTCGGTACCGGGCTAAGAAAATTTTGGGCAAGCTTTTCAGTCGTGCCTTAGTGGCAAGAGACCCAAGATGGATCCCAGTTAATCGAAAGAAGATGGTGTGAGAAACGGTATTTTCAATAGGATAATGAAAGAGGGTTTTTTATTTTTTTTGATTGATAATTTTCCATTCCGTTTCTGTACATGAAAAAAGTTATACTTATTAAAACATGAATGCAAGGAGATAATACAATCAATGTCAATCAAGGACATCTACAACGCAGTAATCGAATTCAACAAAAACAAAGTCGCTGAGCTTGTGAAGGACGAGATCGGCAGGGGAACCGACATCTCGACGATCCTTAATGAAGGCCTCATTGCCCCCTTGGATGTGGTAGGAAAGAAATTCAGTGACGGCGAACTTTTCATACCAGAGATGCTCCAGTCGGCCCAGACTATGAAGGAAGGTCTCGAAGTTCTGCGCCCACTGCTGGCGGCAACTGAATCAAAGCCAAAGGGCACTATCGTGATCGGCACCGTGAAAGGGGACCAACATAATATTGGCAAAAACCTCGTAGTTATGATGTTGGAGGGTGCTGGCTTTAGAGTTGTTGACCTGGGTGTTGATGTTGAAACAGACAGATTTATATCAGCGGCTCTGGAGAACAAAGCAGAAATCGTTGCCTTGTCGGCGCTTCTGACAACCACCATGCCCGCCATGGAGTCCAGTGTTGCTGCCATAAAGGAAAAGGGTTTGGCTGTCAAGACCATAGTTGGGGGAGCTCCAGTCACGGAGGAGTTCGCACAAAAGATTGGTGCTGATGGGTATAGCGAGGACGCTCAAGGAGCGGTGGAGCTTGCCCGGAAGCTTTTGGTAGCGTAAATCTGTGTCTACAGAACAACCGTGAGGAGTGGACCATGCTGATCATAGGAGAACTAATTAACTCCAGCCGTAAGTCCATCCGTGCTGCTATCGAAGCACAGGACGTCACATCTATTCAAGCGGTGGCCGAGGAACAAAGGAAGGCAGGGGCAGACTTTATAGATGTAAATGCAGGAGTTTTCGTTGAGCAGGAGGATGAGTACTTGAAATGGCTGGTAAGTACAGTACAGGAATCTGTTGATGCACCATGCTGTATCGATAGCCCGAATCCCAAGGCCATCAAAGCTGCCCTCAATGTACACCAGGGATCGGCCATGATTAACTCTATTTCCCTTGAGAAAGGGCGCTATGATGATATTTTGCCGCTCGTGGCAGGAACCGATCTCAAGGTTGTTGCCCTGTGCATTAGCGACAAGGGCATTCCCCAGACAGTTGGCGAAAGACTAACCATTGCAGAGAATTTGATAAACGGCCTCGTGAAGAGCAACATACCCATGGGTAACATATATGTGGATCCCTTGGTACAACCTATATCAACCAATGACGAATTTGGGGTTAAGTTCTTGGACGCAGTGGAACAGATCATGACTCGGTTTGAAGGCGTTCACACGATATGCGGCCTTTCGAACATCTCCTACGGCCTGCCAGAGCGGAGGCTCCTTAACCAGGCCTTCGCTGTGATGGCGATTGGAAAGGGGCTCGATGCTCTGATTATAAACCCGCTAGACAAACGGATGATGGGCCACATAGTAGCAACCGAATTATTGGCCGGAAAAGACAGCTTTTGCGAAAAATATATCAAGTCCTATCGGGATAAAAAGCTTTAAATTTAGCGTAATATGTTACTGGAAGGTTCCCTCGTAGGTGATCGAGTTTTTTCCTGTGTTGAGAGATTCCTCTGTCTTAAATAACTGTTCTGCCCATAATAACCTCTTCAGCCAGCTCCAGGGCAGGCCCAGATACGTATGAAAAATTTGACCCCAGTTCTGCCTGCCTCTTCACTGCTTCATAGATCTTCCGGTGACCGTGGCCGAGGATCACGGTTCCCCACCCCATGGTAAGGTCAATGAATTCCCTTCCCGTGGTATCGTAAACCCGTGCCCCTTTCCCGCGACTAAGTACAACCGAGAGCTCTCGAGGCAGGTTATATTCCCCCAGGGAACCGGCAGGAAAAACCCTCCATGATCTCTTACCCCATTCGTTTTCT
>Ga0233413_10001105_pt1 | contig 12102 bp, 11 predicted proteins | sample Na_anoxic_6_MG_FD_189019 | JGI IMG/M metagenome (GOLD analysis project Ga0233413, IMG submission 189019) | Seawater microbial communities from Saanich Inlet, British Columbia, Canada - Na_anoxic_6_MG | ecosystem: Environmental > Aquatic > Marine > Inlet | place: Canada: British Columbia... | reverse complement strand
CATGGGCCGGATCGTGTTACCAAGCGCCTGCGGTAGAATGATATAACGCATGCGCTGAAAATAGCTCAAGCCGGAGGCAATTCCGGCCTCGATCTGCCCGAAGTGAATGGCTTGAATACCCGCCCGAATGATCTCGGCATAATAGGCCCCACTGTTCAAGATTAAAGCAATAACGCCGGTAACCCATTCCGGAAGCATGATGCCTATCGTCGGCAGGCCGAAATACAAGAAATAAAGTTGCGCCAGCAATGGTGTTGAACGGATGCTTTCGATATAAACTCCGGCAATGCTGCGCAGGATTCGTGAGTGACTCAGTCGCATGGCACAGGAGATGATCCCCACCACAATCGCGCCAAACAGTGACAAACCAGATAGCCAAAGGGTGGCCAGGAAGCACTGCCCATAGAGCGGCATGTATTCCAAGATGATTCTGAAATTGAAGGTTTCAAACATATCTTATACCCGTAATGTTTCTTGTCAGGAATTCGAGTCAGCGGGGTGTGAGCCGGAGCAACCGGCTCACATTAGACAACATGTAATCCGCCCGCGAAGTAAAAGGTTGTTTAATGGTCTTTCTTCCAATCCAGTGAATTTACCCAGTAATCCAAGTTTTTATCCAGGCGGCCGTCCAGTTTGGTGTGCAGGAAGAACAGATCGAGCCAACGTAGAAGATCCTGAGAATCATAACGCACGGCAAAGGATAGAGGTGAACGGGACAACTGGCCTTCCAGGATCCGGACGCTATTGGGTGGAAAGTTGGATACCTGGCTGGTGACAGCCGAGCCGTCGTTCACCCCGGCCTCGACGTGCCCGGCAAGGACGGCATTGATCAACAGCGGGCCACCGCCCTTGTAAGTCTTGTATTCAGCACTCGGAAAGACCTTTTTGGCATCGCTTTCACCGGTTGAGCCCAGAAGTACGGCTATCTTGGTGCCGTCCTTAATGTCTTCCAGCGTATTTATCGGGCTGTCCTGCTTCACGAACACCACACTGCCGGTGTACATATAAGGGGTGGCAAAAGCGATTTTCATGGCCCGCTTCAGCGTCGGGGTCATATCGGCGGCAAGCATGTCGGCCTTCTTGGAGAGCAGAGCCGGGATCAGACCGTCCCAATCATAGTTGAGGAACTTGACCTTGACCCCCATCTCTTTGGCGATCAGGTTACAAAGCTCCACGGAACTGCCGGTCCGGTTGCCATTTCTGTCTACAAAACTAAAAGGCGCCCCCTGGGTCTGGCAGGCGATGCGGAGTTCCCCCCGTTGTGAAATCTTATCGAGGGTTCCCGCCGAGACCATACCCCAGAAGCCGAAAATGATAGTCACTGCAATCATAACGGAAAACACTTTGAACTTTTTCATTTTTCACTCCCTTTCTTTGTTATAAGTTTCAATTTTAGATGAATAAATGAATCCTGTTTTGAAGACCGAACCACCCCCCTTCATACTTGAGTTATGTGTTTTTCTTCATGGTGTCATGCAAAGCCTGAAACCGATATGTTGGAACTTGTAATGCGGGGGACTCCCAAAACGGCTCGCACACCGGGCATCACGGGCCGGGCTGTACCAAACGCCGCCCCGCATCACGCGGTAGGAGCCTTTCTTGAGCCCTTTTGGATCGACCACTTCATCGTCCGGATAAGCTCCAAACCAGTCCTGGCACCACTCCTGGACATTGCCGAGCATATCATAGAGCCCCCATGCATTGGGTTTTTTTCCAGCCACCGGCTGAATCCGATTTTGCGAGTTTCCGCAATACCAACCAATAGCATCCAGGTTGTCATCACGCCCACATTGGAGTGTTGTGATGCCGCCGTTGGGAAAAGCGGAGGTGCTTCCTGCACGGCAGGCATATTCCCATTCGGCCTCTGTCGGAAGTCTATACTTTTCTGTCCCTTCCTTCTGATTGAGTTTTTGAATGAATTCTTGAACATCATCCCATGAAACCTGCTCTACAGGACAGTTGTCCCCACATCCTTTGTGGCTTGAGGGGTTCTTTTTCATTAACGACACCCATTGTCTCTGTGTCACCTCGGTAGTTTGCATGTAGAAAGGGTTTGTCAAATTTACCATATGAGGATTTTCACCTGTATACCGGCCGGGTTCATCTTCAGGGCTTCCCATCATAAATTTACCGGGCTTGATCAAAACAAATTCCATTCCGACACTGTTTTTGATCCTTTCCTTGGGCTCTTCAGCATAACCACTAAAAGCAAAGCTTAGTATAACCATGATTAATTGAATTGGGATAATGAATTTTCTCATCGCTTTATCCTCTTTGGTTATTGATAAGTAATCGCTAATTCATGATGCAGGACAATAAAACTGAAAAATGGCCCAACGATTCTCTCAATTAAATTTCCTCCACACTTTTGGGCAATCGTAACCAGTTATTTCTGGATTTCATGACGATGAATGTTTCACTTCTAATTGCATTGCCCATTTTGAGAATAGTCTCAGTAGTGAATCGATATAACTCGTCCTTCCCTCCAACACAAATTACCTCAGCAATTATATCGTAACGCCCAGTAACAACTCCTGCCCAGGCAACATTCGGCAACTCGACTATTCTATCCAATATTTCATCCAACTTTCCCTCTGATCGGACGCTCATGCCAACCAACGCGGTTATCGTTTCTTGATGTTTGTTGGGATCGATCAACCCTGAAACTTTAAATAGGCCATTTTTCTCAAGAATTTTTATTCGGTTTCGAATGGTTGGTGCCGTCACTTTGAGTTTTTTTGTCATTTCACCCATCGACGTGCGTCCATCCTCTGTTAGCAGACGAATAATCTCATTATCCAATGCGTCAAGGTTAGCGTTTTTCATAGTACCCCTATTCTCCTAATAGAAAAATTTTTAATACATAATTATTCAATCAAATAATTAATGTCAAGTATTATTTTCTAATTTAAAAATATATTAAGTCAAATATATCAATGTAAATAATAAATCAAGTAAAAATTATATTATTATAAAAAATTTATAATTTATTTTTTTCTTGCTCCGGCATGCGAGATGAGAACAGGCTTTTCGCTCGACTCAATGACATCAAGGGAAGTTTAATCTCCACAGTGCGTTATATCGATGCCCATGCCAATTCTGTTCAATCGCTCGACCGCTTTTCACCCAAAATGGGTCAACTCACCATCCCTTTCTTATCGAAACCGGACCGAGCAAATTCTTCAATAATTCTTAACTCTCTCTTATCTAAATTTATTCCGATTGACTCTGAAGTTACTGTTTTCAAATTGTATACTATAGAACTATCCTGTCCAAACAGGTTGAAGGCTTAGTGAGTCGGCGAAATGACACATTACGAAATGCTCGCTACCCATATCTCGATAGGCTGGAGCCTCTGTTTTGCAAACCTCCTTTGCGTAGCGGCAGCGGGTGTGAAAATAGCAACCAGAAGGCGGGTTCAGAGGCGTTGGCACATCCCCCTGGAGTCGGATTCGACCGGTCTCGTAATGAGGGTCTGGAACCGGAACCGCCGACATCAAAGCTTCCGTATAGGGGTGCTTGGGGTTCAAGAACAATTCATCGGTTTCGGCCAACTCAACTACTTTCCCCAAATACATCACGGCCACACGGTTGCTGATGTGTCTGACTACAGAAAGGTCATGGGCGATAAACAGATACGTCAGGCTGAATTCCTTCTGCAAGTCAATGAGAAGGTTGATCACCTGTGCCTGAATGGAGACATCCAGGGCGGAAATGGCCTCATCAGCGATGATGAACTGTGGTTCCAGAGAAAGCGCACGGGCGATCATGATCCGCTGGCGCTGCCCCCCCGAAAACTCATGGGGGTACCGCTTCATATGATCCGCCTTAAGGCCCACGGCAAGCAGTAGTTTACCGACGCGATCCTCCAATTCCGCACCCTTGGCAACACCATGTACCAGCAAGGGTTCTCCGACAATTTTGCCTGCCGTCATGCGAGGGTTCAGTGAGGAGTAGGGGTCCTGAAAAATGATCTGCATCTCTCGGCGGAGAAACTGCATCTGCCTGTGGGAGGCAGTGACCACATTTACCACCTTGAATTCCTCGCCTGGATGAGCCATCTTTTTGCTCCGAAAGAGGATTTCCCCTTCGGTCGGCTTGTACATTCGAATGATGGCCCAACCGGTGGTTGTCTTTCCACAGCCACTCTCGCCCACCAATCCCAGTGTCTCCCCCGCTTTGATTTGCATGTCAACATCGTCCACCGCCTTCACATGGCCTACTGTGCGCTTGAGGACCCCTTTTCGCACCGGAAAGTATTTCTTTAAGTTTCTGACTTCAAGCAGTACATTATGGGAAAGCAAATTTTTACTCCTTGTCAATGATAAAGCCAGCATGCGGTTAGATGTTCCGGCGTTATCGCCTTTAGTTCAGGCATCTGCCTTCTACAAATTTCTTTCGCCTCCGGACATCTGGGCTCAAACCCACACCCCCGGGGCGCACCAACTGGGTCCGGGACGATTCCTTCGATGGGGACAAGCCGCTTATTTTTCGAAACAGTGAAGGATGGTATCGAATTGAGAAGCCCTATCGTGTAGGGATGCTTGGGGTTGTCGAAGAGTTCGCCGACCGGTGCGCTTTCCACGATTCTGCCCAGATACATGATGATTACATCATCGGCCATATGCGCAATCACGCCAAGATCGTGCGTAATGAACATAATCGCCGTCTTGAATTCTGTGCGAAGGTCGTTCATCAGATCCTGCACCTGTGCCTGTATGGTCACGTCGAGGGCGGTTGTCGGTTCATCGGCGATCAGAAGGCTCGGATGACAGGACAAGGCCATGGCGATCATCGCACGCTGGCGCATGCCACCTGAAAGCTGGTGCGGATATTCCTCGATCCGCTGCTCAGGAGACGGTATCCCCACCGATGCGAGGACCTCGGTGGCTTTCTTTTTTGCCTCCTTTTTGGATAAGCGCTGGTGAAGAATGATGGCCTCCATGATCTGGTTGCCGATTGTATATACCGGATTCAAAGAGGTCATCGGCTCTTGGAAGATCATGGCGATCTCATTGCCGCGGATGCGTCGCATCTCTTTACCCTTGGGTTTTAGCTTTGCCAGATCGATGATGTGACCGTCTCGGTGGAAAAGAATTTCTCCGCTCTCAATTCTGCCGGGCGGTGATTTCACCAGCCCCATGATGGCCTTGGCGGTGACCGATTTGCCGCAGCCACTCTCCCCAACCACACCGAGGGTTCTTTCCGGCTCAATGGAGAAGGTAACTCCGTCGACGGCCCGAACGACACCGTCCTCAGTATCGAAATATGTTTTGAGATTTCTGACCTCAAGAAGTGGCATGTCCGTTCATCTCCGCAAGCGTCCTGCCTAAACCAATAGGCAATACAATTAAATAAAAAGCATTCAACGGCACTTTAGAACTTTCCCCGGAGTAGCGTCGGTATGCCGGCCCTCTGAAACGACCACTACCCCGTTAACAATCACATACTTAATACCTAATGGAAATTGTGAAGGTTCTTCATAAGTTGCGGTATCCTTAATTACCGAGGGCTCAAAAACAACCAAATCGGCCCAGAACCCCTCGGTGAGCATACCTCTGTCCCGCAGACCCAGTTTCTGTGCCGGAGAAGATGTCATTTTTCGGATTGCCTGCTCGAGTGAAAACAGCTCTTCTTCACGCACATATTTGGCGATGACTCGCGGAAATGTTCCATAGCTTCTCGGATGTGGTTTGTGTTTTCCCAGAATTCCTTTAGGGGAGAGTGAAATGCCGTCTGACGCAATCATTGATAGTGGATGACACATTACAGTCCTGACGTCTTCTTCACACATCTCATGATAAATGCAAGTGACCCTGCCATTTTCCTTTGTGAGGATATCGAACAAAACATCAAATACGTCTGTATTCCTATATGCGCCAATATCGGAAAGTTTCATCCCCTCTGTTTCAGTATTCTCCTCTGCATTAACTGCCGCAATTACAATTCGATCCCACCCGGTCGATTTGACGGGACTGGCCCATGCCCCCTGCATTTTATCGCTCTCCATATCCTTTCTGACTTGGAATCGGGTCCCCGCGTCCCGTATTCTTTCCAACATCTTCCTTGTACCACCTTCTCTGACCCAGGGTGGAAGGCAGATCGCAAGATCTGTACTGCTCGCGGAATACGGATAAACATCACAAGTGACATCTATTCCGCTTCTCCTGGCATTATCCATCAGCTCCAATGTCCGGGTTACCTTTCCCCAATTATCGAGACCTGCAGCTTTGTGATGTGATATTTGGACCCGGACTCCGGCTTCGCGACCGATTCGCAGGGCTTCCTTCACAGCATCGACCAGATTTGCTCCCTCACCCCGGATATGTGTTGCATATAACCTGTTGCTATCATTCAGAAGTCTGGCAAGCTCAATGATTTCTGCTGGCTCAGAGTAACAAGCAGGAGCATAAATCAGGCCTGTGGAAAGACCAAATGCCCCTGCATCCAGACTATCCTTCAAAAGTGCTTTCATTTTATTGATTTCTGCTTTCTTGGGGTTCTTGTTCTCAGCACCCATAACGGCAATCCTTAAGGTGCCGTGGCCAACCAGCGGTGCGATGTTTAGCGATGCCGGGTTATTCTCATGGGTGGTTATAAAATCGCTGAAATTCGGCCAGTTCCATTCGAACTCGGGAGGGAAAAACTGACTTTTCAAATACCGTGAGCTTTCTGCTCGCACTGGAGCGGGAGACAGTCCGCAGTTTCCGATTACCTCCGTTGTGACACCCTGCATGACCTTGCTTTCACTTCTCGGATCAACCAGTGCGGTAATATCGGAGTGTGAGTGTATGTCGATGAAGCCGGGACAGACCGAATAGTTGCTTATATCCAGTGTCCTTTTTGATTCTTCTTCTATTGTGCCGATTTTCTTGATCCTGCCATTAAGAATTCCCAAGTCACCGCAAAACCAGCAGCTACCGGTTCCATCAATTATGTTTCCGTTTTTCAGGGCAAGATCGTACACAACCGTCTCATTCTATTTGAAATTATTTTCTGCTGTAACATATCACACCTAATGTAGGTGCTCCTGTGCATGAGGATCGAGTGCGTCACGCAGCGTATCCCCCACGATGTTGATGGAGATCACTGCCAGAGAAATTGCCACACCCGGAAAAATCAAGAGCCACGGCGCCCGCGTGATGTAAACGCGCGATGTGGCGATCATGTTCCCCCAGGATGGCAGGTCAGGCGTGAACCCTACCCCAAGGAAATCGAGTATCGCCAGTATTAAAATAATGTGGGCCAACTGAAAACTACATTGAACAATGATCGGAGATAGGGCATTCAAAACGACATACCGCGTAAGAATTCGAAACCCTCCGACACCTACTGCTTTGGCTGCGGAAACGTAAGTGTTGGTGGCGATTGTCAGGGTGATTCCGTGGACCAACCTTGCCAGCCTAGGGGTGTAAACCACTACGACGGCAATCACGACCGTTATGAATCCCGGGCCCATAATGGACGCCAAGAAGAGCGCGATGAGCATGCTCGGAAATGCCATGGCGGCGTCCACAACACGCATCAGAACCGCCCCTGCAGGACGGTAGTACCCTGAGACGCTGCCAATTGCGATTCCAAATAAGGCGATCAGGATAAGTATGCAAAGCGATGTGCCCAGTGTGAGACGCGTTCCAATCATGATGCGGCTCAGCATATCTCTCCCGAAATTATCCGTACCGAACCAATGCTCCATATCGGGAGGCTCTAATCGACTTTTTGCCTGCATTTTATAGGGGTCATAAGGCGTTGCAAACGGCCCGAGAACTGTTAAAAAAAGCATGACCGCCAATACAACCAGTGCCGCAATGGTAATGGGTCTCTTTCTGGCGAGTTTCAGGAATTTCCTCAAGCTTCTTGCCTCCTAATCATATTGGATTCGGGGATCCAAAATCGCATAGATGATATCACAGAGAAAGTTGACGACCACATAAAGCCCCGCAATAAACATGAGCAGGGCCTGCAACGTGGGGTAGTCCCTCTGAAGAATGGATTCCACCACGAGCCTGCCGACCCCCGGGACGTTAAAGACGGTCTCTATGATAACCGACAACGAAACAATCTCGGCAAAGTAGGACCCGATGACCGCAACCACCGGGATTAGTGCGTTTCTGAGCGCATGTTTTATGAGTACCACACTCTCCTTAAGGCCCTTGGCTCTTGCCGTAGTGATATATTCCATTGAGAGTATGTCGATGAAAAAAGATCGGGTCAGTCGGGCGATCAGTCCGGTTGATGGGATGGCAATTGTCAGACAAGGCAAAATGAGGTAGCGAAGATTGCTGAAATTTCCGGTTTCGATGAAGCCTGGATACCCTGAACCGGGCAGCCAGCATAAAATCGACGCAAAGATGAGCATAAGGTTCAAACCGATCCAGAAGCTGGGCGCTGAGGCAAAGGTCAGCGACAGGGTCATGGAAATCTGGTCAAGCCAGCTGTTGCGTTTTATCGCGGAAATAATTCCAACAAAAATTCCGAAAAACGAAAATAGAACTGTCGCTCCGCAGGCAATCAGAACGCTCGCTTCCGCGCGGTGGGCAATGAGGGATATGACCGGTTGATGAGAATAGATCGACATGCCGAAATCGAGCCGTATAACCATTTGCAGCCATTTGAGAAATTGCATGTAAAGGGGCTGGTCGTATCCCATCTTCTTGGTCAATGCGGCAATGACGGCCTCATCGGCCTCCGGTCCCAACATCAGCTCGGCAGGATTTCCCGGGATCAGGTGTATCAGCACAAAGCATATGATACCGACCATCAGCATGATCGGAATCATGAGCAGGAATCGACGGACAATGTAGGCGGTCATTTTTTGGTTAAACTCCCTCTGTTTGCTCTGGCTCTCCTTTTGGCACGGTCAAGGTCCTGTATTTTCCAAAGAAAGCCTCCGAGACCGATTCTCGAAGGCTTCCATCGAGCATTATGGCTACGGCAACCAGAGATTCCATGCGTAAATGAATGTGTGGATGGGATGGGTCTTGGAATCCAGATTCTTTATCTTGTCTTCGGTGGCAGCCATATGAAGCTGATAATAATCGCCGAATTTGATGATGGGCACCTGGGTGTAAAACAGTTCCTGGAAGCGCGACCAAGCCGCCAAGCGAGCCTTGCCGTCGGTGGTTGAAACAAAATCTTTCAGAACGGCTTGCTTCTCGGGCGTGTTCCACCATCCCGGATACGTGGGGCTCAACCAATAACTTATGCCCGGATCGTAATATACCGCACTGCCGGATGTGACGAAGAATTCCCATTTTATTGGCTGTCTCCGATTGGCGACCACGCCCGCCCAGTCGTAGACCTGAAAGTCAACTTTGAAGCCGGCGTTTTTGAGCTGCTGGGCAACGACCTGGCTCAAGTCATACATGGGCCACATATTCCCCACAAGCATACGAATCTTTTCGCCTTTGTAGCCCGCTTTTTTCGCCAGTTCCATGCCCAGTTTGGGATTACCTTGATTATACTTGTCGAGGCCTGCGGTCGTGTACCAGGGCGTGCTTTTGGGGAAGATGGACCCCTGGACTTCAGAAAGGTCCCCAAAAACGGCGACCATGATTTCATCCATATTCAGCGTGGCAAGAACTGCCTGCCTCATCCCCTGGTTTGCGCATAGCCCCTCTTTGGTGTTGAAGAAGATTTGACACCAGTAGGGAGGCTCCAGTTTGATCGCTCGAACGTTAGGATTTTTGACCAATGCATCGAACAGATCAGCCTGTACACCCGTGCCGTAATGGTACTGTCCGGAACTGACGCCATTTGTCCGAGCCGCCTCTTCCTTGACAATGTGGAATTCCGCGTGGTCGAAATAAGCGATTTTCTTTCCTGCACGACCATTGGGCGGTTCATTTCTAGGGACATATCCTTTCCACCGATCCAGGCTGATATACTCCCCCTGCACCCACTTTCCAAACTTGTAAGGGCCGGTGCCGATGTAGTTCTTTGGCTTGAGCATTTCAGCACCTGCCTCACGGGCAATGGCGGCGGGGATAATCACCGGCCCACCATTACCAAAGCCCAGTAATGAGAGCAATGGAGCATAGGGCTGTTTCAGATGTATTTCAAATGTATATTTGTCGGGGGTCGAAAGCCGATCGAGATAAGGCCTTGCGATGCCGCCCCGTGCGCCGTGCTTAAACCATCGCTCGACGGATGCCAGCACGTCTTCGGACGTCAGCTCTGCACCATTGTGAAATTTAACGCCCTTTCTGATGTTAAATGTGAATTTCAAGTTGTCTTTCGATATTGTCCAGCTGTCTGCCAACTCCGGTGCGATTTTGCCATCAGCCGTGATATACTGCACCAAGGTCTCGAAGATATGCCCACCTGCTTCGTAGGTCACATCCGCTGAAGTCATCATGCAGTCGAGGGTCGGGATATCCTGGTGAGTGGCCATTTTAAAAACCCCACCGTACTTTGGTGACTCGCTGCTAGCCACAGCAGGACCCGCAAGTAGAGAAAGGACCAACAAAAAAACACCAATAGCACATACTAATTTCACACAATCCTTAGCCATGATCATTCTCCTCCTTTGTTTTGATTTCCTGAGAAATAGTTGCATACCAAACCGGCACATCTCGATTTCAGAGTATTATGGTTCCGGGCTGCTATCACCTCCTTTCCCCTTTGAGAATTCCTCTTTTATCTGATTAATCAATATCTCCGAGCTGAACACGTCAACTGCAGTCATGGCCAGGGCTTTTGCCGCATGAATCATTGCCCGCATCCCTTCCTCCGAAGAAGCAGCCTGTGCAAATTCCTCCGTGTGGGGTTTGATTCCTTCAGGCGCGATAGCTACATAAGCATGGAGTATCGGCACCACCTGGCTCACATTGGCTGCGTCTGTGGAACCCCTTTCCTGTTGGACGTCTCTCGTGACTTCAATTCCAAGGGATTCCAAGTTATCCAGAAATGCTATATTAAGAGACTCATTGATTCTCATGTTGTCGTAGGTCTGGCCGAAATGATCAAATCGAACCTTGCATCCCATGGCCAAAGCGGCCCCGTGGGCACAGTTTTTCACTTTTTCCACCAGTTCATCCCGGTGTGCCCTTCGGGGGGAACGTACGGAAAAGCGGCATTGGGCAAAATCCGGGACAATGTTCGTTCTCTCCCCCCCATTTGTGATAATACCGTGGATCGAAGCATCCGATGACAGGTGTTCGCGCAAAGCATTTATGCTGTTAAACGTCTGTATTAGTGCGTTAAGGGCATTGATCCCTTGCTCTGGGGCAGCGGAAGCGTGTGCAGATTTTCCCTCAAAAGTGATTTCCAGGGGCACCAAGGTGAGGTTCTTTTGGGTACCTGAGTTCTTGGTCTCCGGGTGAACCATCATGGCGACGTCCATGCCCCAAAAGACGCCTTTTTCAACCATGATAATTTTTCCGCCGCCCTTCTCCTCAGCAGGGCAGCCGATCATCTGCAATGTGCCTGGTAAGTGTTTCTTGATTTTTCCGACCGCGAGTGCTGCGCCAACCGCACTGCCAGCGATGATATTGTGACCGCAGGCATGACCTACTCCGGGCAACGCGTCGTATTCTGCCAGAAAGGCAATAGTAGGGCCATGGGATCGCGCAGGATGAGTCGCTCGAAAAGCTGTCTCTAATCCTGCAATACGCTCTCCGATCTCAAAACCCGCGTCACGCATCGTAACAGAGATCAATTTGACAGCTTTGTATTCTTCAAAACTCAATTCAGGTGTTCTGTGGATTTCAGTGCTCAAACCCATTAGCAATTCGGTGAGCGTATCGACGACTTGACAGACCTCTTCTTTCAGCCTAGCTGAATCCAACGTCTGAGCCTCCAATTCCATCTTTGCGACGACTGAATATCTCCCGCTCCATTATTCGTAATGAGGATAGTCTTGTTTTTAAAACGGTATATAATTGCCATATATGCAAAAGCGACTTCTGCAAAAAAATCAAAGCGGCTGGCGAAGAGCCCATTTTACACCGCATTATGCAACTGAAATATTTTTTCAAGAAACTCATCCTTTGTGGCTTGAGGGGTTCTTTTTCATTAACGACACCCATTGTCTCTGTGTCACCTCGGTAGTTTGCATGTAGAAAGGGTTTGTCAAATTTACCATATGAGGATTTTCACCTG
>Ga0233413_10001101_pt1 | contig 12127 bp, 18 predicted proteins | sample Na_anoxic_6_MG_FD_189019 | JGI IMG/M metagenome (GOLD analysis project Ga0233413, IMG submission 189019) | Seawater microbial communities from Saanich Inlet, British Columbia, Canada - Na_anoxic_6_MG | ecosystem: Environmental > Aquatic > Marine > Inlet | place: Canada: British Columbia... | reverse complement strand
GAATATCTTAAAAACTATAGATTTGATCCGAACGAATTAAAGTTGGAATTAAATAATGGGAATTTAGATATAACCATAAGTGGACATTGGCATAAAACTATATTGTGGGAAGTTCCTTGCTTATCTATCATAAGTGAAAACTATTTCAAATATGTAGATACGAATTGGGACTATACAAACCAAAAAAATAAAGTTAAAACAATGGGCAGCAAACTGTCTCATGCAGGATGTATTTATGCAGATTTTGGGACAAGAAGACGACGCAATTTTCAGTCCCAAGAAAGAGTCGTTGAAACATTCAAAGATTACAAAGGTTTTGTTGGAACCAGCAATGTCTATCTTGCGATCAAAAACAATGTAAAACCTATTGGGACTATGGCTCATGAGTTTATAATGGCTCATCAAGTTTTAGGTGGGATTAGACATTGTAATAGATATGCTCTAAAAGCCTGGAACAGAATATATAACGGAGATTTAGGAATTGCGTTACCAGATACATTGGGACTAAATCTGTTTTTAAATGATTTTGATGGCGTTTTGGCTAGACTATTTGATGGAGTAAGGCATGATAGCGGTTGCCCTTTTGAGTTTGGCGAAAAAATTATTAATCACTATGATAAGTTGCAAATAAATCCTACTTCTAAAACAATTGTATTTAGCGACGGACTTGATGTAGACTCCGCCATTGAAATCAATAAATATTTCAATAATAAAATAAATATTTGTTTTGGGATTGGTACTAATTTTACTAATAACTTTGACAACAGTCCAGCTATGAAAATTGTTATAAAGTTATGGAGTGTTAATGGAGTTCCTGTTGTTAAATTGCCTGATTCTATTGGAAAGTGTATGGGAGATAGAGATATGTTGCGTATCGCTAGACATATAACGTCTGGAACTCCCTTGGACCAAGATTTTTAATCAGTTTTAAAACACTTCCATCCTTTATGGTGTTTTCTGGTTTTGTTAGCAACTCCTAGCAGACAAGACCTAGTTAAATTATGATTATCGCAAAATGATTGTAAGCCATTTGTAATGGTATATTTTTTACCGTTTGGATTTATAACTACATATTTTTTATATTGATAAGACCTGTCTTGTGGATTATCTTTTTTGGTCTTTTTCATTTTGTATAGATGTTTCTGAAAGGTGTTTTCCTGTCCAGTATTTAGAATGGTTTTTACTTATTTTTTCTCGCCATGAATCATTAACGAAACGACCGACATTAACACCGATTAAAGAGTTTCTTATTTTATTTTTTGTACTTTTTGAATGCTTGAATCCAGACAGTCCTTCACCGCCTTCTGTTAAATTATTTAAGCATCCTGTTCCTAAGTCTTTTCTTCCTATGGTTTTAATTATTTTTATTTCAAGGTTAAATGCTTCTTTTTCTGTTATCCTAGTTTTTATAAAAACTTTAATAGGATCTAAATTGATAGAAAATAATTTTTTAATTTTGTTATTTTTAGGTGTATTTGCTTTTAGTTTTTTGCCGACATGCGTATGTATCCTCCTGCCTTCTCCTTTTCCTATATAAAATGGTTCATGATCGAAATCATATATGCCATATGTAGCTTTTGGCTTTCTTGGGTCTAAGAAAGCATAAACATAAAATCTATTTTTATCCATTTTTATTGTCTAAATAATTTTCTATTATTTGTCTGAATCTTTCTGAAAAGGTTATTTCTTTTTCTTCTGCTTCTTTATGTATGCTGTCATATTGTCTACGTGTTATATAAAGATCAGTTCTAACCATTTTAGTTTTTTTCATTATTTACCTTTCTATTTTAATATACGTTGTTGTAACGTACTATTCCTTTATTGTTATCGGAAAAATATGAAAAAGTGAATAAAAATTTGATATAATAATAATTTCCCCGATTTATAACTCAAACGTAATACGATTGAACCCTTTGCAAAACTACATTAGGAATTAAATAATGAAAATAGTAATCGCACAAACCAATACCACGCCTTTGGACTTCCAAGGCAATACAGATCAAATTAAACTTGCAATGGAAACGGCTAGAGCGGATAAGACTATTAGTCTAGTTGTAACGCCTGAGCTTTCAATTCCAGGCTACCTCGTAAAAGATCTAATGTACAACCATGATTTTGTTGAACAGAACTTAAGATGGTTACAAGAGATCGTTGCGTTCTCGGCTGGAAGTCAATACTTCACCGTTGTCGGATATGTTGATAAGAACTATAATGGTCGAGGTAAGCCTTTTCGTAACATGCTTGCTGTCGTAAAAAATGGAGCAGTCGTATGTAGGTATCAAAAACAACTGTTGCCTTTTTACGATGTTTTCGATGAAGGAAGATACTTCGAGCCTGGCAATAAATTAGCTGTTGTCGAGATCGAAGGACAGAAATGGGGATTGGCAATTTGCGAAGATATTTGGAACGATAAAGATACTGACAATTATAGCTACAAGTCTAATCCGCTTGCTCAATATCGTGAAATGGGCATTAGCAATATTATTAGCATCAATAGTTCTCCGTATGTTATAGGGAAGCCTGCTGAACGAGTTAAAATGCTAAGAGAGAATTTCGCAAAAGGGACTTTAATCTATGTCAACCAAATTGGCGGTCAAGATGATCTAGTCTTTGACGGTCACAGTCTTATCGTAGAAACTGGCAGAGTTACATACAAGGCAGAACGAACCATTGATTCTATGTCTCACGTATGTACGATAGGTAACGAACATTACATAGATGTAGACGTAATGGAAAAAGTTAAAGGTAGCGAAGAAGATACAATAGGATTACTTTGGGAGATGCTTGTTCTCGGATTGAGAGATTATATCAAAAAGAGCGGATTCAACTCTGTTGTTTTCGGAAGCTCTGGCGGAATCGATTCAGCCGTTATTGCAGCATTAGCTTGCGATGCTATCGGAGCAGAAAACGTTTACGGAATAAGGATGCCAAGCATCCACAGTAGCGATCACTCCGTAGACGATGCAAAGAAATTACAAAAGAATCTTCAATTCAACGATTCTCTTCTTCCCATCAAACATACAGAACTGTTACATGAATATAACAATATATTCGAGGCATTAATATTTGATAAAGGATACAACGATGTAGCAGACCAAAATATGCAAGCTAGAATTCGCGGAGCAGCCGTAATGCACGCTTCAAACGCTTTTGGCATGCTTCCTCTCAGTACTGGCAATAAATCTGAACTATCAGTCGGATATTGCACGCTTTACGGCGATATGTGCGGAGGTTTCGCTCCTATTAGCGATGTCTATAAAACTATTGTTTATGCTTTAGCTGAATATTTTAATAAAAAAGCAAAAAAAGAACTTATACCTATTAATATCATTAAGAAACCACCAAGTGCAGAATTGGCTCCAGATCAAAAAGATGATGATAGCTTATTGCCATATGAGATTCTAGATCCTATTCTTTACCAATATATTGAATGTTATCTTGGCGATTTCGATGAATTCAAAAATACTACTAACATTACAGTAGTTAAAAACTGGGCTGAAACGCCAAATGCAAAAGCAGACTACAACAGAATGATACATTTAGTTGATAAAAGTGAGTTCAAGCGTCGTCAATCAGCCATTGGTATTAAGGTATGTTCTGTAGCCTTTGGGACCGGTCGTAGAATGCCTGTCGTAAAAAAGCTAAAATGAATATTAAAGGATAAAAAATGAAAGTTACTAAACGAGAAATAGTCACAAAACGCCCGTTCTTAAATCTTATGGAAGCAACATATGAACACAAAGAGAAAGAAGGGAAGTGGACCTACGTAAATAGATCAACCAAAAAGACCGGCCAGAGCGATGCCGTTATGATTGTCGGTCTAATGATAGATCCTTATAGATTAGTTCTCATAAAACAATATAGAGTCCCTGTTGGCGATTATATCCTAGAATTTCCTGCTGGGCTTATAGACGAAGGCGAGACCGCAGAAGATGCGGCTAGAAGAGAGTTTAAAGAAGAAACAGGGATGGAAGTAAAGAACATTCTAGTTGTTAGCCCATCAACATATAACTCCGCAGGACTAACAGATGAAACAGTGACTATGGTTTTTGCTGAAGTAGAAGGAGAACCGTCTACCGCAGAAAATGAATCTTCCGAAGATATAGAAATACTTGTCTTAAACGCTGAACAGATTAATCTTTTGGTGGGCGATAGAACTATCAAATGGTCAGCTAAAGGTTGGCTTTATTGCGGCATGTGGAATAATGCTGTTAGTCGATTGCTTTAATTTTTGAAAAACATAAATTTAACGACTAAACCTAGTCCCAAAAGACCAAATATTAAACCTAACCAAAATTTCGGACTTTTCCAAATATTAATATATGGACTTTGAACTAAAGGAACATCTATAGGACCAATATCATCAATATCCATAGGTCCAATCTCTGGTTCAATAGGATCAGCGACTAAATCGCTTATTTTGTTAGAACTGTCGCCGATATCTTGTAAATGAGGCTCTATAGAAGGCTTTGTAGTCGGTCCTGCGGTCTTTATTATAGATTTTATGGCATCAACATCATCTTTTATTTTATTGCTCTCAGCAACGATGTTTTCGATAGCTTTTTGCTTCTGCATTACTATCCTCTCAAGAACATCTATTTCTTCGTCCCTCTGAGCAATAACCTCTGTTTTAACTCGATTCTCTACCACAAGATCCTCAAGAGTTATCGGATCTTCAAAAATCGGCTCACCTACATCTCCTGCCGTCTGAGGAGCTTTTGGAGCCGTTATAGAATCGTCTGGCTTGTCATTAAAATAGAAGCATTCGTAACATCCAGAACAAAAAACTAAAGCTATTATCAATGTTAGTAATATATTTTTCATTATTAAAGGTAATCTCCATTTTGTACCGAATATAGTATCGACATTATGAATTGGTATAAACAGTCAAAAATTAAATACTATTTGGACGAAACAATTATGAAAGAAGCAGGATTCTTAAGCAATTTCGTTATCGGAGAAATAATGGTCTTAGCTCCGTTACTAGGCTATCTAGGATGGACCCAAACAGATATCTTCAATCGCCTAAAAAACAATAACGGAGACACAATAGCTTTAAAACAACAAGCCCTAGAAGAAGCTCAACAACAAGATGTGCCAGAACAAATCATCCAACAAGTCCAAAACAACATCAATAACCAACCTCAACAAGAAGTGACAGAACAAGCACCCATACAAAAAGAACCTACAACCTTTGATCGATTGCGTCAAAAGTTAATTGATAATGAAGGCTTTGTTAATAAGGCAAATAAAATAGGCAATAAAGGGGAAATAGATATAGGCGTCGGACATGCCATGCTTAACCCCAATAACGGCAAAACGAAAGCACAACAAACAGCAGTCTCAAGAAGAATTTTCTCAAAACTCTTCGGAAACACAGTAAATTTTGTTGCAGTCCTTAATGGAAGACAACAACTAACAGATCCACAAATAGAACAATTGTTGAAACATGATATAGATGAACACTCTAATAGAGCTAAACAGTTATTCAAAAACCCAAGACATTTTGATTCATTGCCACCATACCTACAAGATGCCATACTAGACGGAGTTTACAGAGGAGATATCGGAACTAGAGCTACTCCTATGACTGTTAAGTTAATGAACGCTAACAATTGGGCTGCTGCTGCTAAAGAATACTTGAATCATCGAGGCTATAGAAGTGCTAAACAAAGAGGACTCGGGGGAGTAAGAACTAGAATGGAAGAAAATCAAAAAGCTATGCTCCAATACGCTAGAGAGCTAGGACAAATTTAACAAATCAGTCCCACCACTTTAAGGATACTTCATTCATCTGACTCCAACCCCAAGACCAATAAAATTTAGAACTCCAAGAAAGACTTTTAGCAAATCTTGTAGCCGAAAGTGAAACTTTGAATTTCTCTAACGTCATTCTTTGTCCAGTTTCAAGATCTCTAATATTAACTGTTCTAAACAACATGTTCATGTCCACAAAGTTCCTCTAATCTTCATCAGTCTTATCAAATGATTTGTATCTTCTTGGTAGTATTTTTCTTCTGCATCAAAACTCCAGTGATTGTTCAGTTCTTCTTTCTGTCTCTCAGGTCGAACGACCTTCCACCAGCTATAAAGATACTTTAATTCTTTCTCTAATTTTTGATCATGTTCATGTTTCTCTTGAAGTGCTTTGATATTGTCTGCTTGAGATTGTTCGTCTTCCCAATCTTCTTTTTTCATCTTTTCTATTTGATCGGTATGATCCCAACCAACGTTCTCTAACAACTTCTCTCCTTCTATGACATCACAGAAGATAGCAAAACTGGCATGGAGCAAGAGAAGATCTCTGTCTACCCATGTTGGAGGTAGAGTCTTTGCTTTTACTACATTATAACGATGGAAGATGAAACACTTGCAATAGTAATAACTATCACCGATTTTCCTTTTACATTTACTGAGCCACCAAAAAAGATTATGAGGGAAATGTTTACGCTTTTCGCTGAGAGCATGCATGCGATCTTTTAGTCCTTCGATAGGATAAGTTTTAAGCGTCCCTTTCTCGATCTGTTTGTCTAAATCTTTAATTCTCTTTTTTAATATTTTTGTAATTCTAGGGTTCATAACTTTAATTATAACATATTCTTATTCACTTTGCAAAGAAAAAGAGCATAATAAACAATATTATACTCTTTCCTTTATGAGATTCGAACGATTTATCAGTATTATATTCGACAATTACATATAGAATCCTTTAGCTGTTCAGATTAAAAACTTTCTCGTACAAATTGTTAATCTCTTTAACCGAGTTCCTCAAAGGAGTCACAGCATCCTCAGTTACAGGTCTTTTGGCGTTATTATAGTCTATGTCTACACCAAAAGAATTGACAAACAAGTTCGTTAAATAGAAGCAATATTCTTCTCTAATTCTTGTGTTTCCATCTAATTTATGTTTTCTTAGCCAATAGGTTTGAGGAGTTCTTGTCCAATCAAATCGTCTCCAACAACTTTCATCATTTAAATCAATTTTGCAAAAAGGAGAGTCTATAACAGGTTCTGGTTTAGGACCAACTATCTCGCATCCTATCTTCTGTCCTTGATCATTTCTAATGAACTTTCTTATAACTCTGTTCTGTTTGTCTTTTCGCGCCCAACGATTCCACTCAGCCGCCTCTCTCTGAGCTTTCATGAACCATTGATTGAGCTTTCTAAGCTTCTTGTACGTCTCAAGATCGCAGGGATGATATCCCCATTTTGATTGATAAACTTTAGTTTCTGTCATTGTAGTCATTTTGTTTCTCCTTAATCATCAACATATTCTATATGTTGTGGTTTGTTGTCGTTAAAGAATATTTGTATTTTATTAATAACAGTTTCTGTGATGTTCTCTTTGCGAAGTTTTTCTTGCCAATTATCGTATGGTCTTTCTCCTATCCCTGAATAAAATGGAATTTTTTCTCCAATTATAAAACAGGCAGGATTACTAAAAACTTCAATACCATTAACATTTTTATACGGCCAGACTTGTAATGGAGAATCGTCACAACATCCACAATTGTGATTGATAAAAACTTGATCTGTCTCAGAATTAATAGATGAAGAAGAAATTCTTTTGTTACTCCATCTATCTGTATGTTCTTCAATATCTGGATACAATTCTAAGACTTTTTCCATTTGTAACATTTCTTTTTTTGTTTTTTTTAAATTTTCTATATAACTCATTTTTGTCCTTTCTTGTTAAATTAATGATTATGAAAAAAGTGTAATTAAATCATGATACACCTCCCATAAGCTTGAACTTTTTAAAGACTTTCCTTCTGTCTCCATATACAGGTTCCGTAGCAACGGCTGTCAATTGATTCCCTATATCTGGTTCTAGGAATTCTTTATACTTGATCCCAGACTGCTCGATCTTAAATATAGCTCTCTGTAAGGCTCTCTCGTCCTCTACAGAGCATATAATGACCGAAGGATGTCTCTGAGGCTGTATGAATGATTGAGTCGCACAGATCGCAGCGTGGACGCTCTGAACGGATTGCTGTGCTATAGAAAGGTCATGTCTTACTAAGATGTAGACATAGAAATGTTGGTCCTATCCGTATTCTTCTTTAGTCTATTGGAATGGTCTCATTGTTATTCTCCTAAGTATAATATCGGCAATTTATTTCTTGCTCTCAATTTTAATTACTTTTCCAAATACTTTTTTTTTGTTAGTCCATCCGTTTGTTCTACCTTTGTTGTTACCTATCAAGAACTTATCGCCTTGTACGGCTTTAACAAGATGGACGTAAAAACTTCCTTTAACCTTACAAAAAACTATATCTCCCTTTTTAATATCGTCTGTAGGAGAAATGGTTATCTTGTCTCCGCTATTAATTTTCGGCTTCATCGAATTGCCTTTAGGACAAAAACTTACGTCTTTACCTTTGAGCAAATCTTCTTTATGCTGTTTCCAATTCATCGAATCGCGTCCGGTGGGATTCAAACCCACGTAGTCACAAATTTAGAATTTGCCGTTAAATCCCTCAACTACGGACGCAGAACAAAGACCTTTCGGTCTTAAATATCTATTTTATTGATCTGATGCATTATAACATATAATATATCACAACTTAATTAAAAATTAAATTGTTTTTGTTTCGGTGGGTCGAAACTTAATAAAATCGCAAAACGTATCTTCTTTCACCTCAAGGGGAATAGGTTCTTTTTCCTCTATCTGACCTAATATCGACTTAAGAGAATCTATTTGAAGATGCAAGAATTGAATACCATGATGGAGACAATAACAATCTACTTTACCATGTTCGAATATGTCTTCAGACTTCACCAATATTCTAATGTCTTTTGGCTTCTCTCCACAAAGATTGCATCTTTTAGAGTGTCTATTCGTTATCTCTTGTACTACTATATATGGTCCGTAATACTCTTTGTCAATATTATTTTCCTTTTTTGCCATTTTTCTATTTACTTTCGACTGTAGACCTTCCTTTTTCAGGAGTTACCCATGCAGCAGCACTTTTAGCAAGATCCATTGCTCCATCTGCTGAAAGTATGTCATACTTTTCATCTTCAAAAACATATTTTCCAACCAATTCGTCGGATTCATCATAAACTTTAACATCAAATTTCATTTCACTCATCTTTTATTCCTTTTAAGTTTTAAAAAAAGTAGGATATGAGTAAACATACCCTACTTTTTTAACGGGTTAACCATGACTATCAGGTTTCCTGTCCTGGTGCGTAATCATCTGCTGTCTTGCCAAACGTCCAAGCAACAGCTTCTTGACACGTTGTTACATCTGGCGGAACTTTTAGATAATACGGCTTAAAAGTCCCATCTTCATTTGGAGTAGAGTTAGAAACTTTAACAAGAGCAATAGGCTCAGGAGCGTCTGTCTGAGCCTGCTCCTTGAAGATTCCATCGCACTGTAGAAGCTCTCGTTCAGTTCCATCTGCCGCTACATCAGCATCAATGACTCTAAATCGATTCTCTTTTCTCATTCGATCATAACCATATACTTGCATTCCGACATAACGGATCTCAGTATTGTCATGGTTCATCACTTCCTCGAATGTTAATGAATCAGGGTCATTAATATAACGAGGAGGAACAAGAATGTTTTCATAGTAAAAACATGTTGAACCAAAAGCATCAACATCTAAACCATGCTTTCTGCCTTCCTGATACCAAGTACAACGTAACGGAGAGATGTATGCTGGACCATCGTCACAATGGAGTCTCCCAAGAATGTCTTTCTTGAGTTCCAAAGGTCCAAATGGATAGAGCCTACGAATGCCCCTAATTCTACTTTGCCATTTCTCAAACTTTTGTCTAGTATCACTCATAATTACCTCTTCTGTTTAGTTGTTGCGATAATTATGCTACAGGACCATCAGTCGAATCTTCGTTAGAAGTTGAGACCGCGTCTTCTTCAAAAGACAAAGGGGCTTGCGACCAAGTTGGCTGATAAGCGATCTCGATAGCATCATGTTTGATGATTACGAACCCACCAATATCGTCTTCTCGTTCAGGCGTTGCTTTTGCAGAAGGACCAGAAATTTCAACTGATCTTGCATTAGCTAAGACAATAAAGTCTTCACCAACATGAGCTACAACGCCTCGATACTGATATCGTGCACATAGTACAGCGATTTTTTGACCTTCATGAGAGTTGATGATCTCACCAAATTTGGTTAAACCATTTAACATTTTTTTGATCTTATCTGCCTGGGCTTTTGGATCTACTTCTTTTGCGTCATTTGCTACATCTGTCATTTTTACTACTCCTGTCTTAGGTTATTTTAGCTTAATTAGCTAAACGGTTATACTTCTAGGTAAGAGTATTAGTCTCTTACTTGACGTTCTTTTTCAGCGGAAAGCGGATCATATTCGCGTTGACGAGAAATCTTGATCCATTCATCTTTTGGCATTGTGATAGTATCATGTTCGTCATGATCTACAGACATCTGCGTTGCAGACTTGACATAAACATGTCCATTGTCTGGGTCAACATAACTTTGGAACTGAGAGATATGCGGGGTTGCGATGGCGTGAGTGTGACCAGTTACTTCTCCGTGAGCGAGAACTGGAGTCTCATGCCGTTGGTTCTTTTTCAGTGCAGCCTCAGATGGTCCGTCAACTACTTCAAAGAAAATGTCGCCTTGTCTTGCTTGTGTTTGCTTCTTATCCATTTTAAACTCCTTTTGGGTTTCGGTTATCAACTATATTAATTGTATCGTCTATCAGAGTCACAAATAACCAATAAATTATTCTTTATTTTTTATTTCTTTCCTTCATCTATTATTATAGTATAAAGTTAAGTCACATTATCTGTTTTCTTTTATTAATTTGAGAATCTTTTTTTGTTTTGTTTCTGTGGGAGGGTTTTCGAAACAATCAACATCAAGACTATCACTATCTATGATTACGATAAAAGTTTTCTGAAATGTGACATATCGAATCACATAGACTGAACCTGGCAATCTCCAAGATATGTTATTATCAGATGCAAATTTTAAATCTTCGTCAGATAGTTCCATAGCTTTTTGTATCTTCTTAGAAAAATCGATTCGTTTCTGTTGGCGATTCTTGCGAGCTTGGATACGGTTCTTCTTGTCTTGAGTCTCTTTTTCTTGAAGACTTCTTATCGTTTGAATAGTTTTTTTGTAGCGATTCATATGTATATTATAAGAGATTTGATAAACACAATTGGTTTTAAGGTTTACGTTTATTTCCACATCGTCCGTTTCTACATCCACTTCTTGTATTAGCTTTTATTTTATCAGACGCTTTCCATCTAGCTATGTTTCTTTCATTTATTCTTTGCGTTTTTTCTTCTTCTCTTATTAAACAAATGATCATAATTTTTTGTTTAGTTTCTGTATCGAAATCTAATGCATCAACATAAGCTAGTATTTTTGCGAACTCGCGTTTGTTTTGTTTATAGACTACTATCCATCCGTCAATTTCTTTAGGTTCTTTTACTAAACGATTAATAAATTCTATATCCATTTTATTTCCTTTCTAAAAATAAATATCCGGAGTGGGATTCGAACCCACACGCTCGTTAAGAGCAACAGATTAAGGGATTCTCGTTATCAGGTACATACTGCAAGAATCCATTAAATCTGCCATGTCTTCCTTTCCATCACCCGGATAAAAACTACTGCTTGTTGTCTGCGTAAATAAATTTTATAAAGCTAATCCAGCATGTAATTCTGCATGACAATTTCTACAAAGAACAACACATTTTTTTATCTCTGGAAGAAGCTTTTGCCATGAATAATTCCAATGTGCAGATAGAGTAAATTTCTTTTTATCCTCATCAATATGATGAAAATCTAAAGCAAAATGACATTTATCGTATCCACATTTAGAACATTTACTCCCTCCCATGAACTCTAAAGCTTTTAGTTTATTGTCTTTTCGCTTCTTAGAGGCTCTACAAGTATTGCATGTATATCCAGTGTTATATGCTGTCTTTTCTTTTTTGCAAATTTTACAAGTAAAAGTTCTTAAATTTCTTTGCTTTTTGTCTTTTTTAGTAATAGTAAGATCTCTTGTATTATGACTTCCAAAAGGGGAACAGTCAAGACAGAATTTTCTAGTTCCTAAGTTTCTTTGTTTCCCATCTATTTCAACCCAACATGGATATTTTTGATTACATTTTTT
>Ga0233413_10001100_pt1 | contig 12131 bp, 17 predicted proteins | sample Na_anoxic_6_MG_FD_189019 | JGI IMG/M metagenome (GOLD analysis project Ga0233413, IMG submission 189019) | Seawater microbial communities from Saanich Inlet, British Columbia, Canada - Na_anoxic_6_MG | ecosystem: Environmental > Aquatic > Marine > Inlet | place: Canada: British Columbia... | reverse complement strand
AGAGAGCGTTGCTGTAGATGATGTTGAGGAGCCAGAGGGAACTGATATACCATTGTAGGGTGTCCAGGCTGGCGGGGAATTATAGGTGGGGTGTTGGGTACCGCCTCGCCCCACCTACCCTGCTGGTTTTAACCATAAAGAAGGAGGCTGGTGATGAATAAAAGAGAGCTTGGGCAATTAATAATTAAATTTGAAGAATGGACACACTATTCGTCGGAAACACCGACACTCATGGTAAGCGTCTATACGGCTGGCGGCGATTACATAGGCAGTTTAGACAGCCAAATCTGTACGCTTTTAAGCGAATATGTGATTGTGCCAGAAAAATGGAAAGCCACTCACAGCGTATGCTCAATAGGAAAGTCCTTAAAAGATGGTAAGTGGTACGGGTGGAGTCATAGAGCTCTCTTCGGCTTTGGCATAGGTGATGTAGTAAAAGAAGGCGATTGTACCGCAATGTCAGGATATACTGATGAGTATCTAAAAGAAAATCCAGAAGCCGACAAAAGTTTGCCAGTAGGGTTTATAGCTAAAACTGATGAAGATGCGCGTAGAATGGCAATAGCTTTTGCCGATAGTGTGTCGTGAGGAGGAATAATGAATAAAAGAGATAAAATAATAAAGGCTATAAACAGATATTTTGACAGTTTAAGTTATACAGAAAAACTAAAAGATTATGCATTAGCGGATGCTATTCTTGATGTGTTGGTTGAGGATAAGCTAGACCAGAGAAGTTACACGATGGGGTTTGTGGAGGGGAGGGATAGCGCATTAAAAATGCAAGTGGCGTTGAATACCGAACTGTTCAAAAAAGAACCAGATATACCTGAATGGGAGGATGAGTTGTTAAATATATTGAAACCTACTCTAATACAGTTCCTTATAGCTGAAAAAGAATACGATGCTAAATATAAGCCTACAGCAAAAGACGTACAGGAGGCTATGGACAAGCGTGAATTGGGCTTTAAGTGTGTAGTGCGTAGAGTGGAAGACTTCATCCGTAAGGAGTTTAAGAAGATGGGTGATGAGATATACTGGTGTAAGCGGAATGACCTATTAGGTGAGGTAGTACATGATGCTGCTAGTGGTATGCATATGGTGTCTAAAGCCTTTAAGAGAGCTATAGATCAAGCATTAAGTAAGAGAGGTGTTAAATAATGTGGCCTTTTTAAAAAACAACAAGAACAGAACACTTAAAAAAGGATGTGAAACATGAAGAAGATAATTATTTTAGTTATGTTTGTCGCGGTATTAATAACCGCAGGAGTGATGAAGGTTGATGCAGGGTTGAAAGAAGATCGTAGCTACGGCACAGACTATGCCTGCATGAGCGATTGCCTGAATAGATATTCGTACCAGTATTGTAAAAGCATTTGCTCGTACTAGTATGAACCTTTGGGAGGAGGTGGTCGACAATGACAAAATGGTTTCGTAAATTTATGGATGAAGCACCACTGACTAAGCATCATGTCGATCATCTTAAAAAAGATAGAGGTTTTAGCGATTTAGTTATTAGCCAGATGGGGTTCCGGTCAGGGGGTTCTCATGCTCTCCAACTTGATTACCTACCGGAAGCCTACCGGACCCCGCTGGCTGATAATCGCGTGATCATACCGTACCTATCTAGGGATGGTGATGTCACTTTAATCAGGCCGCATAAGATGGGGCTGAAAGATATGGGCGTGCAGGTGTACGTACCTTGGCCGCTGCTAAAAGAAAATCTCAAGGGTCATGTCGTTCTAGCTGAGTCTGAGTTTAAAGCTGTAGCTTCATGTATGTTAGGCGTACCAGCCATAGGTATACCTGGCATAGCTACCTTTTCTAAGAAAAAATATGATGAGTTTAAGAAAATACTGGCACAGCTAGACTGTAATAAAATCACAGTATGCTTTGATAACGAAGTGAAAAATAATCCGTCCTACTCCAACTACAAACCAGACTACAAGAAAAGATACGACACTCAGTTCTATGCGTTCATCATGGCTCATAAGCTACAGCAAGATGGCTTTGATGCGAAGGTTGCTCTACTACCTAGCACCTGGATGGTTGATGGTAAGGTAGATATAGATGGAGCCTTGTCACATGGTATAACAGAGGAGCAATACCAAGAGGTCATAGAGAAATCTCATAAGCCGTTGATATATAAAAAACACTGGGGCGTAGAGCAAAGACATATGTCTTACATCGAACGCCGCATAGCTAGGTTCCTATACACCAAGCCCATAACTACCATTGATAATAACTACTACGATAATACCAAGAAGAAATATAAACGCCTGTCTAATTTCACCATGCGCATACCCTATACGTTACATACCGAGAGCGAAGACGGCGTGGTCAGGGTCTGTCAGTTCATGTCGAACTATGGCAACAGCACCATCACTAAATTTACAGCCGACGATATTACCTCCAGATCTCAGTTCCAGAAGTGGGCGTACCATCATGGTGACTATATGTTCTACGGTGGTCAGAAAGAACTCGACGCTATTATCAATCACATGATCATTCATCAGGATGGTAGGGAAGTGTACGCTGTGCGTAAGTCTGGCTACTACGAGCAGCTAGACGGCTGGATCTTTGACAACTGTTTAATACGAAAGGGTGAGGTTATACAGGCTGATGAAAATGGTATCTATTGGATAGATGAGACAGGCTACAAGCTGGATAAAATCTCAGCGGATATACCAGTAGCTAGTTTAAACTACGAAGCTGACATGGATGTGGATGAGGTAGTCGATAGGCTAGGTAAAGTAATAGGAAAGAACGAAGCGAAGATGGTGCTCGGCTGGCTGGTAGCTACAGCGTTTATGCCAGCGATCATTAAGAAGTACCATTGCTTTCCGTTCATGTTTTTATACGGCAAAACAGGGTCTGGCAAAACTACCATTGGCCGCTGGCTGATGAACATGCTGGGGTTTAGCTATGAAGGATTCAACATACAGGAAACTACGCAAACTGCTATGGGTAGGCTACTTGGTTTTTATTCTTATATGCCTTGTTGGTTTGATGAGTATCGTAATGAGCAAGCTGTTGTTAAAAAGCATGGTTTCCTTCGTTCAACATATGATAGGCAGGGTGCGCTCAAGGGAGTTAAGTCGTCCTATGGCTTGAGATCTGTAGAGATTAACGCCTCAGTATTTATATCGGGTCAGGAGCTACCTCATGATGCAGCGTTGAACAACAGATGCGTGAACATCATGATCAATCCATATCAAAGAGATGAAACGCAACAACATTGGTTTGAAAGTCACTCAACAGAGCTAAGCAATATCTTCTATCAGATTGTAAAGAATAAAGATGCACTGCAGAAGCAGGTGCTGGAAAAGATCGATAAGTATATAGATGGGTTTAAGAAGAGTCAACCATCACTAGATGCCAGGGTGAGGCTGCATTATTCAATCTTCTCAGGTGGTTATAGTGCGTTCACTGGTGATGAAGATTCACTGACCTACAATGAGTGGGTGGCTGAGCTGGTTGAAGAGGTTGACATCGAGAAGGAATCTCAGAATGTCATTCATACTTTCTATAACGATTGGCAATCAATGCGTGAGAAAGGTGACATCAAGAAATCTTGGTGGCGTGTGGAAGATGAAAAGACTTTTATCTTCTGGCCGAAAGGATTCTACGATGCATGGGAAGCTATCTATTCTAGGCGCAACAAAGGTACGCCATCTAACTATCAGATCCTGCTTAAATATATATACAACGAGCCATACTTTAGGGAGAAAAAACCTATACGACTAAAGGGTAGTCAGTTCAGATGTTTGGTCTTCGATATTGATACCATGCCCAGCGAAATAAAAGATTTCATAATGGTTGATAAGTGGGGGGAATCAGATGAATAAAGACTATGAGTTCTTCTATGTTATTCAAAGTAAGATAGATCATCCAAGATCAAAGCATTGGTATTCATGTGGCAGTAGCCACTACATAAGTTTGCATACAGCTAGAGTAGAGAAAAGAAAGATGGTAAGCTGGTACTTACAAGATGCAGTAAGAGGACATAGAAAATTATTCCGTATAGCTAGATATAAATTCGATCAGATAGTTAAACTTAAAGGAGAAGAACAATGAAAAAGAAAGTAGAGAAAGTAGAGAAAGTAGAGACAGCAAAGAAAATAGCATTAACACAGATGCAGGTGCAGAATTTTAAATTAAGAAGCGATATAATATCTCATCATCAACATACTTTACTGCTACTTAATAATGAACTGAACCAGTATGTAGTAGAATGTGCTAAGACATTAGGCATTAACCCTAACGATATCATTGACGATTGGGATTTTAATATGAAAGAGATGTGCTTTATTAAGAAAGAGAAAGCTAAATTAAAATCAGTTAAATGAGGTTAAAAGAATATGCGTAAAGAATTGAACAGCTTCTGGTTGAAAGATTTTAATTTCAAATTCAAATGCCACATGACGTTGAGGTTGGCTACTGAATTAGAATATTTCATACGTGGTATTGAGGCGCAGATATGTAGAGAAGCTATAGACCTATGCTCTGATGCGGTAATGAAAACTCGCATTGAAAAGCCGCCTAAGAAAGGCACCGACGAGTATCAACGTTGGCTAGGGTATAACAAGGCTTGTCAAAATATGTCTGAAACTTTTAAACTGTTCGTTGAAACTATAGGGGGCGAGGGCGATGGGGAAAATAAACAGCAGGCTGAAGGGAAAAACTGGAGGTCCGTTAATACACGGTGATCGCGGTGGTGCCAAAAGAAACACTGGAGGTTTATATGCAGTATGGAGAACCATGAAATCAAGATGCTATAATAAAAACCACATTAGTTATCACACGTATAAAAACGTTAAGGTATGCAGTAAATGGATAAACAATTATGTTTTGTTTAAAGAGTGGGCATTAAAAAACGGATATAAAAAAGGTTTGTATATAGATCGCATTAACAATAATTCGGGGTATAACTCTAAGAATTGCAGGTGGGTAACACCTGCTGAAAGCAGTAGAAATAAAAGAAATTTAAAATTAAATGCAAGGGCTGTAAAAAAGATACGGAGCGAATACGTTCCGTATAAAATAACTTATACCTTTTTAGCTGAGAAATATAACGTGTCTAAAGGCCACATTAGAGACATTTGCCAGCTTAGGAGGTGGAAGAATGTCTAAAATAAATTCAAGAGAAAAAGGCAAGAGAGGTGAGAGATCGGCCGCTCATTTCCTGAGTAGGTGGTTCAAAGCTAGAAGAGGACAGCAGTTTAAAGGCTCCGCTGATTCACCTGATGTGATCTTTGACAATAAAGAGATAGCTAAGCTACTACACGTAGAGGTCAAACGTAACGAAGCGCTGAACCTTGAGAAAGCTTGGCAACAGGCTAACGATGAGGCACCTCTCACCGCATGGCCTATCGTTCTTCATAGAAAGAACCGAACAAAATGGAAGGTGACAATCGATGCCGAAGACTTTATGGAGCTGTTCTACCAATGGTATATGTGGGGGGAGGGACGAACCAATGTATGAGCCTAAACTTGATTCTCTAAAGGGTAAAAATATAATTAAAGGTGCTTGTAGAATGTGGAGCGCAGTTATAGATCAAGCATTGTCTGATGCTACCTGGAAGAAAGTTAGGTTTGAATACTGGCTATATAATAGAAGTAGATTTGGTAGTAGAGCTAAGCCCATACGCAAGGTAGGTGAGTACCATGACTATGTACGCAGCGAAGATGCAGTGCAGTGGATCAAATCAAAAAGTAAACGCTTCAATGGTTTTAGATCTTTATGCGACATGACAGGCAGAGATTATAAATTTGCCAGAAAATTTGTTGATCTAACACCAGAAGAAATGGAGCCACATATAAAAGACAGGAACACTAGAGTTATTAAGTTGGACATAGCTCAAACGATTGGCGAAGAACACGCACCAGAAAACTGCTACACTAAGGACGCTATGCTATACACAAAGTATTCTAAAGTATGCTATGATAAATTATTTGAAGGGTGTTGTGATTCTAAAGATAGTGGTGGAGAACTTGTATTTAAAATTATCGAAAGAGGGAGGGAAAAATGAATCAACTAGCAGAGCAGCAGAAGTATCTTGAAGAGAAAGATGAACAAGAAAAGAAATCAGAACAGGAAAGGCTGGCGAAACGTGACGCTGTAGTAGATACGTTTCTAGCCTTGCACCCTTATGGTATATTGATAGATCGTGTCGGCTATACTGGTGAGGATAAGACAGAGTCTGGTCTGGTACTACCTAAGGAATATCAGAAACAAAAAGCCTTATCATCTACGTCAGGTATTGTACTGAAAATTCCAGAGTGGGTAGGTGAGGACATAGAATGTGAGCAGAAAAAAGCTATACTAGAAGTAGGCATGAAAATTATTTTCTCGATGGACCAACCAATACCAGCAGGTCTAGGTGAAGATTATCCAGAACTGCAGGTCATTCACGTTAAAGATATAGTGGGGGCAATCAAATGAATATAGAAGAGAAGATCAAATCATTCTACGCAGGTACGCTAGACATACTCAAGCCACATGAAATTTATTGTAAGTGCTATAAGTGTGATCGTACGCAGGAAGTTATGGACAGCAAGATCATAGCTGCGTTCATCATGTTGAGAGAGCAGATAGGTGAGCCGATTACTATTAAGTCTGGCTTTCGTTGTCCTCAACATAATCGATTCTGTAATGGTGCTAGTAACTCTATGCATATGTCGGGCAGCGCTTTAGATCTCATGCCTAAGAACTATAACATCGATGAATTCTACAGCCTGTGCTTAGCCATACCTACTATTAATGGCTTAGGTAAGGGTAAATACTTTGTGCATATTGATTGTCGCTATGGTGAACGTACTCAATGGACTTACTGATGAAATCAAGAAACGAAAGGAGATGAAATGACTGACTGTCCTTACTGTGGAAAGATAGATGCTAAGTGCTGCTTTGACTTCCCAGAGGTCCCTGAATGGGAGCATAGGTTTGAAAAGGCTTGGCTAGGGGAGTGGGATAAATTTAATCTTGAGGAGATTGCTAAGAACTTCATAAGAGAAGAGTTTAAGAAGATGAGGAATGAAATTGTTGCTACTTGGCCTGATATAAACGAGGTGTTTAAGAAGAGAGGCATCTACTGAATATCAGGATCGATAGGATAGGCATACTCAGGCTTAGTAGGTTCGTTGATATATAGATCCTCTTGCGCCTGGTACAATAGGATCCAAGTTGTCTTACAGTTCTCACGGTCGAACATATCTATGATGCCTTCATCTACTATACAAATATGCCTGCCAGAGGCAGTGGAGCATTCCACTACCTCTGGTACTGCAGGCAAATCACCACAAGGGGGAGTTGGATGAGTAGTTTTATTTGTTATTCCTGACCTCATGCATCCTGCCGTACAGATAACCTCTAACATCAGTAATAACTTTATTATGTTTCTGCAGTATTTTCTTTTCACGTTTGAAATATTCCTTTAAATTTTTATCTCGCCCCTTCAACATATCGTACTTGGTAGCTTTCCTTGTAAGAAAATATATTCCTGCTCCCATAAGTACAAATAAGATCAAACCAAATAGGAGTATTTCCATGCAGCCTCCTTCCAGTTACTTAGCCCCTTTACCAAGATCAGCAATACCCTGACCAAGGATAAAAGCAATTACTGGGCTAAGAATAGCCATCGATGTTTCAAGCGGTACGCCCAGAAAATAAAGCGCCACCTCACCCACAACACCAGCTATTGCCATCCAGAACTTTTTGCTTTTGAACAACCCCATGTTTACCTCCTTTATATTTTAAACTTTAACTTCTTTGGCTTCCACATTTTAGATGAAGACGTTGGTTTATTTAACGACATTTTCTTGCCACGACTGATAGCCATGCGCTTGCTCATGCTCATAGTTTTTACACCTGACTTACGCTTCATAGCTTTCTTCATGGATCCTAATAGATTTTTTCTGGTCATCATAGTAACCTCTAATATTTATAAGACTTACGTTTCTTATTAGATTTATATTTATAATTCTTCTTACGTTTCTTTTTTCTTGGGTGATAAGTACCCATAAAATCTTTTACACCTTCGTAGATCCTATACTTACCACGGTACTCTTCGCCAACCTCAATGGCTTCAAGCAGCTGCTTGGCTCTTAGATGTGGCGGTGACATAACTACTTTACCATCACGATTAATTCTCATAGGCGTAAGAGGATTACGAGCTAGGTTGCGCCAAGCTTCAGAAAAGTTTCTAGTAATATAATTAGGAAACTCATCTTCATCTTTAAATATTTTTCTATTTAATACATTAACACCAGTTCCAGCTATGGTGGCAGTATCAATCATTAAACTAAGAAGTGGCGTGGTACCTATACCATCAGGCATTGGTCCTAATCCAAACCAACCAGATAGATCTAAGCCTAATGTTTCTTCAGCGGCAGATGCTAAAGCCATAGACGTAGCCAAGTATTTTGAAAATTGAGCCACTGTACGTGCCGGTCTGAAGCCTTGCTTAACACCAGTTATACGCTCACCCTCACGCCTAGCCTTACCAGCCACACCAGGTATGATCTTCGATGCCATCTTGCTCATGAAATGACCATAGTGATTGTACCAAGTTTGGAATACACCAAGCACTGGCTTAGCTGCACCACGGAACATCATAGGAGAACCACCAGCTTCATATGGGAACTGAGTTATTAGCTGTATGTAGTCGGCATATACATGAGCACCTGATTCATAATCAAATTTAGATTGTCCAGTTTTAGAAACCTTCTTACCATTACGGACGTTAACATTACCACGCTGTATACGATGTAAAACATCACGTTGTATGATAGGATCTAACAGATCCATATCTACAGCCTTAAAGAAAGCCTTTGTATATCCATGCTTCTTAAACGCAGCTTCGAATCTATCTACGCTGGCTATATAAGCTGCGGCTCTGTTAGATAAATCTGACCTGCCGTAGCTACCTAGTGGCCTGACACTTTGCTTAGTGTATTTCCAAAAATCTTTCTTGCTCTTCATAGCCTTGCCAAATGTAATGTGCTTAGGGTTCATAGCTTCACCGTAAGCAACTGGCGTGGTGGTAAGACCAGCACCATCAACCATAGCCTTGGATTCTGGATTAACTTTATATTCAGTCCATGCTTTACCCATTGCATCGTAACCATGAATCATACCCGTTAACATCTTCTGAGTATGGTTCTTAATTACAGACATAGGTGAGTAGGATAGGGTTAGATTATACTGAGCAGATGCCAAGTCGTTCATAAACCTATTGCTGTTCATATAGTTGACCAGCGTCTCAGCGCCTTTTCTAACATTAGAAGAAGCTTTTCTATTCTGTATGAAATTATAATCTACCGACTGAGCTAGGCCACGTACAAAATCATTTATCTTCAACACACCAGGTGTAGGTGTGCTAAGTACAGCATCCCTATACTTCTCAGTAAAAGCTTTGGCGTTACCAGTTATGGCACCAGACTCCAGCATGGCATCTACTTGTGCCTTCCAAGGTCCAAGGTGCTTGGTCTGCTTCACACCCCTAGCGTATAGCTTCATAGCTACCATGGGATCATCAATAGTTTTAGTAAGATTTCCAGTACGTTCGTTTAAAAAGAAGTCATGAACCTTGCCTTTAAGCTCACCCCTCATCGTATCTAACATCTTATTATATTCCTGAGGTGATAGCTTGTTCATATCACGAAGGCGAGGTAAGTATCCTTGCAAGAACCTACTGGGATCCATGCCGGTATCGGAGAACAAACCGCCCTGTACTTTACCGCTAACCATGTTGCCGAAGAACTGAGATCTAATTACCTGAGCAGCACGTAATTCTTTGGCGTTCATACCTAGCTCATTAGCTAAAGCTTTATGCTGATCAGTTATGTCCTTAGCTCTATTGCCCATGTTAGACGTAGATTCATGCTCAAGAAACTTAGCTATTAATCTTCTACGCCTAATATGCTTTGGCCTAAAGCTACTACCTATACCAGCGTCGTTAAAAGTATCCTTGATGAAAGTGTTATAGTTCTGCATCTCGTTAGATAAATCAATAGCGCCTCGCCTACCCTGCTTATATATGAATGACATAAACGGTATGCCAGTATCACGCTCTAGCTTCTGCATGATCCACATAGTAGGTTCAAGATGCCCAGCCTTTACTCTCTTGCCAGACATAGCTTCAGCTAATGACTGCTCTGACTTAACCTTATAATCCTGCATCCAAACTTTCTCTTGAGCATCATATTTTCTTATAGACTCATCTAATAGAGTTTTAGTTACGGCATCTTCGGATACTTTCTTAGTTCTCTTGCCTATAGCTTTCTTTATAGAATTAAGTTCGTTGGTTAATAAGCGCTTGACCCTACTATCCTTGGACTTAACACCCTGCATCTGCTCTGATCTAAGTATGTTATTTATCCTACGACCACGCATAACCAAACCAGATACAGCTGATGCGTTCTCAGCAAATTTAATGCGGGTCATAATCTCAGGCTTAGTTAGGCCGTTAACTACTAGATCTTCAGCAAACATTTTCTTTGGAAGAAATAGATAATCGTTCATGCCTTTAACATAATTCTTATTATCCTTGGCACTGGGTAGATCCTTGTCAGATAGAATGTTCTCGTATTCTATCTCAGGAAAGTTCTTAGCTGTCTCTGGAGTTTGCTCTCCTGGCTTACGCTGCAAGACTGACTTAGACTTGATAGCCTTAGCTTGCATATCTAAGTTCTTATCTACTATCAGCTTAGCTCTTCTAGCTTCTAATCTCCGCTGTAAATTCAACTCTTTCTTAGTATCTTTAAGATCAACCTTGCGCTTAGATTGAATGCGTTCAAGGAAACTTATCTTTTCATTGATAGCTTCAAGGTTACCCTTCTTGTCAGTTTCTCTAGGTTTACGCCTCTTAATGCCAGCCCTCTGCTTGCGTAGCTTGGTGAGGTTTGTTTTAACAGAGCCTAAGGTGCTTTGGATTTTATTTACTGATCCCTCTAGCTTAGATATGTTCAAAGGTTTATTAATAGCTATAGCTCTAGCTTCAGCACCAGTTATGCCCTCAAACTTACCTGTCTTAATAGCTTCCGTAGCGCCCATGAACCTGAGCTCTTTAGCTATCTTTTGGGGTTCCATACCACGATCTTGCATTTCTTTAATGACAGGATGCGTACTCTTTTCCTGCAACACATTGATCATGTTCTCAGAGTATGTAACTAAAGGCGTCTTATCTCTAAGCGTCATGAAGTCGGTAACTTTCTTAAAAGCGTTCGGCCCTTTAAGCGCAGCTATTACACCTACCGAATGAGCGAAGTCGTTAAAGGTAGGCAAGCGACCTTCCAGAAGAGCAGGCGTTGCCGTAATAGCAGCCACCTCACCTGTCATTCTAAGGCCATAGCCAGCTGGTATAGTAGAAGCTACACCCATAGCTCCACCAACAGTAGCACCCTTGCCAGTTTCTTTTAGCACACGATCTGCAGCTTCAATGACGTTCCAAGCCTCAGGATCATTGTCATGTATGAGTTTCTCTCTTATCGCCTGCTTCGTGCCATCTACAAAGCCAAACTGTACGCCAGACTCTATGGCTTTTAAGCCAGCTGACATCAAAGGAGCGTTAGGTTGGAACATAGTTTTAGATATATAGCTTAAACCTATACGAGAGGATGCAGCCTTGCCCATCCAGCCACCAACCATAAACAGCGGTATGTCTGGTATTAAAGAGCCTAAACTTTGGGAGATCGATTCTAGTAAAGTGTCTGGTTGAAACCTTGGATCAATGTCAAACACCTTCTTATCCCTGATGATCTGGCTAGCCATGCCTAGGGTTGAACCTTCGTTAGTTCCAAGAGCAAACGCCTGAGCTAGTGACTTGATAGAAGTTTCTGGCTTTAACCCTTCATAGCCCTCACCTAAATAATTAGATAGGACATATTTATTCATGTCCTTAGATACTGAATCTTTAATAGCTTCGATTTTATTAGAGTTGTAATAATCTTTGAGGATACCTTTGTCTTTTATAGCATCTAGGCCGTCCAACATACCACTCATATCGCCGTCGTAGAATTTTTCTCTGAGGCTATCCACCATCTTAGTGGCTTCTTTATCCTTAAAAGATTTGGCCGCAGACTCCATGCCCTGCAACCACTCAGGTTTGTTGACCCACTTATCAAACTTATCA
>Ga0233413_10001099_pt1 | contig 12132 bp, 15 predicted proteins | sample Na_anoxic_6_MG_FD_189019 | JGI IMG/M metagenome (GOLD analysis project Ga0233413, IMG submission 189019) | Seawater microbial communities from Saanich Inlet, British Columbia, Canada - Na_anoxic_6_MG | ecosystem: Environmental > Aquatic > Marine > Inlet | place: Canada: British Columbia... | reverse complement strand
AAAAAGAGAACTTGCCATGTCCTTTAGTCCTATTTCTTTCATAGCTGTAAACTACAGAGACTTCAAAACGTATTGGCTGAAAGCTTATGAGCCAGCCACTACCACGCCAAAAACAATAGGCATTATTGTTAACGTCTTAGTTGAGGTCGCAAAGCTACAATTGAACGCTGACGGCTTCTTTGTGTCGGCTGGCGGCGCTATCGTGATGCCATACATCAACGGCAGATATGATGCTTACTTGTTTAGGACAGAGGCAGAGGCCGACGCTAACGACACATCTCAGGCTATTCGGGTAGCAGATAATATTTCACCTACCGGCGGCGAGATTGAAAGCATAGATTATGGTAGAGTATCAGAAGTTGCAGCGACATTAATTGATTACGGATTGATAACCGAAGCAGTTACAGAAACAATAGATTACGGGAGTATATAGAATGAGTACAGAAGTTAAGCGGAGACGCGGATCAAGTTCAGAAATGGCGGTTTTTACCCCCGCATTAGGTGAAATAGTAGTTAATACTGATGACTACTCATTGGTGGTTGGAGATGGCGCAACGCTTGGTGGCAAATCTCAAAAAGGCAGTATAGCTAGCGTTGATTCACTTTCTGACCTTTCGGCTAGCGGGGTAAGCATTGCTAAAAGCGTATATTTAAATCTAGGCGGCAGATCTGGCATGTTTACTTATGACGCAGCCGTAACTCCCGGCACAATTGCGACAGACCCTTTTCAGGGCATGTATGTATCGTCTAACTTTGGCGGCGCATGGGTGAGAGATACGGATGGAACTTACGTGAGCGTTAAATGGTTTGGCGCGTTAGGAATAACAGATTTAGGTGACATTCCTGATGATTACATACCCATTCAAGCGGCTTATAATTACGTCGGCATCACATCAGTTGCCAACCAAGCAACCCCCACCCCTTTATCAGCCGCTAACTTCCCTACTATAAAAGTGGTGTTTCCACTATCTAAAGGTTACGCCACTTCTGCCAGCATTTCTATAACTGATAGATACTCTAGTACGGAAGGGACGTCTTGGACTTTGCTCTTGGCTCATGGGACGTTCAGCGGATTCTTAATGAACTTTACGGGTATAAACTTTGAAGTTAATTTTAAAGGGATGAATTTTGCCAGCACATCTACTGGTTGTATTGAATTTAACAGCACCGACAACTCAGACGCTAGGGTGAATTTTGAAGACTGTAAGTTTTCTCGTAACTCAGTAGTCGATACTGGTATAGGGCTGCAGTACCGGAATAAAAGTTCTTCACTTACGTTCAAGCGTTGTTACTTCCAAGCTATAAAAACTCCCGTGCATGTATTAGAGTGTGATTTCTCATCCTTTGAGGACTGCTGGTTTGGCTTTGCAGCAGCAGCTACATACACAACAGGTGATGGGTATATAAGAAATGATCAAGGGTTTATGCGTATAAATAACAGCATATTCTCTGGAGGTCCATCTCTTGGAGGTAGTGAGATTGCTTACGTAAACTGCGGCACAGCAGGATCAAGCACAGGAGCTAACATCTCAATATCTAAGTGTAGAATTGGATTTGAAAGCGGTGCTGGTGCTTTGGTTAATTACTACGTTGTGAATCCTGGCGATACTGGCAGTGCCTTTAGATCTGGTATTACACTAAACAATATACAGACAGCACCAAGAGAAGATCAAGCAAACGCACCCGACGGCATAACCACCGCGCCTATGTTGCGCTTCTTTGCTATGCCTCAACGCTTATCTATAAAAGACGTGAGAATTCATGTAGGGCGTATAGCTTTAATAGTGGCAGGTAGTACAACAACATTATCCGCGCTAAGAACCAGCGTTAGATCGCCGCTTAACTACTACACAGACTTAGCAGACCAAACGCTATTTAATACAGCTAATAGTTACGACGTAGCATCTATAAACTGCCCAGAAACATACGCAGCATTAACTACTGACTTAGTTGAGTGCCAGAGGTGGACAGAGTTATTAGGCGTGTTCAACTACTATTTCCCTTCTAGCAGCCCATTAGCAGCAGGCGGTCCGGTTACTATCACAGTTGATACATTTTTTAGTGACATGGTTGGTGGCGAGTCAGGCTTATTTAAAGTTAGCGGCGGCGGCAGAATGGTAGCTAGCGGGACTCCTACTTATGGGCCTATAGCGGGAACGGCGGCGGTATTATATAGTGCACCTGGTGATTCATGGTCTGGCTCTTTTGTTAGTGATATTGATTATTCAGGGCTAGCCGAAGGCGTCACGGCAACGGTTGTATTTCTTGTTGGTGGTGTTGAGTTTGTAAATATAACAGCGGCACAGGCGGCCACCGCTACATTAAGAATAAAACTACAAGCTACAAGTAATCCAGGGGTTGCCCCTATCAGGTGTCGAGGCTTAATAGTTAAACCTTACCTGGCCGACTTACCATCAGTTAACAGTCGCGGGTTAGCTCAGATAGATTAAGGGGGTATTTGTGAAGTGCATAGCTGTATTGGTGATTATATTACTACTAACATCTTGCGCCGCGCCTCCTAAGCTAACGGACAAGGATAGTCCAATAGCAGTGGAGAACATATGTGATAACCCAGCTAACAAAGGAACAATGATATGTCCTTAGACCTATTTACTAAAGCTCACAACTGGCTTTATAAAGATATGGGCTTTATCTGGGAATCTGATATCTCACGACTTAACAAATTTGAGTCGTGGGTTATTCTACAAGACCCTTATGTGGGTGACTGTGAAGATGCAGCCCTTACTATAATGAATCGACTAATGGAGCAGGACGTTGATGCTGACGCCTTGCGAATTATTAGATGTGCGGTTGAATATACGCCTGAAGATGTGCCGTTTAACCATGCTATATTAGGTTTAAAAGATGGCGATAAATGGTACTTCTCAGACAACAGATACCCCACCTTGCCAGCATGTACGCCATCAGACTTATCAAGTTACAGGTTTTATGATGCCGTATCTTTGGATAATTTACGAGGAATTGGTAAACCTAAACTTTTTGAATAAAAACTAATCAGCGTGTTAAAATAACCAGCGACAACAACCATAGGAAAATTAAAATGCCAAGAAGTAAAGATAAAGGTAAGCCATCGCCGCTTTTTAAAAGGACAGCGGTTAAGCCTAAAGCCAAAAAGAAAGCAAAAAAATGATCAAGTTAGCGGTTGTTTTATTAGCGTTTACATTAATTACCGTGTGTAATAATTTTTATGCTGATTGGTACTATCTCGCATATAGCGCAAGTTATGGAATTGTATCTATAATAGCCGCTATCTTTTATCAAAAAACAAACTCAAAACTTTTATTGTGTTATTCTACGGTTAGTTTATTAACCAGCGTCTTACACTTTCTTGTGCATGTTGGTTTTTACGACACACTGAAAAACATGCTATGGCACCAACCTTTAAATGTTGGCGTTATTGTTGAATCGTTTGAATTAATGCTAGTGATTACAGGAGGTTTGAGTGCTGCTTTTTATGTCTATAATTTGTTTATTGATAATCATAATCAGCGCAAAAACAGTATTGATAGCGTGGGGTTGTTTAAATGAGCGCAACAATAGAGCAACTGGCGAGGCTAGACGAAAAGATTAGTTTATTCATGGCTAGTCAGTCTGAATTCAACAAGAACATTAATGATAATCTAAAAGAATTATCGAAGACACAAACACAAATCCAAGTCCAGCAAGTCGAAATTAATAACGTTGTAATAAATAGCAATCTTATGTCAGGTAAAATCGACAAACTTAACATTGAAATGTCAGGCGTTAAAACCAACCAGGCTTTGATGATTGATTTCAAAAGTCAGGTCAGACACTTGAAATGGGTTTCAGTTGGCCTATTTGGCGCCGTAATAGTTGCGTTGATCAAAACCATACTAATACCATGATACTGCAACGATTGGATTCACCGAGCGATAGAACTAACGGCATCCTAACTTTGCCTGATGGCACTGAATATAAATCATTAGAGCGCCCTTGGTTAGACAATCAAACATCAATCTCTTGCATACCTGCCGGGCACTATAAATTCAAACGCGATACGCATGGCCGCTTCCAGTGGTTTAGGGTGTTAGACGTAAAAGAGCGAACTCATATTGAAATGCACTTAGGCACAAAGCCAAGTCATAGCGAAGGCTGTATTTTATTGCCTAAAGAGTGCTTGAAAGCTATGCGCAATTTTTTCTTTAATGACCTAGATTTGGCTTATGTGCTGGAGATTAGAAACCCATGAGCTTTGATCCAATCAGCGCGGCTTTAGATATCGGCAAGATGGCCATTAGTAGAATCTGGCCTGATCCAGCACAACAAGCAGATGCTCAATTAAAACTATCAAAACTCGCTCAAGATGGCGACTTGGCAGGACTGCAAGCTGAAGTTCAATTGCTACTAGGTCAAATGGACATCAACAAGATAGAAGCAGCCAGCAAGAGTCTGTTTGTGTCCGGGTGGCGCCCGTTTATTGGGTGGGTTTGCGGATTCGGTATTGCTTGGAATTTCATATTTCAGCCACTAATATCATGGATAGCATTTTTATTTGATGTGGATTTAAAGGGCGCACCGCAATTAGATATTAGCGACTTAATGACGCTTCTTTTGGGGATGCTGGGATTAGCAGCGCAAAGAACATACGAAAAGAAACACAAGGTACACTCTGACTCTTTGAAATAAAAAAGACCCGCACCTGATGTTCGTAAAGGGTATCGCGCGGGTCAAAGGGTCTTCAGGGTTTGCAGGTTCGCGCTAACAAGCCTGCATACCAGCAGTTTAACGCTGGCACCCAAAAACCCCAATTAAGGGGCGAGGCTGGTATTAGTTAGTGTGAAAACTAAATCAAAAAATACATCATTACACCAACTAATGCAAACATTACCGCACACGCTAAAGCGGCATCAATTAGTGAGTCTGTGTGATTAGCGTTTGATTGCTTATTCATATACTTAACCGGCTTCATTTTTACCCTACCTTCTCTAGCACCATAAAATAACTATGAAAAATTCTAGCGTGTTTTTGCACTCTCTTTTTAGCGCCTTCTTGTTGCGGCATTGGCATCCTTCTTTTAGCTGGCAAGATAAACAAATCTTTAAGCCGAAACATGCCTTTTGACCATTCAATAACATTCATATGAGTACAGTGCATTTTGTGATTGTGTATTATGTCTTGGCACTTAAATACCATAATGCCTTTTTTATCTAGCACTCTATTGGCTTCAATTAATGTTTCTCGGTAATGCTTTTCTAGTTCATCATATCGCCAATAACCGCCAAATCGTTTAGCCATTATAGAATTGTGTTCCCTAGCCTGCTTTACATAAGTTAAAAAAGGAGGGTCAAACACTAAGCTTTTAAACTGGCAGTCCTCAACAGGCAAAGATGAGCTAGAACATTCTGTTACACCCTCAACCTGTGGTGAAATATCACCTTTAAATATAGGCTTCTCTATATCGCCGTAAAACTTACCATTCCCATACGTTACATCAGCACAAAAACGATTTATTCCGCACAACTCCATTATTGACTTTAGTATATCTATTTGATCGTAATACACCGACCGAATCATAGTAGTTGCCCCTGTGATTTCAAAGCCCGTTCAACCTCTTCACGGCTACACTTAAATATAATAGCAAGTTGCCCGGTGTTTTTATGCTCTTTGCTATAAAGCCGTATAAGCTCACGCATGTTTGAGACACATCTAAATACTGAATCGGTGTTATATCTGCTCATATCATTCTCAATTTAAGCTGTTTACCACAAGCATTGATAACAGCGGTAAGGTTTAATATTGTCGGTACTGACGTTCCATTAAGCCAATAACTGATGGTCACATGGCTAACGCCTGAATTTTTAGCGACGTCAATCAATCTCAATCCGCGCAGCTTTGCATGGTCTAAAGCCTCACGTAACAACTTTTTATACTCCATAATAATCTTCCAATGCCTCGTCCATTAATTCATGTCGCTTGGCTCTAATTAGCTCTCTTAATGCCATAACAAAATCAACACCTTGCTCAGTCTGATTATGTATGTCAGCCGTCATGCTGATTTCAACCAAGCAATCAGCGGTGATATCATTCATGCTGACTGTGCGGTCTTCCACATCGCTAATGAATGTAGTTTCACCAGTTGCGTTAAGCTCATTATAATGATGATTAGCTGCTAGCTCTTGATGTGTCATGTCGTAGTAAGTATCCATTTTATTCTCTGCCGTTGGTTAAGTTAACTTAACCTTACACCCGTTTAATTAGAGTGTAAAGCGTTAAGTTTATTTAATTTATTTGGTGCCAATGTTGTCAATCCTGCTATCAGTCGGCCATTCCTTCTCATGGGCTGCCCGTAGCTTTGATTGATACCAATCAGCTTTATCAATATCTTGTTTTAAATCGCCTTTGTTGCCCGCCCTAAGGCGGTACTTTAAGTAATTTCCTTTTAGAAAACCCCTAAACTCCTCTGGCGTTAAGCATTTCTCAATCAGATCAATACTCTGCTCACCAGGGAATAAATCATAATGCTTGGGATTGTTAACTGCGTCATATTTACTCATTTCTTATTATCCTTTTGTGACGTTGGTAAAAGTAGATAACCTTTTTCATCTACGACTGAATGTTTTTGTAAATTATCTCTTTGCTTTTTCGTTAGTTTCTTTTTACATACTTTCATCTTTATTTTCCGTATCTTGTAGCTTCTTGGGTTTCGGCGTCAATTGGCAGCCCTTTTGCCCATTCTGGGGTAATTTCCATTATGTTATGTAAAGCATCAAAGCAACTGCCCTCAACTATCAGTTCGTCGTGGACGCTAAATAATGTTTTTAGACAGGCTTTATCCGCCCTTACTATCGTTTCGCGCATTATATCGGCGGCGGCTGCTTGTGTAGCGTGTTGAACAAAGGTAATAGGGGATACGGTTTGTCGAGGCCATTTCTCGCCAGCTTTAGGTCTACCAGAACCCCACAAGAATGTAAGTTCGTAACCCTCATCACCCCAGGGATATGTGACTAGTTCAAATTTAGGTTTGAAATATGATAAACATCGGCCGCTTGGTAACATCAACCACAACCAATCAGCGCCGTCATACAAAAAGCTTATACGCCCATGTGTCATAACTTGCTTAGGGTACTTAACAGCGTCGTGACCCGCATCTTTTAAGCCATACCATAAAGGTTCAGCCCAACTGTTTGCGGCTCGCCATTTGGCTACATTATCACGAGCGTCTTCTTCGCTCATGGTTAAGCCGTATATTTTAGCCATAGATAACAGCGCACGAAATCCACCAGCGAAACCACAAGCTAATGTTGCGGTCTTGGCTGATTGTCTTAAATCCTTTGTTACCTCGCTTATATCTCTTAGCCCAAACATACCTACCGCGTTTTCGCTGTACAGGTCGCGGCCATCTCTGAATATATCTAACGTCTTTTCGGCTTCGGATGAATTAGCTAGCCAAGGTAAAACCCGCGCTTCTATTTGTGAGTAATCAGAATATGTTAAACCTTCACTAGATGTTATTGCAGAGCGTGTAAGTCTACCAAGCGAGTCAGCTGGGTTATCTATTGGCCTATTGTTAAGTACATCGTTAATCAACGGCTCGGGATCTTTAAAGACATTCCTAACCATGTTTTGAAACTGTGTATCACGCGAACTAAAACGACCTGTTGCACCCGCGCCACTGAAAACCATAGAATTATAAACCCTAGAATCAACCTGTTTATTAGACATAGCTTTGAATTTAGATGAAGCACTGCCGCCCGCATCTGCTAACAACATCAATAGTTTTTCAGCTTTGGGGTGTAGGTCATCACATGCCAACAAATAGTTTTGATGCTCTTTATCTAGCGAGGTTTTTTCTACCCCGTTTTTATTTACAATCAATAGTTTTCGCTGTTTTTCTGTGAGTAGAGGCATTAACCACGCGTCCCGAGCCTTTCTAGCTCTGGCGTTTCTAACATCACCGTCAGTAAGTTTAATTATCTTTCCATCAACATCAGCTTTAACTTCTACTGAGTAGTTAAGCGCAGCCTTAACAAACGGTAGGTCTATCGGCACGCCACGCGAGTTCATCCGCTCAGTGGCGTGATACTGTTCCCATTCAGATGGGGTGAGTTCACGTAAACAGGAACAGAACTGGCGCATTGTTGCAACGTCCATTTCACAATATTCTTGCATTAGATTGCGATCATCATCACACCATTCAGTTTTAAAAGCTGGGGCGCAATAGTCGCGTATTAACCGCTTACCCTCAGTTTGTTTTTGCAAAGGTATTTGCATTGCCTTACATATATCACCCAAAGAAGCGGGTATGCCATGAGCCATAGCCCTTGCGCTTGAACAATGCCATTGTGTTAGTTGTGGTGGTTTAAATCCATAATCATTAGCAACAACATAATCAAACAGATATCTTTCAAACTGAGCGTTGTGAGCTGTTATTATACCGCCGTTTTCTATGTAGCTAATAACATCAGCGGGGAACGGTTTTTCATCTTCTGCAAACCATGTTTTTATATCATCATCATTAAAAGCGTATGACATGCAAATTATTTCAGTCGATGGGTCAATAGCGTAAGCCATTAACCCAGAAGTTATTAGATTACATTGCGAGCGGGTTTCTAAGTCAAGCCATAACATAAATAAATCCTTTAAATAAAAAAGCCCTAATAAATAGGGCGTATAAAATAATGATATTTAATTAATTATCAAGCTTTTCTTCTACGTCTTACAGGTGCAGCGTCGTCTTGAACTTCTTCAAGTTTTGCTGTCGATACTTGCTCAGTACCTTCAGCGTTTATCCAACCCACCACAGTAAAAATTGGGTTATGTACTGTAGCACCCTGCTTGGCTTTGTAGCTATCAGAGTCAAGTTTTACACGTGGGAACAGATACTCTGTCTCACCGCTTATAGCTCTAGCTCTAATCTGTTCCAGCACCTTATTAACGCCAGTTCTTCCACCATGAGAATTTGAATCAAACACTAAGATAGTATCTGGATCATCCTCAAAACGGGCTTCAAAAGAACGCGATTCAGTAGGGTCATTACCATCGACACTAGGCATAGGCTCTGGCAGTTCCTCATTGAAAGGAGCAGAGACTTTTTTAGGTGAGCCGTTAACCCATAACGTCCAACCATGTTGGATGGAGTATGTGTTTATTACAATAGTTTCGCCTGTAATATCTTCACCGTCGCGTCCAAAAGCGAAATCACCAGATTTAAAATCGAATTTCATAAACGCCTTGCCTGCTGCGTTAGTTGATTCTGTCACTTTGGTTTCGGCTAACATTGAGGCTAGGTTTGTCGCGGAGTTTGCTGTAGTTGGAAACATAATTTTATTTTATCCTATATTGCTGTTAGTTTTTGCTGGTTAATTTTCTCGCTGGCTTCTTTGCCAACGAGATTAATACTACTGGATTACTTTTTATTAGTCAAGAAAGTATTTAGATTTTTATTAATATTATCTGTAGTTATCTCAGCTCTTGGGTCATCCACACTAACAACGGTTGGTTTCCCATCAGGTTTTACCACTAAATAATCATATATAAGCCCGTCAACTTTAGATTTTTTATATAGTTTAGCCGCCTGGGTCGGACTGATAAGTTTTTTGTTGTACGCGGCATCACCGAAAACCCCCGCCAATTGTTTCTCTGCCTCTTTATCGTCTGCCCATTTTCTTATGCTTCTACCGTTAACAAGCTTATATCCGTCAATCTTTGCTCCTTCATTCATAAAGAACTCCGCATCTTCTATCACACTAACACACCAAGCTTTTAGGTCATGCGCCAAGGACAATGCTTCCGATAATGATTTTTTATCTTTGGTGTTTATTAGATACGCCGTTTTAGCCTGCTCTCTCTTTTCTTTACAGAAAGACGAGTATGGGCAGAAATGACAATGAGTACCCGCTGACGCTTTCGGTTTATCGGATTGTGCTTGCTCTATCGCTTTACCAACGATAGTAATGAACCGGTCTAGTGTTGCGTTATCAAACTCGAATATATCAGCGTCTAAGCCGTACACATGAGGTTGTACGATAGCCGCCACGAAATTCTCTACATCTTTAAACAGTAATTTTGTTTTGTCATCTGTCTTTGCACATAACGTGTAGAACATTAATTGGGCATTATCTTCAGCCCGAACAATACCTCGACCCGTTTTATAATCGAGTATTAAGGCGGTCTTTCCGTCTTCGCTAATACCTAACATATCAATTGATCCGCCAGCTAAATCTGGTATTAACTGAACAAAAGGCTCTAACACTAAATCAACAATATTATATTCGTCTAAAACATTTTCGGTTGCTGTTACCATTTTATCTAATATGGGTAGATGTTCATCTGTTAAGGTGATATCAGCAAAGGTTAATCCGTTTTCTATCTGGCTTTCAAAGTCAGCGCCATTTTTATAATAGTTTTCCATAGCATCATGCAATAGGTTGCCAAGGTTCGCAGCTTCGCCAGCGGGTTTGCGAACTACGTCTTTGCTTCTTGATACCCAAGCTGGGCAAACTATTGTTCGGGCTATTGTAGAGCCGCCGATTGTTAGATGTTTCATTTTGCTTTATCCTTTTATTTTATTAAATTCGTTCTCTGCATCAGATATAAGGATTGCTAGTTTATCCCTAACCGCGTTTATAATTTTATCATTACCGCAATCCGCTATTACAAATTCAGCTATTTTTAATTTTTCCTTTGCCCATATAAAATGAGCCTCTTCGGGGGTTCTGCAATATTTTAAAGATATTCTTTTAGCTTTAATTAAATTTTTATACCCTACTGGGTGTTGTATCTTAGCTACGTAATATATACGACCGACTGAATTTGTATGCTTTATAACTCCCGCAGGGAGCTTTGATTCCTTTTTTAATCTCTGGTAAGAAAAAAATAAATTGACTTTCCTAGATATAAAACAACAATTATTTTCACTATATAAAACCCCATCTCCTATTATGTCTTTATCTAACTCCTTACCTGTTATGCTACCGAAAACAGCCTCCTGATTAATCATCCACGCTTTAAAGTTTGAAAATATTAACCATTCATCACAAACAAAAACTTTCTCATACGTTGGGTTCTTCTTTTTTGCTCTTTCTGAATAGCAACGTCTTAGCATGTCCACCCACTTAGAATAGTAATGACATCTCCAAATAACTTTACGTCCTGTTTCTGTTTTAATCTCCCTTTGGGTAGATGTATCTCCATCATATGTCCCCACACCAAATAATTTTTGCATATCAACCTCTTAAATGTGATAAAAACATCTCCATACCTTCAGATTTAGTTTCTAAACGTGACAGCACAATATCGTCTAGTGTTTTATCACAAACTAATGTTGTAACCTTGACCCGCTTAGCCTCTGTTCCCTGTCTCCATATACGGCCTATTGCTTGAATAGTTGAATCGTTCGACCATATAGGCGCATAGAATACTAAATGAGAGCATTTATATTGTAGCCCATCATGCCCGTGAGATAAAGTATTTATTTGAGCGACTAATATATTAATATCACCGCGCTTAAATTTATTTATATCCTCTGTGTTATCACTACCACCAAAAACCGCTGAATACGTAAATGCTGTTTCTCTAAGTAAATTAATAATTTGAATCCGTTGATTGTTATTTTCATAGAGAACTAAAGCACTATCCTCGGGAGTCTCTAGCAGTAGATTAATCAATGTTTCCGCTCTAGCGGTATCATAATCTATGACATTTTTATCTTCTGCAATAACAAAGCCTGAGGCTATTTGTCGCAACTTTCCAGATAAAACCGCCATATTAGGCGCTACCACATCAGAAGCACCTTCTATTAATAGGTCACGTTTCATCTTGGTATAAATATCTCGTGTGGTCTTAGGCATATCAAAAACTAATTCGTGATACTCGATAGGGGGTAGGGTATCCGCTTTGTTCGTTTTTACATCACATATTAGATGTTTAATTTTTTCTAATATAATGAAATCACTCCCTTGGTTTAGCTCCCAATTATATTGTTTATAGTCGGTGGGGTGAAAATATTTACTTAAATATCCTTGTTTGTTCCTACCTAATGCAAGCCCCCCGTCAATTATACGCAGCATAGGGTATAACTTTAAAAAACTGTCACTCACTGGGGTGGCGGTTAATCCCATTCTATATGTTATTTTATCGTTAGATTTGTTT
>Ga0233413_10001095_pt1 | contig 12176 bp, 12 predicted proteins | sample Na_anoxic_6_MG_FD_189019 | JGI IMG/M metagenome (GOLD analysis project Ga0233413, IMG submission 189019) | Seawater microbial communities from Saanich Inlet, British Columbia, Canada - Na_anoxic_6_MG | ecosystem: Environmental > Aquatic > Marine > Inlet | place: Canada: British Columbia... | reverse complement strand
AGGGTGAATACAGCGTTATTTCACGCACTTACGTCCCCCTCCCCTTAATCCCCTCCCACCAGGGGAGGGGAAATTCGACTTTTTACGAAACCATCAATTATAATGCCGGCAGGACAAAATAATGGATCTCAAAACAATACCTCTCGCAACCCGGATGCGACCGGAAAGGATTGAAGAGGTCTTAGGGCAGGATCACATTCTCGGTCCGTCAAGGGCATTAAGAAGGTCACTTGAGACAGGCAATCTGTTTTCAATAATATTCTGGGGACCACCAGGTTCAGGCAAAACAACCATTGCAAGGTTGATAGCACAATACAGTAATTTCCCTTTTCAATCATTTTCGGCAGTCCTCTCTGGGGTGAGGGAGTTAAGAGAAGTAATTGACTCAGCAAAAAAGACATTTAGGTATGAGCTAAAACCGACTATTCTCTTTGTCGATGAGATTCATCGCTTTAATAAGGCACAACAGGATGCCTTTTTGCCCCATGTGGAAAGTGGCTTGATCATCCTCATCGGAGCTACCACCCAGAATCCCTCATTTGAAATTATTCCACCACTACTTTCAAGAACCAGGGTTATGACCTTAAAACCATTAGAGTTCAAAGATATGGCCATAATTTTGAATAGGGCCATTCAAGACAAAAAGAGAGGTCTCGGAGATCTACATATTGGGATCGAAGAAGATGCCTTGCAATATATCATCAACATCTCCCACGGAGATGCCCGGACAGCCCTTAATAACCTGGAGTCTGCCAGTTATTTTCTTAAACCAGATACAAATAATAAAAGAGTATTAACCGCAGCGACTGTTGCACGTGCCTTGAATAAAAAACCCCTCACCTATGACAAAAACGGTGAGGAACATTACAATCTTATATCAGCGCTTCATAAGAGCATGAGGGGAAGTGATCCTCAGGCCTCTATCTACTGGCTCTATAGGATGCTGCAAGCAGGGGAAGATCCATTTTTTATAGGCAGGCGGCTTATTCGTTTTGCCTCTGAGGATATTGGCCTTGCTGACCCCAACGCCCTTACAATAGCACTCACTGCCTATCAGTCCTGGGAAAGGGTAGGCCCACCGGAAGCAAAACTCTCTCTTGCCCAGGCAGTCGTTTATTTAGCTACAGTTCCAAAGAGTAATGCACTCTATTTAGCAGAGAAATCTGTAATAAAGGAAATTGAAGAATCAGGTTCTCAGTCAGTACCCATGCACTTGAGGAATGCTCCAACAAAGCTGATGAAAGAGATGGGTTATTCTCAAGGCTATATTTATCCCCATGATTATCCCGAAAGTCAGATAAAACAGGAGTACCTGCCTGAAAAAATCAGGAAAAAGGTATTCTATCATCCTGGTGATAGGGGATATGAAAACGAGATAAAAAAGAGGATGGAAGAGAAAAATGGTGAAACTTGAAACTGGAAACTGGATAAACAGAGCAACCCATACCATAAAGCGAGACCTAGATACGTTGCTGAAAAGACCAGCCTGGGAGCCTTGGAACTAAAGAAAAGTCCATCCTCGTTAAGGAAATATGGCTTATGGAAAAGTCTAAAACAAGTATCAAGTTTCCAGTTTCAATAATCTTGATTTTTTTATCCTTACTGAGCGTGCAAGCTAAATCCGAAATTTAAAATCATAAATACGATATTATGCATGAGCCTTCTTATCTTCAACTATACAAAGAAGGTCAACTTCTAAAAAGGGCGGAAGAGGCTACTAATTTGTTAAAGGAATGCCGTCTTTGCCCCAGACAGTGTGCAGTTGACCGTTTAAATAACGAAAAGGGGGTCTGTCAAACTGGTAGAAGGGCAAAGGTTGCAAGTTATAATGCCCATTTTGGAGAAGAGGCACCTCTCGTTGGCAGATTCGGCTCAGGTACCATCTTTTTTTCCTTTTGCAATCTCCGCTGCTCTTTTTGTCAGAACTACGAGATAAGCCATCTCGGTGAGGGGATAGAGATGGAAGCAAAGGATTTAGCAGCAATAATGATAGCGTTGCAAAACAAGAGTTGTCATAATATAAACCTGGTTACTCCTACCCATGTTGTTCCTCAGATACTGGAAGCTCTTTTACTGGCTGTAGAGCATGGTCTACATATTCCAATAGTCTACAATAGCGGTGGTTATGAGAGGGTGGAAACCCTTAAGCTCCTGGAAGGCATTATTGATATCTATATGCCTGATTTTAAGTTCTGGGATAAAAAATGGGCAGATAGATATTGCAGCGCATCGGATTACAGAGAAATTGCCATTAGGGCATTTAAAGAGATGCATGCACAGGTGGGTGATTTAAAAATAGACAAGAACGGTATCGCTGAAAGAGGATTGCTGGTGCGGCACCTTGTAATGCCCCATGGGATTGCCGGAACCAGGGATATTATGGAATTTCTCTCTAAAGAGATATCAGATAATACATATGTAAATGTTATGGATCAATATAGGCCGTGTGGTACCGCATATCAAGATGAATATCTTAATAAAAAAATCTCGGTAGAGGAATATTCAATGGCCCTGAAATGGGCTCACAATGCAGGCCTGAAACGATTGGATCAAAGACAAGGGCGAAGATTATTATATGGGATTTAATAAAAAGGTACGGTAAGCTTATTGGTTATGAATTAAATATTTTGTTACTACCCAGGTTCAAAGTTCCGGGGTTCAAGGTTCAGGGTTAAACTGATGAAAGAAGCGTTCAATTCAGCGACGAATGCGGAGTTCATCTGGTTCTTGCGATACGCCAAGCAGTCGAAAGCCCAGAGTGGAACCTATGTCATCCTGGATGCAGCCAACCGTGAACTGTGAACCTTGAACCTGACAACCTGAGTAGAAAAAACTAATCAAATATGTGCAGCTACAACCAAAATATCTAATGATGTCCCAGGTTATAGAGTTGGGGAGGCTCCGCGAGCTCACCCTAAAGGGCTCGCTCGCCTCCCCAACATCTATAACCTGGAAAGGTACCAGTTACGATATTTTTATATTGAAAATTTTTTCTAATGTGATAAATTATTTCTACACACTTTCTATAAGAGGGAGGTAGTTATGGCGAGCTTAAATAAGGTAATGTTAATTGGTAACCTTGGTGCCGACCCTGAATTACGATACACACCAAGCGGAGCGGCTGTTGCTAACTTTAGGATGGCCACGAAGGATCAATGGACAAATAAAGAAGGTGAAAAGCAAGAGAGGACTGAATGGCATAGAATCGTAGCCTGGAGAAGACTGGGGGAGGTCTGTGGTGAATACTTGCATAAAGGCAGCCTCGTTTATATAGAAGGGAGTTTACAAACGAGAGACTGGGAAGATCGGGATGGAAATAAAAGGTATACAACAGAGATTATTGCCTGGAGAATGCAGATGCTGGATAGGTCAGGCAAAACAGCAGAGGCTGAATCTACCGAGGAACGTTTTCCGACTGAAGAGCCAGCAGAGGCCACTCCTACGGCAGGACCAGAAGAACCTGAAGACAATATACCATTTTAATAAGCCTTTGGCTTATTGAAGATCTGCCTGGGGAGGAATATCATTTAGTCTCTAAGTCTCATTCTTCTTATTATCACCCGCATCCTCAGGTATTTCTTCAGGGCTTTCCTTGGTGGACTTGGTTGAGTCCTTGAAATTTTTTATCCCCTGACCGAGCCCTTTTCCAATTTGAGGAAGTTTCCCCGCACCGAAAATTACCAGGATAATAACAAGAATTATAAGCAATTCTGGCATACCAAGACCAAACATTTATGCACCTCTTAATTAAACGTATTGGAAATTCCTTTTTTGCCGCAGACACACGCAGATTAATAATCCCGATTTTATCGGGATTAAATATTTTGAGAAAATAATTTTCTGCGGTGAAATTTAAACTTATTTATCCTCTTTATAATAATTTTATTTACATAAGTCAATCAATCTTTGATTGTGATCCATAAACACACGATCTACAACGAACCACTGACATCACGTAAAGACCTGTAAGGCCGTCTTTCCCAATTGCCCAAGATTGAGAACCACAGTTATTCCATGAGATTTAAGGGCATTTATCTTATCTTCAGCCTTTCCCTTACCCCCAGAAATTATAGCCCCGGCATGGCCCATCCGTCTTCCAGGAGGCGCTGTTTGTCCCGCAATAAAGGCAGCTACAGGCTTATCAAATTCTTCTTCTATGTACTCTGCAGCCTCTTCCTCAGCCGTGCCACCTATCTCCCCGATAAGGACAACGCCCTTTGTTTCTGTATCCTCTTTAAATCGTCTTAAATGATCTACAAAGGAAGCTCCGACGATTGGATCTCCACCTAAACCAATACAGGTAGATTGCCCCAACCCAACCCGTGTCAATTGGTCCACAACCTCATAGGTGAGGGTCCCACTCCTGGAAAGCACACCAATACCTCCCTGTTTGTGTACTTGACCTGGCATTATCCCCACCTTTGTCTTCCCTGGTGAGATAATTCCCGGAGTGTTTGGACCAATTAGGACGGCGCCACACTTTCTAATAAAGGTAACTGCCTTAATCATATCAAGCGTGGGAATCCCCTCAGTAATGCACACAATGACATCTACTCCTGCATCAGCGGCTTCGATCATGGCGTCAGCGGCAAATGGTGGTGGCACAAAAATGCATGAGGCATTAGCACTGTAAATATCCACCGCATCCTTTACCCTATTTAAAACCGGTATACCTTCAACATCTTCTCCACCTTTACCAGGTGTCACCCCTGCCACAATATTGGTGCCATAAGCCAGCATCTGTTTTGTATGGAATGTCCCTTCGTTTCCTGTAATACCTTGGACAACAACCTTTGTATTCTCATCAACTAAGATACCCATACGATTACTCCATTTCTGTTTTGCAATAACTTGATAGTATAGGAATTTCCTTTTTAAGTCCTTGTAGGGGCGACATTTATGACGTCCCGCAAAGCGGGATTCGATAAATCGAACCCCTACAGGTCCACACCAAAGGTGCGATATGTTCATAGGAAATCCCATCTTGGACACAGCCTGCCCTGGCGCGACCTCCTTGGCATATACTGCAACCTCTGTGGTATCTATTGACTCTGACTATATACCCTAAATATTGCATGCCAGGTCTGGGCCAGGGATGGACGCAGATTTTTTGGATTAAGAAATAAAAAATTATTATCTGCATGTATCTGCCCGCCCTGGCGCGCCATAGCAGGGACGTAAGCCTGCTTTAGTATTAACGCCAGAGCTTGGCTTTTATAACTAATCCTTGCATGCCAGGTCTGGGCCAGGGCGAAGATCTGCGTCCTAATTAATTAGTTCACTTGTGTGGCTATCATTCTGGCGGCCTCTTCTATATCTTGAGCAACTGAAAAATCAAGATCTGAATTTTTTAAGATCTCTCTTCCCTCATCAACATTTGTCCCTTCTAACCTAACTATAAGAGGAACATTTATTTTTACCTCTTTGGCAGCTTTTACCACGCCTCGCGCCAAAACATCACATCTCATTATGCCGCCAAATATATTGATTAGGATTGCCTTAACCCTCTCGTCGCTCAGTATAATTTTTAATCCGTTTGTAACCATCTCTTCGCTTGCGCCGCCACCAACATCTAAAAAATTGGCTGGCTCAGCACCTGCCAGCTTAATGACATCCATAGTAGCCATTGCCAGTCCTGCCCCATTTACCATCGCACCAATATTGCCATCCAACCTGATGTAGTTAAGATTAGACTCGGCAGCCTTTACCTCCAGCTCATCCATTTCCTGGGGATCATGGAGTTGCGCAATTTCCTTTTGTCTGAATAGGGCATTGTCATCAAAGTTGATCTTTGCATCCAGGGCAACCACATTGCCTGATTTTGTAAGAATTAGAGGATTGATCTCAACTAATGAACAATCCTTGGCTAAAAATAATTTATACAACCTGGTCATTATTGCAGAAAATTCTTTAAACACCTTTTTGTCTGGCATTGGGTCAAGGGCATAGAAAAAATTTCTTGCCTGATAGGGCATAAATCCATGGTTGCTATCTATGGTTTCAATTAAAACTAATTCCGGATGGTTAGCAGAGACCTCTTCAATCTCCATTCCACCTTCCTGGCTGAATATCATCACAGGAGATTCCAGCTTTCGATCAATAACAATACCAAGATAGAACTCCCTATCAATATCCAATCCTTCCTCTATTAATACCTGCCGAACCTTTTGCCCCGCAGGACCGGTCTGTGGTGTGATTAGAGGATTAGAGAGAATCTCATCAGCTGCTTTGTTTATTTCCTCAAGACTCCTCACCAATCTTACTCCACCACCTTTTCCTCGCCCACCAGCATGGATCTGGGCCTTCACTACCCATGGAGGACCGGGAATGCTCTTTGCATTATCCACTGCCTGGCCTGGAGTCGTAGCTAATTTTCCAGATGGAACCGGTATCCCAAAATTACGAAAGAGATCCTTTGCCTGAAATTCGTGAATTTTCATAATCACCTACCTCATTTTCTATGATTGGCTGTATATCAACTTTTACTTCTGTCCGCTTATTGTCGATGCTACATAATAGAAGATAAGTCTTATTATTTTTTAGAAATAAAATGCAAGACAAGGAATAACATTTTTTCAAACCTGAAACTTACTTTTGATCCGTGGGGTTCTTTTGTGAATACTTTTCTTTGTTAAAGATTTCCTCCAGACCAGAGGCACTTCTGATATGAATATCCTGTTGAGGGAAAGCGATCTCTACACCATTTTTCTTGAATTCCTCATCAATTCTAAACCTAAGCTCTGTTGGTGCCGGCAACCAGAACTCCGGCGAAGTTATCCAGAACCTAACCCTGAAAATAAGCGCACTGTCACCAAAATCCCTAAAGTCCACCCGGGGGGCTGGATCATTCATTATCTCAGGCATATCATTAACAATCTGTAACAGAATTGTGCGCACCTTCTGAACATCAGAGCCATAAGCCACGCCAACATCCACCTGGCGCCTGACTTTTGGATCCTTAAAAGACCAGTTGGTAACCCTGTTTGAAAGCATCTGAGAGTTAGGGATAATCAGGGATGCATTATCAAAGGTTTGGACTATGGTAGTCCGTATATTAATCCTATTTACTGTCCCCCAATCCTCCCCGATCTGGACCATATCACCTACCTGGATAGAGGGATCAAAGAGAAGGATGATCCCGCTCATAAAATTATTGACAATATTCTGCAGACCAAAACCGATTCCAATCCCAAGGGCACCAGCCATAAATGCAAGGGATGAAAGATTGATTCCTAAGATATTTATCCCTGTATAGATAGCCAAAATCCAAAAGGTGTAAATAACAACATTTACGAATGATGCCCGTGCCCCAACATCCAGCCTGGTCCGAGGAAGAACCCTGTTTTGCAGTGCCTTCTTGATGACCCTGGAGAGAAAAGTGAAAAAAACGAGAAAAATAATGAGGTAGGCTATATTTATTATGGTAATCTTTGTCCCGCCGATATTGATACCGCTTTCAAGCCAGGAAAGATATTTGCCTAATCGGGTATCCAGCAAAAAATCAAGGGATAAGGGGAGAGCGATAAAAAAAATCAGGACTACAAATAATGCTATCTTGGATGGTCTAAATTTTTCTTTCATATTTACCCCTTCCCATCTCCTTTAAAAAAACAACGGTTGCGCCCCAACCTGAAGGGCCTCTATCTTGCTTGAAGGATAAAACCAGGGGATGCCTCTTTAAGACTGATTCCACCGTACGACGTAACACGCCCCTGCCCTTACCATGAATTATCTTAACTTCAAAAATTCCTTTCTCGGAGCATACATTGAGATATTCATCCACGACCTGACCAGCCTCCTTTGGAGCAAAGGTATGGAGATCTATCACCCCATTAATAGGAATATGAACAGTTGAGTTGGACATGTTAAGTTAAAGTATCACTATCAGGGGTACCTCATTATTGAGGGTATCCTAAAAGGTACCCTAGTTTAAGCAAGAACAAGCGCCTAATGTGAGCTACAATTAAGGATGGGGATTATTGTAACTTTAGGCATTTTAGCTCACTTTAAGTATTTTTTAAAAATTTACTCTACCTTTACCCGTGTGGCCTTTTTAGATGCCTTTTTTGGATGCCTTTTCTCTAAATCATCAATCCTTTTATCAATCAAAACCCTGATTCCCTTTAAACACTCTACCCTGGATTTAGCCATGTGTTCACGAAACTCAGAACTGGGACTGATCCTTTCATCCAGCCATGAAAAAAACTTACCCAATGATCGAAAGGCCTCCTCTATGTCTGTCTCCTCTTTATCTTTGGGATTTTTCTTTTCCATCATTTTTCCCTCCAAAAATGATATTTAAATTGGTGCCATCTATTTTTGCCGTAACATCCTTATACGTAGAAACATATCGTGGCAAAAGGATATGCCTCTTAAAGCCTCCTATCCTAATCACCATCTCTTCTGGAAGTCTGTTTAATTCTACCTCTTCTTTCGTGAGAAATGGAAGTTTAATCTTTATAAAAAATTTACCGTCTTTCTGGCTAAATTCATAGGGCCGTTCCGTATAAAAATGCTCCGTCGGATCATGCTCACCATATATATCTTCCCCAAATCTTTTCAGTCTCTCCAGTCCCAGAGGCTCATTTTGAAAAAGGAGAACGGGAAATATAGGGACAGGACTAAAATACTCCTCTGCCAATTTCAAATATCTTCTCTGAGATTCCTTCCAGTCATTAAAGTATGCCTCTTCAATGGTACCCGGCAAAATCCTGTTCATCACTATTGCATCAATGCACATCTTGTAGAGATAAAAATACAAAAAACTCCTCTGTGTTTCTTTCAAAACTATCTTCTCCGGATTTGTCACCAGCCTTACAGTGGTTATGGCGGGATCAGTAAGAATACTGTCTACACCCTCAAGTCGAACAAAAAGGTTCTCGAGTGCCTTAAAATAATCGTCTTCCGGGAGAGGCACATCGTAAAAACGTTTGGCTACAGGCCTAATGTAGCTCACTACCCTGCGCTGTATCTTGAATATCTTGCTGATATACCATTCAAGTGTTGCGGGAATGCTGATAAACCTTAAAGATTCACCCGTTGGTGCACAGTCGAGAATAATTACATCAAAATCATCTTCCTTTACATATTGGTTTATATACAGGAGGGAGCTGACTTCCTCCATACCCGGTAAAATAGCCAGCTCTTCTGCCAATATTTCATCGAGGCCTGCTGTATGAAATAAACTGGCTATATACTTATGAACATCTCCCCAGTTTCTTTGTATTTCTTCCTGAATATCCAGTTCCTGAATCCACAGCTTATCTTCTATCTTAACAGGCATCCCTTTATTCTTATCCATTAATCCCTTATTGAGGGAAAAGATGTCACTCAGGCTATGTGCAATATCTAAAGACATTATCAAGGTCTTATAGCCCATGCCAGCCGCTTTTAGGCCCGTTGCACTGGCAATGCTTGTTTTGCCCACACCGCCCTTACCTGCAAACATTATAATGCGCATATCTGTTTTCTCCAGCTCACGTTTCTGATAAAATCATTGTAACCGTCTAGTCCAAAGCTTGAGAGTATGAAACTTGAAACTGGAAACTTGAAACTGGAAATTTGGATTGATACCATTCAATTATATCGTACTTTTGATAAAAGCATTGAGTTTTGGCCCTAATTCTTCGATGATTCTCTGGTATTCAGAGATCTCACTCTCTCCTATGACTTTTCAAAGATTTTCGGACAGTCTGTAAACGTCCAGCTCATCAATTTCTTTCATTCTCAGCCCTCCCAGTTTCAAGCCCGCCCTGGTGCGACTTATATGTATTATGCTGATGGTGTCATAATGTTTATAAGCGAAACCTGTTGCAGTAAACCATGCAAGCCAGGTCTGGGCCAGGGTTTCCAGTTTCAAGTTTCCAGTTTCAACATACTCACTCTATTATCCCTTCTTCACTATTATATCTCATAGAAAAAATTGAGGCTGGCCCGGAAAAAACATTACAATTTGATAACACATAATCTGCCACCTCAAGTCTTTTTTGACGACTCATGCTATTAAATTTCACTAATAACACCTCGGGGTCCTTGATCAAGGATAAGATATCCCATATCTCTTTTGCGCTCATATCTTCATCCACATCCGGACCTTCTTCTTCTCCGACCTCCGCCTCAAATAGCTTCTTTGATTTTTCCAATAAGGCATCAAGTTCTTCTTTAAGCTGCGATACCTCTTTATGTAAAATTTCATAGGAGCTACATTTTTCTACAAGTAACCCTGATCCACTCAAAGTTGATCCTTCACCGTCAGTTATATCAAGGTTCACTGATACACCAACCTTGGAGTTCTTTTCATCCACTCCCTTTTCTATTTCCAAGGTAAGTTTGTCTTTCATATCACTATTCTCAGGTAATAAATATGCTACCCATTAAGTAATTTAAGCATATTATTCAATCTATTCCTCCTTTTTCATAGAATTTCTATCTCTTTTTGGTTCAGAAAAAACGTCAATAGTTTCCCTCATACAAAATGCCTTGTATCTATAGAGAGATGACAGGGCCTTTATTGCCCTTTCTGAGGATGGAAATACCGGAAGGTAATTGGACTCAAGTCTCTCAACCAATTCATCTTCATTTCTATCCATCGAGGTACGCCACAGAGCAAATGGCTTTCCAACCCCTTTCATGTTTAAGAGGGCTTGGGCGCATTGTTCTTTTAAAGAATCAGATACTTTTGCAGAGGAACTTTCATTTGGTGCCAGATTAAAGAAATCTGGTGGCATCTGCATTACGATACAATCCACATTCTCATCTTCCGGTATGGCAATCAGTGCATTAAAAACTCTCAATATATCAGCAAGTGTAAACTCCAGACAGACACCGGCATCTATCGGGTTTAGAGGGATTTCCCATGGGGGAAAAATCCTTTTCAGTCTCTGATAGGTGTGGTCTCCCAGCTCGGCCATTGTAAGGCCATTCATATCACAGGTATCAGTAGCCATAACTCCCTCTCCACCTGACAGCACAATGATGGACAGTCTATTTCCTTTTGGTAGCATAAGGTATTCAAATGCCTTTGCCAGGTCAAAAAATTCATCTATAGTTCTGGCCCTGATAGCCGCTGTCTGCCTTATCATGCTATCAAAGATCACATCATTTTCTCTTGCAATTGCGCCTGTGTGAGATGCTGCTGCCAGAGATCCGGCAGGGGTTCTTCCAGATTTCAGGATTATAGTTGGCTTTTTTACCGAACCTTTTTTAAGCAGATTAAAAAAATCTCTTCCGTTTCCGTGCAGGCTTTCTATGTGCATGGCTATAACTTTTGTGCCAGGATCCTGGAAAAAATACTCCAGGACATCTACCTCATTTACGTCCATCTTGTTTCCCAAATCAACTATCTTGTTTATGCCCAGATGAGAAAACAGCCAGTTTATTTTGGGATCATAAAAACCCGACTGAAAGGCAAAAGAAATGCCCCCCTGCCTCATTTCTTTTATAGAATTAAAGCTAATCGCCAGACTATTAGATGTATTGATGGGGCCTAAGGTATTCGGTCCTATGCTCCTTATATCCTTGTCTTTGACAAATGAGGCAATTTCCTGATGAAGTTTCTGTCCCTGCTCCCCTCCCTCTGAAAATCCGCCTGTCACTATAACCACCTGTTTTACTCCTTTTTTATCGCAGTCCTTTACAATATCCAGGGCCTTTGGTGCTGGAACAGCGATAACAACAAGGTCTATACTTTCCGGGATATCTTGTAATGTTGCATATGTCTTTATCCCTGATATCTTTTCCTCACGAGGATTAACTGGATAAATTTTACCCTGGAAATTAAGATCCACCAGATTCTGAGTCAGGCGAAAATTCATCTTAAAAGGATTGTTGGTTGCCCCAACAATCGCAACCGATTGTGGGTGAAAAAAACGCTCTAAAAAATGATCAATTTTACTCATCATCTACTCCCTGTCTCGTACTACCTATATGCATATCATCCAATTAGCCATATTTCTGGGTGTCTTGTACCATAACCACCTAACTTCCTCAAGCAGGGTTTTAAGGTATCTACTCAAAATATTCATACGCCTTGGGCGCATTAAGGAAGTAGATGAGTGGCTTTCTTGCTTATGGGACTGCATTATGCGGGTCTGAAACGTGATGATATAAAAAGGTAAAGCAAAAAATAGGATTTCGAAAACTGATAAAATGGTAAGAGGATGGGACAGGGAAATCTT
>Ga0233413_10001094_pt1 | contig 12177 bp, 17 predicted proteins | sample Na_anoxic_6_MG_FD_189019 | JGI IMG/M metagenome (GOLD analysis project Ga0233413, IMG submission 189019) | Seawater microbial communities from Saanich Inlet, British Columbia, Canada - Na_anoxic_6_MG | ecosystem: Environmental > Aquatic > Marine > Inlet | place: Canada: British Columbia... | reverse complement strand
TAAAGCAAAGAATTACGAGATAAATCAATAGATGAGCTGAAAGCAGTTCTTCTTGATAGTAAAAAAGAGTTGTTTGCTTTGATTAACGATTTGAAGCAAGCAAAGAAATTGGATAAACCGCATTTAATACGTGAAACCAAAAAAAACATTGCGCGTATACATACGATAGTTACCGAAAAAAACGCACAAGAAACAACTAGTTAAGCTTGAGGAAGAAGATGAAAGAGGAAAATAAACCGCATCGTAAAGAGAAACAAGGAATTGTTGTTTCAAATAAAATGGATAAAACAGTTGTCGTTAGTGTTGAGCGTACGATTCAGCATCCGCAATACGGAAAAGTGATCAAACGAAGTAAGAAGTTTCATGCACACACTGACAATAATGACCTCCAAATTGGTGATAAAGTAAAAATTATTGAAACTCGACCCCTATCTAAGTTGAAGAGATGGAGAGTTGTCGCGCAATAAAATATATGTAAAGGAAAACGAATAATGAACCAACAAGAATCAAAACTAAAAGTTGCTGATAATTCAGGTGCTAAAAGAGTAAAATGTATTAAAGTACTTGGAGGATCTAAAAGACGATACGCATATGCTGGAGACATCATAGTGTGTTCAGTTGTCGAAGCCGAGCCTAATTCCAATGTGAAAAAAGGTGAAGTAGTCAAAGCTGTTATCGTAAGAACTAAATCTTATATTAAGAGAAAAGATGGATCTAAACTCAGATTCGATTCGAATAGTTGTGTTTTGATTGACGATAAGAAAAACCCTCGTGGAACTCGAATTTTTGGTCCGGTAGCTCGTGAAGTTAGAGAGAAAAATTTCTTGAAAATCGCTTCTCTGGCGCCAGAGGTAATTTAAAATAGAAGGTACTTAAAGAATTATGGCAAAACAAACTAAGAAACTTAAAAAACCTCACAATGGACGTATCCGAAAGGGTGATAAAGTCTATGTGATCAATGGTAATGATAAAGGACATATTGGTCCTGTTCTTTCAAGAACTGATAGTCGTTTGATTATCCAGGGTGTAAATATGTGTAAAAAGCATGTTAAAAGATCAGAACAATACCCTCAAGGTGGAGTGATCGAGATTGAACGAGCGATCCATATTTCAAATGTGCGTATTTGCATTGACGAAGATAAACCTGTGAAGATTAAGGTTCGTAAAGATGAACACGGAAATCGTGAGCTTTATTACCAAATGGATGACAACACAGCAACTTACCGTTCTGTGAAAAAATCATAAACCAATATACGAGAATAACAATGTCAAAGCTAAAAAAACGGTATCAGGAAACAACTAAAAAGGAATTGCAGGATAAGTTTAACTATCCGAATTCGATGATAATTCCTTCTGTTAAAAAGATCGTGATCAATATGGGGATTGCCGAGGCGACTAAAGATAAAAATGCTCTTCAAGATTGCCTGAAAGAATTAACAGCGATCACCGGACAAAAACCGATTATGACAAAGGCACGTACATCGATTTCAAACTTTAAGCTCAGAGAAGGGCAAGCGATCGGTTTGAAAGTAACTCTTCGCGGAGCTAGAATGTATGATTTTATGGAACGATTTTTTAATATTGTCTGTCCTCGTATCCGTGACTTTCGTGGATTTCCGAGCAAATGCGACGGACGAGGAAACTTTACACTTGGATTGGATGATCAACAGGTATTTCCGGAGATCAATCTTGATAATGTAAAACGAGTGCAAGGAATGCATATCACATTTGTGACTAGTGCAGATTCAGATGAAGAATGTGTGGAATTACTTAGATTATTGGGTCTTCCATTTAAAGGATTACCTGTTGCAGTAGCAGCATAAATTATAGGAGATAAAGAACTATGGCAGTAACAGATCCAGTAGCAGATTTCCTAACAAGGATTCGAAATGCTCTTAAGGCAGAACATCGCTATGTTGATGTCAATTGGAGTAAAATGAAAGAGAGCTTGGCTCAGATCCTTAAAGATTACGGTTTTGTCGAAGGCTTTATGGTTAAGAAAGATCCTAATCATCGGGGAACAATTCGAATCTTTCTGAAATATGGAAGAGATCGGCGCTCTGTGATTCAGGGTTTGAGAAGAATTTCTAAACCAGGTTTAAGAAAATATGTAGGTCACGAGGACATTCCCCGTTTTTATGGTGGAACAGGCTTATCTATCCTTTCTACATCAAAGGGTGTATTAGCTGGATGGAAAGCGACCGAGGAAAACGTAGGTGGCGAGCTCCTCTGTATCGTTTGGTAAGCAAAAGAATAAAAGGTAAAAGGATAAATCATGTCTCGAAAAGGTAAAATTCCAGTCCAAATACTCTCCGGAGTTGAGGTAACAATCGCGGATTCTAAGATATCTGTTAAAGGTCCAAAGGGATCTTTAGAACAGGTTCTAACTCATGGAATCAATGTGGCTAAAGAAAATGATCAAATTGTTGTTACTCTAGATGAGTCCTCAAATGAAAATAAAAACTTTCATGGCCTCTATCGAACGATTATCGAAAATTTGATTGTTGGGGTTACAAAGGGATTTGAAAAATCCCTTGAGATGATTGGTGTCGGATATCGAGCAGCTGTGAAAGGGAAAGATCTCGATTTACAAGTTGGACTTTCTCATCCGTCGATAATGCCGATTCCAGACGGAATTGAAGTTAAAGTAGAAAAAAATACCAAAATTATTATTTCAGGTATTGATAAACAAAAAATTGGACAATTTGCTGCAACAATTCGCTCAATTAGACCTCCGGAACCTTATCAGGGAAAAGGAATTCGATATGTTGGTGAATTTGTTCGAAGAAAAGCTGGAAAAGCAGCAGCTAAAAAATAGTAGGTTAATATGAAAAAGTGGCAGATTACAAAACAACAGCATAGAAAGAGTAGAGCTCAAAGAGTCAGAAAGAAAGTTAGAGGTACTCCTTTGAAACCTCGGCTCTGCGTAGTGAAATCTAATCAGCACTTACAAGTGCAACTCATTGATGACGAATCAGGTAAAACCCTTGGTTCTACATCAACACTGTCTAAAGAATATCGCGAGACAGAGTTTAGTAAGAAAAATAAAGCTTCAGCAAAAGTTCTTGGTGAGAAAATTGCAGAAATCGCAACCAGTCAAAATATTAAAGAAATTGTATTTGATCGCGGTCACCAAAAATATCATGGAGTTGTCGCTGAACTAGCTGATGCAGCACGTGGTGCCGGACTTAAATTCTAAGTATAAGGAATAAGAATGACAAAACAGCAAGAACAACAAAAATCTGATATGATTGAAAAGGTCCTATATATCAACCGATGTTCAAAGGTTGTGAAAGGTGGACGTAAATTTAGTTTTTCCGCACTAATTCTCGTTGGGGATGGAAATGGTCAGATTGGATATGGATTTGCGAAAGCAAATGAATTGACTGATGCAATTCGCAAAGGCGGTGAGAACGCAAGGAAAAACCTTTTACGAGTACCTACTGAGGGAACAACTATTCCTCATGAAGTAAATGTAAAATGGGATGGAGCACAAATCCTTCTACGACCGGTTCCTGAAGGTTCTGGTGTGATTGCCGGATCAAAAGTGCGAGCTGTTCTTGAAGCAGCTGGAATTAAAGATATTATGGCTAAGAGTCTTGGTTGTAGTAATCCTATTAACCAAGTTAAAGCAACTTTTAAAGCTCTCGAACAGCTTCAAACGCGTGACGAGATTAAGCAATTACGAGGATAACAATGAAAACGCTCTCAAATCTTAAAAATACTACTCGGAAATTTAAATCCAGAAATCGTGTTGGTCGAGGAACTGGATCAGGAAATGGAAAAACTTGTGGTCGCGGAGAAAATGGTGCAGGTTCACGTTCTGGTTACACAAGAAGACATACCTATGAAGGGGGTCAGTTTCGTACATTTATGAAACTTCCTACTAGAGGATTTACAAATGCTCGATTCCGTAAACCTTTAGACTCAATAAATCTTGATCAAATTGAAGAAATGTTTCAAGATGGTGAAGTTGTGAATCGTGAAACACTGGCTCAGCACGGATTCATTAGTGGCCAAACTAATGGTATTAAAATCCTTGGCAATGGAACTCTAACAAAAAAGGTTTCAATTGTTGCTGATGGATTCTCAAAAGGTGCCCGCGATAAACTACAGAAAGCAAATATTGATTTTAAACTGGATACAAAAGAAAAAAAAGAGCAAGAGTAAACTATGTTTCAAGCTGTACAAAGAGTCTTCCAAGTTCCTGAACTTAAATCTAAAATAACATTCACGATTCTTATGTTAGTCGTCTGTAGAATTGGAGGATTTGTTCCTGTACCGGGAATTAATGGCGAGATAGCACTCTCCTTTTTCCGAAATGCGACAGGGGGTGGTCAAAACCTCTTTCAAATGGTAAATATATTCTCCGGAGGAGCTTTCTCCCAAATGACAGTTATTGCATTGGGTGTAGTTCCTTATATTTCTTCATCGATTATCATGCAGCTTTTAGTCGCATTATGGCCCTCTCTACAGAGAGAAATTAGAGAAAACCAAGAGCAGGGTCGTCGAAAAGTAAACAAATACACTCGTGTACTTACTGTTATACTAGCCTTTTTACAATCAGGACTCTTTGCCAAATATGCAATGCAGATGAACCTATCACGTCCCGGAATCATCGTGGGTGATTTACTTGATGTTCAATTATTAGGTGTTCCATTTCTTTTCTTCATGATCGTTATCTTTACCATGACCACTGGTACAATGTTTCTCATGTGGATTGGTGAACAGATTACGGAAAAGGGGATCGGAAACGGAATGAGTTTGATTATTTCATTGGGTATCTTATCTCAGCTTCCTGTTGCTTTAGGAATGATTATTCAACAGTTGAACCTCGACTCTCAGGAAGTGGGTCAAATTAGTTTCGCATCGGTCCTGGTTCTTCTCGGAGTATTTGTCGCTGTCACTGTGGCAACAATTCTTGTAATCCAGGGTCATCGACGTATTCCCCTGCAGTATGCAAGACGAGTAGTAGGAAGAAAGGAAACCCAAGGCGGTTCCTCCTATATTCCTCTAAAAATTAACTATGCAGGCGTTATTCCTGTGATATTTGCTTCATCACTACTAATGTTTCCTGCTACGATAGCTACATTCATCGGACAGGGAAATATTATCGGTCAAATGGCGGGTATGATTTCACCCGGAAGCACTCTGTATCTAATTATGTTTGTGATTCTCATTATCTTCTTTACCTACTTTTGGACCGCTACACAGTTTAAGCCTGATCAAATCGCTTCCGATATGAAGAGAAATGGTGCCTTTATTCCAGGTATTCGACAAGGAAAGCCCACACAGGATTACCTGGAATCTACAATGAACCGAATCACTCTGCTAGGAGCCCTTTTTCTTGCCATGATTGCTATTTTACCAAACATCATCGGTACTTTTTTGGGGATCCCGCAAACAATAAGCTACTTCTTTGGAGGAACAGCTCTGCTAATTTTAGTAGGGGTTGTACTCGATACTATGAAGCAGATCGAATCCCATCTCTTGATGAAACGCTACGATGGTTTTATGAAAAGAGGAAGAATTCGAGGCAAAGCCTAAGAGTTTTTGCTTAAAAAGATAGAATATGTTAAATTACTTAATCCAAAATGAAAAATTTATAGGAGTCATCAATGCCTAGAGTCATTGGAATTGATATCCCGGATAATAAAAGGTTGATAATTTCATTAACCTATATATTTGGGGTTGGACCATCACTATCGGAAGAGATAATTGGAAAGCTTGGACTTGATCCAAATATGCGTGCTCGTGAGTTAACACAGGACGATATTGCTCGGATTAACTCCCTTCTACAGAACGATTATGTTGTAGAAGGTGATAAGAGACGACAAGTTCAAAATTTTATTAAACACTTAATAAGTATTCACTCGTATCGAGGTTTACGGCACAGAACAGGGCTTCCTGTTCGCGGACAGCGTACTCGTACGAATGCGAGAACACGAAAGGGTAAAAAGAGAACTGTTTCGGGTAAGAAAAAGTAAAAATAGAGGAGTAAACCGTTTTGGCTAAACAGACTATAACGAAAAAAACAGCTGGTAAGACTAAGCGTAAGACAGTAAAGCATGTTCCCACTGGACTAGCGTTTGTTAAAGCAACTTTTAATAATACCATTGTGTCGATTACTGATCAGACAGGAAAGGTAGTTTCATGGGCTTCGGCTGGAAAGGCAAACTTTTCCGGTTCAAGAAAGTCTTCTGCATTTGCAGCAACAGTAGCAGCACAAGACGCAGCGAAAATTGCAATGACTTATGGAATGAAAGAAATTGAAGTTCGTTTGAAGGGGCCTGGTGCTGGTAGAGAATCAGCAGTTAGAGGTCTTCAGAGTGCAGGACTTATTATTACATCGATCAAAGATGCAACACCTGTTCCTCATAATGGATGCCGACCGCGAAAGCGTCGTCGAGTCTAATTTGGGAATTATTGTTTTACTTAATTTGTAACATGCGAGGAGTCGTTACATGACAGTTAAATATGGCAAGATTGAATTGCCGCAAAAAATTTCACTTGAACAAGAATCTGCAACGAACAGTTTTGCTCGTTATATAGCAGAGCCTTTTGAGAGGGGCTATGGGCATACGATCGGAAATTCATTGCGTCGTATGTTGTTAACGTCCATTGAGGCGCCTGCTATAATTTCTGTCCGGATTGATGGAGTGTCTCATGAATATATGCCTATAGATGGCGTGATTGAGGATATGACAAATATTATCCTGAATTTTAAGGGTGCTTTATTGCGAAAGTTGCCAACGGAAGACTCTTCTAATGTGCGTGATTCTCGTATATTAACTTGTGTTCTTAAGGTGACTCAAGAAGATATTGATCAGAATAAGGGCCAATATGAAGTCACTTTGAGCGATGTAGTACCTGATGGATTTGTCGAGGTTGTAAACCCGAATCTTCTTCTCTTTACAGTAACAAAACCTCTGCAAAAGCAGGTAGATATTCGAGTTGGTTTCGGTCGTGGGTATGTTCCTTCAGAGCGTCATAATGTTCGGGATAAAACAACAGACGAAATCTTGATTGATGCTTCGTTTTCACCTGTCCAGCTTGTTAACTATCACGTTGAGAATACTCGTGTAGGGCAAGATACCGACTATGATAAACTGATACTAGAGATTACAACTGATGGTCGAATCACTCCAACAGAAGCATTGTCATTTGCTTCACAAATTGCATTACAACATTATGAAGTTTTTGAAAGAATTGAGTCTCAAAAGCTTACATTTTTTGAAGATACAGTTGGTGATGAGTCTGATCAAGATGAAATTATGGATAAGCTTTGCTTGCGCATTGATGAAATCGAACTTTCTGTTCGTTCAACAAACTGCCTAAGTGGAGCAAACATCGATACAATTGCAGAACTTGTGTCAATACCTGAACGTAAGATGCTTGAATTCCGAAATTTTGGAAAAAAATCTTTGAATGAAATTAAAGCAAAACTACACGAAATGGGATTGGGACTTGGAATGGATCTTTCTCGTTATGGGATTACACATGAAAATGTAACCGAGAAAGTGAATTTGTATCTCGAGGAAAAGGCAAAAAACGAGACTAATAAGTTCGACGAGGTATAATCATGAGACATAAAAAAAATACGATAAAATTGAATCGCACCACATCGCATCGTCGCTGTTTATTTGCGAATATGTTGAAGTCGTTAATTGAAAACGAGCGAATTGTGACAACTGTTCCTAAAGCAAAGGCTCTGAAACGATATGCTGATAAAATGATCACATTAGCTAAGAAGAACAATTTAGCTTCTAGACGACGTGCCATTGCTCAGTTGATGATTCGATTTAATTCATTGAATTCTAAAGAAGCAAGAGCTGCAAAAGAAGGTGATCTAAGTGTTTATAATACTGACCGACAAGTGATTGGAAAGTTGTTTGACACTTTAGGACCTCGATTTTCTTCACGCGATGGCGGTTACACTCGAATTATTCGAAGTGGAAATCGTGTGGGTGATAATGCTCAAACATGTGTAATTGAATTCTTAACCGATTAATCGGGAGCGTTTCGCTCAAAGTCTTTAGTACTTATAGACTTTGAGCGAAACATCAAATCCTACTTTTACTTTACATTTGAAAAATTCTCCTTTATGATCAAGTATCTTAAAGATCAAATAATGTGAGGAGGAATATATGACAATAAACATCGCAATTAATGGTTTTGGTCGAATAGGGCGTCTTGTCTTTAGAGTTGCTTCTATGAGAGATGATATCAATATCGTGGCAATTAACGATCTTGTACCAGCCGATAATCTTGCTTATCTTTTGAAATACGATTCGACACATGGTCGTTTTCCAGGTCAGATTTCTGTTGAAGGGGATACAATAATTGCAAACGGAAAGAGAACTCAAGTTTTTTCGGAAAAAGATCCTGAGAAATTACCATGGGGAAATCTGAATGTAGATTATGTGGTTGAATCAACGGGATTCTTTACAAATGCTGAATCAGCTGGTAAGCATTTGAAAGCAGGGGCAAAGAGAGTCATTATCTCTGCTCCGGCCAAAGGAGATGTTCCGACTTTCGTGATGGGTGTGAATCATGAAAATTATAAGCCATCATCAGATTTTATCGTTTCCAATGCATCTTGCACAACAAATTGTCTCGCACCGATAACCAAAGTGTTATTGGATAATTTTGGAATTGAAGAGGGGTTGATGACAACCGTTCATGCAATAACAGCTACACAACCTACTGTTGATGGCCCTTCTCAGAAGGACATGCGTGGAGGAAGAAGTGCCTCACAGAATATTATTCCTTCATCGACAGGAGCTGCTAAAGCGGTTGCGCTTTGTATTCCTGAAGTAAAGGGAAAGCTTACCGGCATGGCATTTCGTATCCCTACGGCTGATGTTTCAGTTGTGGATTTAACAGTTCGTCTTTCTAAATCGACTAGTTATGAAGAAATTTGTTCAGCGATGAAGAAGGCGTCTGAAACATCTATGAAGGGATTTTTGAGTTATTGTGATGAACCTGTGGTTTCTTCTGATTTTATCGGAAGTCATTATTCATCCATTTTTGACAAAGGTGCAGGTATTGCGTTGAATGATACATTTTATAAGATTGTGGCTTGGTATGATAATGAGATGGGATATGCTACTCGTGTTGTTGATCTTGCCGCATTCATGGCATCGAAAGAAAAAATAGCAGCAAACGTTTAAAAAAAGGGAAAACAAGTGGATTTTACACGTGAACCCATAATTGAAAGTATTATAACTCCCAAAGAAGGGTGTAAATTAGTTGTCCGTAGTAGTAAAAATGTAGGTCAGGAAGAATATTTCGTTGATGCAATTGAAGTTGTATCATTTGCAAATACATTTTTTTACAGGTCAATGGAACGTCCGAAGGCATTTTTAGTACCTGCGACTGACTACGAGGTACTTGAGGTTCGTGAAGCACGTATGGTATTGAAAAATGTAGGTGTAGATCGTTCGATCAAAATTGCCGGTGGGCGCGAAAAGAAGAAGAAAGCGGAACCAGAAGCGGAGGCTCCTGAGGAGTCTGAAGAAAAGCGGGGCCGTGTTGAGAAGAAGAAGGAACGTCGTAGGACTCAACGCAGAAAGCGAACGAAGTCCGATGCAACTTCTGATGAGAGTAAGGTTGAGGAAAAAGAGACTCCTAAGGTGGATTTACCACCTCCGGAGAGTAATGGTAATATCAGTGAAGAAATCACTGAGCAGTTGATTAAGTCACCTAAGGTATTATCTTCCTTATTACCACCTCCTCCTAAGCTCATTTCTGAGACGATTGAAAAGTATAAGGATGATGATCTTTATAAGGACGTTTTCTACTCAGAAGAAGCGGTTTCGGAAACAGAAGAGCCTAGTGCCGCTGATGAAGAGGATGTATCTGAAGAAGAATTACTCAAGCCGGAAGAAGTTCCCGCGTTTGGGTCGTTAGAGACTCCGGAAGAGCCCTCTGATGTGCCGGAAGCAGTGATTGAGATTGAGGTTGCTGAGCAACCGGAGCAAGAGGCTGTAACTGAGGAAAATCAGAAGTAGTCAATTGTGTGTAATTATTCAACCCAAAGGATGCTAACAGTGCCCTTTGGGTTTTGTTTTTGAGTTGACTCTAAATTTCGGAAGCGGTAATCTAATTGCTTCTTCATCCAGCTCGGATGGTGAAATTGGTAGACACTAGGGACTTAAAATCCCTTGCTGGTAACAGCGTGCCGGTTCGAGTCCGGCTCCGAGCAAATGTGTTTCGGCACACATCTTTCCATTTTAAGCATTCATCTTCCGAGTTCTCAAAGCTTGACAAGGCAGAGCCTTGCCTGCGCTTTTCGAATCGGAATCTGAACGCTTAAAATGAAAATCTGCATACCGCTCCACACTTGCTCTGAGCCGGCTCCGCGCAATCCCCCAAAAGTAACCGTGAAATAAACCCGTGTCAATATTGGGTAAAAAAACCTTATCCCTGGATTGAAGCGAGAAAAAAATTTAAACTGTTCCATGCTTAAATACAGATGGCGAGAGAACTTGGTATGAATCCTAAGTAACTTCTCTTAAGTTCTGGTACTCAGCACTCATCTTCTTGCCGATCTTCCCCTGAATAGGGGGGAATTTGTTGGTAGCCCAGGATGTCAGCTCCTGAGGAGCCAATCCTGGGAACAGGTATGCTAACAGGTAAGCCCTGATAAGGGCGGCTTGTTGGCGTTGTGCAAGATTTGATTAAGATCTTTGAAGCATTTTTTAGATTGATTGGAATCATGCAAAAAATCGCACAAATCGCAGGGCCCGGCCCTTTTCATTGAACAAAAGAATTCTCATCCCTGGAAATACTCTGGCAGAGGGCTCTCCTATTTACAAGTTCGTAAAAGATTTGCTCACTCAATCCTGGGTAAATTTAACAGTCAACCCCCTTTGGCTCCGATGGTTCAGATTTTTGATGATGACACTTTTTCAGAGGAGACCTATCACTCCTCTTCGATCACGTATTTTGGTCAAATTCGAACTCCAATTAAACACTTGTCTCAAAAATTTGTTGCCGACGGCTCTATACCCGGAGAAGACTCTGAAAACCCCGCAATTCAGCTGGCAATTCTAAGAGCTCGACGCATACTTGAATTTAAATCTGGATAGAGTAATCGTGAAACCCTTACCTCTTTCACTTTCAATATTTATATCCGTTGTGATATTTCTTTAAATTATGAAAAACAAAGAAAGTTCTGAACAAGAGATACGTGCATCCCACACAAAAAGCGCGATAAAACAGCGGATCCAAAAAGGGACGGTACATTCCTATTTAAAGGATTTCATCTATGGGAGTATCGATGGTATTGTAACTACATTTGCAATCGTCGCCGGTTCTGTAGGAGCTAAATTTTCCTCAGAAGTGATTGTAATCCTAGGTGTTGCAAATCTAGTAGCCGACGGCTTCAGCATGGCTGTCAGTAATTTTTTAGGTACCCAAGCAGAGGAGGAAATTAAAAAAAGAACGGAAAAAGAAGAGAGGTTGCATATCAAATTAGTTCCTGAAGGTGAAAGAGAAGAGATTCGGCAGATTTTCAAAAACAAAGGGATTCATGGTGATGATTTAGAAAAAATTGTGGAGGTGATCACTTCAAACGAAGACCTTTGGGTCAAAACAATGCTTCAAGAAGAGAGAGGCGTCTCAACATTGATTGTGTCACCGCACAAAGCGGCATTATTCACCTTTATTGCTTTCATACTCATTGGGTTTTTCCCATTGAGCATCTATCTTTTACAAATGTATGTTGGGTATGAATTTACCAGCCCTTTCCTATGGAGCTCGATCATTACCGCTCTTGCATTCTTCACAGTTGGAAGTATTAAAAGTGTATATGTTGAAAAATCCTGGTTCCGATGCGGAATAGAAACTGTGATTGTCGGTGGAGGCGCTGCATTTTTAGCCTATGCAATTGGTATGGCGTTAAAACAAACCGTTCCATTTTAATCTAATTTAGATGTTCCTGATTCAGTTGCTGCACTATTTATCGCTGATATAAAAAATTTCTTAATTTCCTCACTGATCTCAGTGGCTCAGTGGTTATTTATGCAACAACGCCCGATGAACGTAAACAGATTTCCTGTTGATATATTGAGCAAGCGGAACGGAAAGTATTCAATTGATGAAAGGGGTCGGACCCCGCGATTTGTGCGATTCTTTTCTCGACATACCGCACTCGGAACTATCTATTCAAAG
>Ga0233413_10001093_pt1 | contig 12178 bp, 13 predicted proteins | sample Na_anoxic_6_MG_FD_189019 | JGI IMG/M metagenome (GOLD analysis project Ga0233413, IMG submission 189019) | Seawater microbial communities from Saanich Inlet, British Columbia, Canada - Na_anoxic_6_MG | ecosystem: Environmental > Aquatic > Marine > Inlet | place: Canada: British Columbia... | reverse complement strand
CCCGCCTAATTCGGGCATATTAGATACATCAAATCTATAAATACCTTTTTTAATAGCGTATGTGACGATATCTTTAACATTTTGTTGATTTGGTTGATTATGTAGATGGAGACTGAATTTTTCAATATTTATGTTTCGTTTTTCGAGTTGAATAATAATAAATCGAAAATCGGTGAATTGTAAGCTACCACAAGTATCAGATAAACATATTTCATCGAGACTTTCATACATATAATAATAATATAAAATTTCATCAACAATTTTATTATGATTCATATTTCCTTGAATCGGACATTTATTAATACATGAGATATATAGTTTTATTTTTTTGTCCGGAGTATCCGTAACATTTTCTATCATACGTCTAAGTTCATTTTTTGTTTCGACTAATGTTTTATTTATATTTTTTCTTTGAAAAGAATCGGATACGGAAGTAATAAATGATAGATTTTTAATATTATGAATACAGGATATTTCTAGACTTTTAAAATTAGGGGTTAGCATATAAAAGTCAGTCGGTTTATTTATAGATGTATTTATAAATGAATTATAACTATCTGCGTATTTATATAATTCAATTGAATTATTCATTTGAGGCAATATTTTGGGAGAAACAATAGAACCAATTTCAATCGCATGAGGTTGTTGAAACAGGATATTATTCAATATTTTAATTTTTTCATTTAAACTATAAATTTTAGAGACTGATTGAAGTCCATCACGAAGGGTAACATCGAATAATCTCAGGGGTTTCAAGGAGGTCAAGGGTTTCAAGGAGGTCAAGGAGGTCAAGGAGGTCAATGATTTTTTAATTCCTATCATAATTGTATAATATTATATAATATAATATAATTAATATACTTATGTCAATTTTATTTAAAAATATAATACCATAAATAATATAATGGCATTCGAGTTTGAAGGAGATAGAAATGTGTTTTTAACACTTTTAACGCAAAATCCAGGTGTTTTAATTTTTAAATTTACAGCCGAATGGTGTAAACCATGTCAAATCATTAAACCATATGTGGATGAACATTTTGATAATATATCATCGGATCATATTACATGTTGTGAAGTAAATGTAGACGAATGTTTTGATTTATTTGCTTTTATGAAAACGAAAAAAATGATGAAGGGGATCCCTACAATGTTGGCCTATATAAAAGGGAATACATCATTTGCACCCGACGATAGTATTTCTGGAGGAGATATAGGGGAAATAAATGCTTTTTTTGACAGATGTAGAAAAATGTGTTAAAGAATAAATATTCAAAGGTGTAAATAAAAGAATTATACTTTGTATAAATAGTAATTAAAAATAAAAAATATATATATTTAAATGGAGAAATTGGATTTAAATATACAAAATTACGAATTAAATGATTTATTAAATTTATTTAAATTACCTTTTCATTTTAAAGATACTCATTTAAAAGAAGCAAAAAAAATAGTATTAAAATCACATCCAGATAAGTCCGGATTAGATAAAGAATATTTTTTGTTTTTCTCTCAAGCTTATAAATATTTATTGAAAATCCATCAACTTCGTCAAAGTAGCACGACAACAAATACAGAATATGAAAAGGATGATTTATGGGAAAATGAACACAATATATTAATTGATGGTAAAGTTAAATCAATGGACCAATCTGAATATAGTGATTGGTTTAATAAAACATTTGAAAAAATGAAAATGAAAGATGAAGTAGAAGAAAGTGGATATGGAGATTGGTTAAAGTCGGATGAAGATATTGTCAATGAAAGTGTATCCAATAGTAGTCAAATGAATGAGTATATACAAAATAAAAAAACGCAATTAAGATCATTAGTAGTTCATAAAGAATTTCAAGATTTGAATAATAGTAGTCATTTTGATTTAGTGAGAGAAACTCCTGAAAATTTTGGGTCCAATATATTTGATAAATTACAATTTGAGGATTTAAAAAAAGCGCATGCGGAATCGGTCATTCCCGTTACCGATGAAGATTATCATCAAAGAAAAAAATATACTAATATTGATGAATTAAATCGTGATAGAACTAAAGATATTCTTGATGTTACACAAGGAAATATATTTTTAAATCAAACAGATACCTTAAATAATATGAAAATAAGGGATGAAGATATAAATATTAGACGCGCATATAAATTAATGAATCAAGATGAAGAAATTAGAGAGAATTATAATATTTTTTGGAGTGATTTGAAAAGATTGAAAAATGAAAAATGAAAAATGAAAAATAAAACTTAAATGTAAACAAGCTTAAAATAATATAATAATATAATACAATAACAATGGAACGAATAAAAACATTATTAAAAATGGAATTGGAATTAGACCCGATTAGACCAGCTATTATACAACAGAGGATATGGCGGCAAAAACAAATAGATATTTTTTATAAGACAGGTCGACCTATTTTTATAATGGAGGAATATAAAAATAGATTTTTTTATAAGTGAGATTATGATCAGTGAGATTATGATCAGTGAGATTATTATAATGTATCAATGACCCCAATAGATTGACAATAAATACATTGAACAATATGTGGATTTTGTGATAATCGTTTCTCACATAAATAATGTAGTTTTACATTACATCGAAAACAGTGAACAAATTGTTGTTTTTGATTTTCTATATCAGAGTTTTCATCATATAATTTTTCCATACAAATCAAACAGTCTTCTCTTCCTACAGGACTAATTGGATTAATGAATTTTACTAGATTGGTTGGGTGAATCATATTCAAAGATATAGTATTAATGTTTCCCATAATTGTTGATTTAATTATATAATATAATATATTATGTTGATGATTTCTTTAATCAATTATTTATATAAATGTTAAATAATTTATTTTAACATTTATAACATTTGTAAAAATAAATTGTAGATATTATATATATGAATTATTACGCAAAATATATCTTTATTTTTCTCTTATTATTTGTGTTTGGATTTATATTTGAAAAATATAAACAATCTGAAGCAAAACAAGAAAAATTAGACCAATATGAGTTAATTAAGAAGTATTTATTAAATGATTCCACTTTAGCCAGAAGTGATAAACCAATATTGTGGATTCATATTACATTTGACACAAATGCTAGATGGTGGTCTTCTTTTGCCTCTAGAAATACCCAATGTTTTAATCAACCCTATCAATACCTCACTATTAAGTCTATCGTAGATAAATGTGGAGATTCTTTTAATATTTGTTTGATTGATGATAAATCATTTAATAAAATTATTCCTGGATGGGGTACGAAAGTAGCTAATTTACCAAATCCATTAAGACCTCATTTAAGAGAATTAGCAATGTCCAAATTATTATATTATTATGGTGGTATGACTATTCCCTCTTCCTTTATTTGTCTTAAAAATTTAAAACCATTATACAATAAGGGATTATCATCCGCAACAATGTTTTGTGGAGAATTACCCAGTGATAGTAATGTGGCAACTTATAAAGAGTTTTTCCCAAATAATAAGATAATGGGGTGTAAAAAAGACTGTGAACTAATGGATAAGTATGTGAATTTCTTAGAGAGGACTGTTTCATCGGATTATACCAACGAATTAGAATTTACCGGAGAAACAGATAAATGGTTATATGCTCAAGCTAGACAAAAACTGATTATGCCATTAGATGCGAAATATTTCGGTTGTAAAACTGATAACAATGAACCTGTATTATTAGACAATTTATTAAGCGATGATGATGATTTTAGTATATCTAAAAGTGCATATGGTGTTTATATTCCTGGTGAAAAACTATTATTACGAACCAATTTACAATGGTTCGCCCGACTGGATCCTGAACAAGTATTAAGAAGTGATACAGTAATAGCTAGATATTTATTATTATGTAATTAGATAGATATTATATTAATTTAGTAATATAATATATATAATGGCTGCTGTCAATATTGAAATAGATGATGAGATGACTAAATTTATGATTAGAAACATATTAGGGCATGAACCATGTCATGATTTTAATCCATCTGGTGCTGCTGGGTCAAGATATATTAAACTTAATAAACAGTTAGAAAATGTTAAAATTGATGGTATATATCAAGAAGGAGGAGGTAAGGAAGACGATGATAAGGATGTGAAGGTATCTGCTAATAGTAGTAGTTCAGTATTTTCTTTTGTTGATGATGATTCTGAATCTATTAACACATATGAGGATATGAAAGTAGATTCACCATCTACAGTTTTTAATACAATCGCCTTATACGTAAATGAAGGTCATAACGATGTTGATCCAATTAATATGGATCAAACTAGGGAACACAATGTTTTTTATTCTATATTGGGAAATGATTACAACTCATTTTTATATGAATTTGAGGTTAACGCAAACGAGATGCAGAATATACTGCCATTAAATACATCAACAACACGACCTATAACACGATCTATCACACAAATAAGAAGTAATACAATAAATGGTATTCAGAGTATTACAGAAATGACAGATTATATTAGAATGTATATGTTGGGTTATATACCTGAGTCTGAATTTACTCCAGGTTTGAAATCTATACGTAAGGGTGGAAGAGCAATTCCACCAAGTAAAAAATTAATAATAGAAGAAAAAGAAGAAGAAAAAGAAAAAGAAAAAGAAAAAGAAAAAGATGACGGACCGTTAATACCAATGGAAAATAAAAAAAACAAAGAACATAAGATAGCAACATTAACAAAAGTAGCTGAAGAATCAGCAGGTATAGGAGTAGCAACACAAGGAGAATCAGCAGGAGAATCAGCAGGAGAATCAGCAGGAGAATCAGCAGGAGAATCCGCAGGAGAATCAGCAGGAGAATCAGCATTAAAAACAGAATTAAAAGAAGGAGAATCAGCATTAAAAACAGAAATAAAAGAAGGAGAATCAGCATTAAAAACAGAAATAAAAGAAGGAGAATCAGAATTAAAAGAAGGAGAATCAGAATTAAAATTAAAAACCGAAACAGAAATAACAACACCAAAACTACCAGACCGTTATCCAGAGTTCAATCACCTTAATAATGCTTTAACACATATAATAAAAGAATTTGATGAATATGATAAATTAGACGATGATGCTTTAATTGATGTATGGCCAATAGACACGGATATTTCTCGACCATACCTTAAAGAGACAAAGAATATATTTGTTTTTTATCAATATATATTTAATTATTATATTAATAATATTAATAATATATTATCTAGTTATCTAATTAATGACAGTTATTTTATTCGTGACGCAATATTCTATTTTTTTATTAACCATTTTAACAGTAATGAGGAAAAATTTTTAGAAATAAAGGACGAAGACAAAAAGAAAGGTATTCTTAATGAGATTTTTAATCTTCGTATTCCAGAATGGAGTGATGATAATAAATATTTAGCTTCGATTAAAAAAAATAAAAAAAAGGAAATTATAGAAAAGACAATCGCATCTGGACAAAAGGGAGGAGATGATGATGATGAAGATGTCTTATCATTACAAATTATAAATATGGTAACTCGTTTAGGGCCTGTTATGGTTGGTTTTAATGATGCTGGTAAGACAGTAACGATAGGAACAACAAGCATAACTAGTCAGGATCAATTAATAGGTGTGTTACGAGATGTATATGCTGGTTTAATTTATGGTCTAATGGGTCAAATTATGGTTGAAGGAAACGGAAATTATCAAGTTCCAACCAATTTCAATACGATAATTGAAGATTTACAGACACAACTTATAGAAGAATACGTAGCCAATACTAAGAGTGTAATAAACCAATTAAAACCAAAAAAAGGGACGGGATCATTATTTACATTAATTAATAATTATAAGACCGGAACTGGAACATCAAGAGCAGCAACACCTGAAAATTTAAAAAATAGTATAAATAATGCGATTAATACAATAACAACAAATCTCAAAGCAAGAATAATTAAATTAGTATCAGTTACCAGATATAATAAAATTAAAATACAAGGTTCTAAGACTAGTAGTCTTAGCCGAGAAGCTCAAGTTCCAGTTAATATGATATTACAAACAGTGTGTCAAAAAGTTAATGAGATTATTGATATTCCTCTTACTTCTATGACTCCATCTGAGAATAATAGCGAAGCACAATCCAATGCTCTTGCTGGAGAAGTTTTTTTAACACAGAAACATATAATTGATAAAATTGCGACTGGTGGTTCTACTTCTGATGTAGATACTAAATTATACATAGGTTTTAGAAATTGGCTTAATAATAACCCAGCTAAAATGATGCAAGAAGTGTATGGTGATGTTCCCTCATGGAACCCTACATCATTAAAAGCATTTATACAAAACGGAACCAAACCAGTTAGGGTTATTAATAATGCTTTATCGGATAAAGCTGCCTCAGGAGAAAAAATGATAAAAGTATTATCCGAACATAAAAGTGCGACAGGTATAAAGATTTTTGATATTAAGTGTCCAATATCATCTATTTTTGATGCTCAAGGTTCTTTTGGTTCATGTAATTTTGGTTTAGATGAAAAGAAGTCAAAAATTGAAAATGGAAAACAAGTATCATCGAATAGACATAACGCACAGGTAATTAGGAATAATATGGAAATATACATTACTGGCACGAATGGATTTTTAATTGCTTTATCGATAAAATTTACAACTAAGGGAGGAAACACAGGTCGTGCGATATTAGAATATACTATTATACCTGGAGCAAACTATACAGACAGTAGAACGGGTGAATATAAAAAGATAGAAGGTGAAATAAATTCAGTAATTAGAGACGAAGCCATAGATATTTTATCCGCGAAAACTGTATTTAAGGGTGTTTTTAATGATATAACAGCATCACTAGGTAATGGAAATTTAACTAATCATTTAACAGGTGCTGAGGCTATACATACTATAATGAGTGGTTTAACACAAAAATTTATGGGAGATTTTGGACAAGAGTTAAATGCAATAGCTACCAATTTTGGACAAGGAGGTCGCCAAGACCTTACCTATTATACATTATTAGCTGATGGTGATAGACCATCATTTGTAAGAGCCAGTTTGTTAAGATCACTAGCTACAAGTGGAATTGATCCACAATCATATTTATGGTTTATGAGTCCAAAAGGTGGAGTAACAGTGGGACCACCATTAACAACAGAACTAGGAAACAGAAAAGGTGGATATAAAAAGAACACAAAAAAGAAGCAGAATAAAAAGAAAAGGAAGAATAGAAAAACGAATAAGAAAAAGAGTAAAACAAAAAAAAATAAAACAAGAAAAAAGAAAAGAAAAACACAAAAGAAAAGAAAGACTCATAAAAAGAAGTAAACGAAGTGAATTTATTTTTAAATAGAATTTCTCTCTATGAATTTAAAAATAAATGTAATAAGGAATATTATATTTCGATTTACTATAAATAACTTTGGTCATAAACATAATAGAATTGTGTTTACAAATTTGTCTAATAATGGTACAAAGTCGAGAATACGATAATTGTCGTTCCACATAAAAGTATTTAGCTTTGTGGTAAAACGGTTTAATAATTTCAATAAACTTACTATTTTCATTATTTAATTCACCTCGTTTATACGAGGTCATATCAAAAACATAACATTTATCCGTTTTAGTACATACTTTTTCTAAAAAATCAAATAAAATATTTTTATCAACATTTTGTTTAAATGTTTGATTCATAAATGATACTATGTATATGATATATATAAAATTATTTTTTATTTTTATTTTTTAATAATTCTATTAAATTATTTGTAAACAATGCTAATTCAATTTCATCTTCATGAATATTATGAAAAATAGAAATATATTTACATAAACACTTGATTATTTCATATTTTTCGGTTTCTCCTAATAATTCAGTGGTTTTAATAAAAATAAAATAATTATCATAAATGTCCATAACAGAGTAACCTTTATCGAATAATTCATATAAAATTTGAATGGCAAGATTTAATTTATTATTTAAAACATTTTTGGTATAACTTTCAAATATAGAAAAACTAATATTAGTGCAAATTTTATTTGCTAAATCTAAGGTAATGTCTTCATCTAAAATTTTAAATTTTTCTAAATAATTTAATAATATTCGAATGGATCCGTTACATACAGTTAAAATAAATTTTTCAGCTTTTTTATCAATAGTAATATTTTCATTATTTTTAATCTTTAGAAGAATTTTACCTAAACTTTTATTACAAAGTGGTTTCATTTTAATAATAATTTTTCTGGATTGTAAACTATCAATGACTTTTTGAATATTAGAACAAGAGGAAATAAAATGGACATTATTACTATATTTATCAATACAATTTCGAAAAACCTGTTGACTTTGTTCATTGATATTATCAATATCATCTAATACAATAATTTTTTTTTTGCTAGGTATGGAACAGCGTGTTTGACAGAAAGTTTTAACTTCTGTTCTATAATATTGAATACCTTGTTCTTTTAAACTATTAATAATCAAAATATCATCTTTATATGAAACATCACGGTAATATTCTTTAATAAGAGCATTAATCAGAGATGTTTTTCCAGAACCGGAATCACCAACAAATAATATATTTAAATTATTCATAGAAATCAAAGTATTTAGAATTTTAATAATATTTTCATCTATTTCAAAATCTGTAAATAAGATAGGTTTATATTTATACATAAAAGGTAATTCCATTTTATGTATATTCGTTAATAAGTATTTAAGTAAATGTAATTATATAATAATAAATGAATAATTATTATAAAATATTAGGTGTAGAAGAAAATGCGAGTCCAGATGAAATAAAAAAAACATATAGAAAATTATCATTATTACATCACCCGGATAAAAATCGAGGCAATCCAGAGGCAGAAGCCAAATTTAAAACTATTAATGAAGCCTATGATACATTAGGTGATGCTGAGAAAAAACAAGAGTATGATAGAACGAGAAATAATCCATTTATGGGAGGGGGTGGGATGCGTGGATTCTCAGGTATGAATCCAGGTATGAATCCAGGTATGAATCCAGTGGATGATATATTTAAAATGTTTTTTGGAGGACAAATGCCCGGAGCACCAATGTCAGGAGGACAAATGCCTAGAGGGGTACATAATATGGGTAATATGGGTAATATTCATATAGTTGGAAATATGTTAAATAAACCTCCCCCAATAATGAAAAATCTAGTGATAAGTTTAGAACAGTCATATAAAGGAGATCAACAACCGATTCAAATAGAAAGATGGATTTTTGAAGATGATATAAGAAAAATAGAGAATGAGACATTATATATTCCAATAATGAAAGGAATAGATGATAAAGAAATAATAATATTGAGAGAAAAGGGAAATGTAATGAATAGTAATCTGAAAGGGGATGTCAAAATAGTTATAAACATACAGAATTCAACACATTTTAAAAGAGACGGATTAAATTTACATTTTGAAAAAGAAATATCACTCAAAGAATCGTTATGTGGGTTTAATTTTATCATAGATCATATAAGTGGTAAACAGTTACGATATAATAGTGAAGTAGGAGTTCCAACGAAGAGTGGGTTAATTAAAGCGATTCCGGGATTTGGTATGGAGAGAGAAGGAAATAAAGGGAGTTTATGTATTAAATTTAATATAAAATATCCGGATAAATTAACGGCAGAACAAATCGATAAAATAAAGGAAATACTTTAAAAGGCAAATAGGTGATGAAAATTATTCATTTTCATAGAAAGCTAATATAATAGTGCCTGTAATTAAAAATAGTAATCCAAGTAATTGAATGCTATTTAATGATTGAGAAAATAATAAATATGAACCGATTGCTAAAGCAAGAATAATAGATGTATGGTGGATAGCACTTATAACAGAAATATGTTTACCAGTTTTCAAGACTATATATAACAAAATATATGTAATAGTAATAGCCAATAAACCTAATAAAAAATATATATTAATATATTCTTTATGATTAGAGCCTAATTTTAAAAAAAACTGGGCAGTAATTTCTGTTAATGCCATAATAATAAAAAATAATAGTAATTGATTATTATTATTAATTTCAAACATTATATATTTTATAAACAAAAAAGTATAATATAGGATGATAAATTTTTTAGTAAGTAAATAGGTTTTTACACAACAATTTAAAATTTAATTTTATAAATACAATTATACATGTTAAAATCCATATCCATAACATTTTTAAATCTAAATTAGAATTATCTGATGTTATTTTAGGATATAATTGTTTGATATATTTATATCTAGATTTGGCAAGAGATAGTTGATATTGAGGAGTAAAAAATAAAATTCCAGTTAAAAAAACCATAAAGAATAAAAAATTATTATTATATTTTTTTGCCACATACATTCCTAATAAAAAGAATACAGTATCTCCGATTGAATTAAAAACAGAATCGGTTCTAAATCCTTTATAAAATTGTTTCCAGTTGTTTTTAATAGATTGATTAGTTAAATTAAGATATTCATATACAGAATGAATTAAAAATCCCCAAAAGTAATTGAAACCTAATAACAACATAATATAACCAGACATAAAATGAACACTAGACCATGGTGTTATAAATATTTGATTCGATAGGGTAAAATCGCTTATTTTAATTAAGCCATCAATTTCTATATTAGAAAATAACTTGAACATTAATTATATTATTAAAATATTTTTAAAAAATTCATAGAATATTTTAAAAATATATTTTATGTTTATATTTTATGTTTATATTTTTACATATTTAAGAAATTCTTTGGGATTCAATATCAGCAGATACTAAATAAATAGAGTTTTCTGTAACAATAATATATTCACCTTCCACTCTATAAATTTTACTAATAGGACTCGTATATTCATCTTCACTTTTGACAAGTAATTTTTCTTCATTTGCTTTAACACCTATAATAACATCTTTATCAAGGGATGCAGTCCAATAATCAGATTTAATATCTTTGTCTTCAACTATAGCTAATTTCCAGGCATGTTGAAGACATGTATTGGATGGCATTCTATAACTACTTTGTTCGGCAACTAACGCACTCATTATATAAGAAATTAATTAAATTTCTTTAAATACTAATAATCAATTAAATATATTTAACAAAAAATATATTTAACAAAAAATAAATTTAACAAAAAGTGAAATACATTTTATTATTTTTTAAGTTAAATACAATAAAATAAATAATATACTAAAATAATAATGAAAAATAATAATTTAAATAACATAGAGAATTACAATAAAGAATTAACTACGAATGAACATGTTCTTTTTTTAAAATACATTGGATTAATTCATGAATTAATTGAATGCAGTGTAGATAATATTTCTATTCAAAAATCGGATTATTTAAAATATATTATCATAAAAGGAATAAAAAATGTGTTTTATATTTATAATTTCTTATTATTATACACAAAAAATTTAGAATTAACCATTTATCATAGTCAAAAGGCTATATTATATTTTATAGAATTTATAGGTCAAATAGAATGTGACGATCACAGTTCTTTAAAATTAAATATTAACGACGCTAGTTTATTTATTTATAAAAAAACTATTTTTGATATTAATAATGACTTTAGAAAAACATATGATGAATCTGAAGATACAAAACAAAAAATAGAAAATTTACATTTATATATAGAATGTTATAATAGTATATTGATAAAGATAGTAGATAATTTTGATTTTAATACGGAACAGTTAAAAGATCTACAAAAAATAACTTTTACCAAATTATACAAAATAGTAGAACATTTAATTCAATTACCGATTATATTTAAGAATGATAATATTTTAATTAAAAATAAAATAACTGAATATAATAATTTTATAACAACTATAAATAATTCATACCATTTATCAGTTATCAATAAAAACTATTTACAGTTAATACCCTTTTTTATAAAAAAAGGTTATAAAACAAATATAGATAATATAAAAATAAAAAATAAATTAATAAATAATGATATTGATATTGGTAATATTCTAGAAAAATATTCGGTTTGTAAAATTTACAATTACTTAATAAGTTAATCTATTATCAAGGCTTTAATCTATTATCAAGGCTTTAATCTATTATCAAGGGTTTAATCTATTATCAAGGGTTTAATCTATTAATATAGTTTTCTTCCTAATTTTTTTCTTCCTATCTTTATTTACGGGTGTAATATTTTG
>Ga0233413_10001087_pt1 | contig 12226 bp, 8 predicted proteins | sample Na_anoxic_6_MG_FD_189019 | JGI IMG/M metagenome (GOLD analysis project Ga0233413, IMG submission 189019) | Seawater microbial communities from Saanich Inlet, British Columbia, Canada - Na_anoxic_6_MG | ecosystem: Environmental > Aquatic > Marine > Inlet | place: Canada: British Columbia... | reverse complement strand
ACCCATACCATATATAACTTAGGGGGTTAGTTAGGTCTAAATTAAGTTTAGTCTGTATGTTCTTCTGAATTGTTTCTTCGGTTGGGTTTGAAACAATGTCATCTAAACAATATAATTTAGATTTCGCCCCTTGTTTAAATACAACATTTGGTTTGGGGTCTAAATTTGCGTCTATCGAAAAGTTACCATTAGTAAAAAGTGTGGTACCACCTTCACTAGTAAGTTGTAACCCTACTAAATCAGGACTAAAATCCCTATATTCAATATTATCATTGAAAAATATTCGTTTTGCGTACCCAGAAACCTTTATTCTATTATTTTCAGCCATTTAATTTTAAAAATTTGTTATATCATCAAAGTCTTTAGTAGGGTCAATAGTAAATTTCTGTTCTCTTACTTCATATAATGGTTTACCAGTAAACTGATCTTTAACTTCGAATAGGTTATATTGTTTATAAATTTGGTTACCGAAGTTATATATAGTATAAATACCATCATCTAAAGATTTTGTTTGGTTTGAGTACAGTGCGTATGCTAATGATTCATCATCATATTCTACCATCTCTATTTCTAACATAACTGGATTAAAAAATGTGTTTGTAATTATCACATCTTGTAGTGGGTTCCCAATAAATGGGACTGCATTAGGTTTTATAGATGGTGCGGATGACGGTGTTAATGTACAAAAAACGTTTGTAGAATTATCATTAAAAGTATATGCTTGTGAAGCGTTATCATTACCTTGGTTTTGAGATATTGGTAACGCTCTATTATTCGAAGTAATTATCCTGAATAAATTTTGTATTTTATCTTGTCCTGTACCCGTCTCTTCCTTTAGGTATTCTATTCTATACCCCACTAAATTACCGTTTTCAAACCTACTTTGTAGGTCTGTCGGTATGATATTCATGTCAAATACTAAACCCTTTACATCTTGATTATCAATTAGTACCCCACAATCAGATATTTTAGTCCTAATTTCTTTTGGTCTTATTATTATCGAATAAAAACCTTTACTACCAAATTTTGATGTTGGTAATTTTAAAGTGTATAACCCACCTAAGATTTCATTTACATTGTTAGGGGTAGTTACCGGTATTAAAACTTCTGCAGGGTCTAATGATTCTAATTCCACAGAAGTTATTAATTCCCTACTTGGGGTATAACTGTATAATATCTCTACATCGTCAACAGATACATCTGCTGGTCTTATTGTTCCGTAATTTCCTGTTGCCATAATTTATTTTTTTATACTCTTACTTTTCCACCTCTATTTGTGTCTATGTCATTTGTAGTTTTTAATTCAGATAATATCCCATGTCTTTCAAATATATCGGCTACGCCCCTATTAATAAATACCACACTCTTAACTTCTGGCTTAAAAACTATTCCTAAATATTCTTCTTTTTTGAATATCGCACTTAAACTCTCATTATTTATGTCCCAACCACCACTATTAGATTTAAAATCTGTTTTAAAAAATGATAGATTCTTTCCATATTCATCTATGGTGTTTATATAATCTTTTTTATACGTGGTAAACTCAATACCTGATTTTATTTCGTTTATCACACCTTGTTTATATTGTGTGACTTCTATAGGGCTTGACCCTATTTTATATATTGTTTTATTTAAATCTTCACTTATTACACCATTAAACACGTTTTTAGAATCGTCAGAGGTATTTAAATATGGTACATAGATAGGGTCACCATTACTATCCACCCTATAAGATTTAACCTGACTAAGATACCCATCATCAGTGGACCCAGTTAACGTGTTATTACTAGTCAAATAAAAATTTAATGGTGCACCAGCTAATCTACCATACCTAAAAGAGTTAAAATTAGGTGGTGGTGAAGATAGTGTTGTATCTTTTGTAACATAAGTTTTATCCGTAAATAACCCCATATCATCAATATCTTGAGTTATATATAAATCAATGTTTATGGTATTTAATATTTTTTGTCCAAAAGCATCTAACTCGTAATCACCGTTTGTGTCTACCCTATAGTCTGGTATCTTACCATAAAAATATTTAGGGCTATTTTCATCAATGATTGTTTTACCTTCCGCGTTAGTTATTAAAATACTCTTAGGTATACTCCTAATAGTATAATTTTCTAAACTTATTTTTTTTCTAATATATTCCATACTATATATAAATACACTAAGGTGTAATTTGCCAAAATGTTAATGTCGGTATACCACCTAAAGGGAATGGGTTTAAATTCACTGCGGGTGGTGTATACGTTGGGTCTGATTGTTTAGTGTTGGGGGTAAACTTATATTTATAAATCCCATTATGGTTTCTTAATATTATTTTTAAATAAAATATCCCATCGTCCCCCTCTAAATTACTTATGGTAATATTATTTGGGTCAATATATCTAGAAGGTGCCAATTCATATACTTTACCATTAGCAGCATTGTTAAATTGTAACGTAGCGTACATTTCATATTCTTGATTAGGTGAATTATCTACTAAATCTTTGAACCAATATAGGTAAAACCCTTCATGTATTTCATCTGGTTGTAATACTGGATCCCCTAAACGGAACGATATCTCCGATTCATTAATACCTTCAGGAAACCCAAATTCATCTTCTTGGTCTTTACCAACTTGAGTATAGATATCTGCGAATGTTAATAACTGGTTCCTACCACTATATGGGTTATCAAACAAAGATACCCTTATAAAAGAATTTATAAATCTATTGGTCCTACAAAAAACATCATCAAATATAAACCCTAAATCTGCATAAACACCTGGTTCTGCACCACTTCCCCTGTGCACTGGTGCTTCGGCAGCTATTGATTCTGGGGTATAAAAATTAAGATTAATTTTAAGTCTATCTATTACATCCCAATTATTATCAGCAGGTTTAAATATAATCTTTTTATAGTCTACTATAGGGTTTATAGACTTTTCTTTTTCATCTTTTACAAACTTATTTTCTATTAATTCTGAATTATCCACAGGGAAAAAATTACTCCCCAAAGATATGTCTATAGTGGTACCACTACCTATACCACCTAATAATATTTTTCTTTTATCAACAAACATCGCCTATATCTTTTTGTTTTAATAATGATAAGTCAACGCAACCACCAGCCACATCTCTTTTTCCTAATTCATATGAACCAATAAAATCCGCTAAGTTAACATCTATATTTAATGTATCCTGCCCATTGTAATTAGTTAAATTTGTTACACCACCATTCGCAAACACAATATCTTCTGGATCTTCAAAACTATAATTTAAAAACGTGGGATCAGTTAAATAAGACATAAATCTTTGTTCATCAATCATAGGTGCAGCTATCCCCAATTGAATTTCTTCACCAATTATTATAAACTCACATGGTGGGTCTTGTCTTTGTAAATAAAATCTTTTATCTAAGTTAATATAGTGTGCCCCACTTTCAAATGGGTAGTCAACCCCAGAACCACTGTTGTCTACTTCACCTATTTCTAATAAATCTCTCCATTTAAATACGTTTGGTGATATCTCGGTTGCGTAATTAGGTATCCCATATGAATGTCTAAGGTTGTCTATTTCTAATGTATCTGTTATATTATATTTATCGATAACATATTGTAAATCCACCACTGGGTTGATGTAGTTAGCGAATTCTCTTATCTGAATCTTATTAAAAGGTTTATATATGTACCCTTCTTTTTTATCTTCTTTGTTACTATCAATTAAATTTAAATGTTCTCTATATATTGTGTTAACTCTGTGGTGTACTAATTCAAGTCTTCTTTCTAACAATTCACTTTCATTGTATTCCACAATGTCACCATCAAATATGTCGTCTGATTCATCAATTCCTCCAGTGGTATTAGGATACCACTCATTATTAATGTAGGTTGGGTCCCCAAATGATCTAACATTATAATTAACATTCTCATTGTTTTCAATATCATACCCACCAATAATAGGTGTCCAAAATCTATTTTTTAAGTTGACTGATAAGTTTTCTTGTTGTTTTAACCAATATTGTGAATTAACAGTTACATCACTATCGTTATCATTTTTAATGATTGTAAAATATAACTCACTTAAAGGTCTCCCTAAATTATCAAGTAAGACATCCCCGTTTGAGTCTTTAACGTCAATATCTTTTTTAAAGTTAAATGAACAAATTTTATCATCATAATAAGAAACACCAAAAGATGCGGGATAAACATCGTAATCTTTATAGTCAGAACTAGATAAACTTTTAAACTCTCTAACATAATATTGTGATAGTTTATCTTGAACCACTCTTTTTATAGTAGAAACACCGATAGTAAAACTAATGTCAACCGGATTTAAATCTACAATAAAAACCCTGAATTTAAATTCATTAGTTTGGTTACCTAATTTAAATACCCTATAGGTTTTCTGTGTTAACACTAGTGTTTCGTTAGGTGTGTTATCCTCAAAACCAAATAAACTTATCTCATCTTGATCAGATAAACCATGGTTTATCGCAGTTTTAAACCCAACATAATCTCTACCGTTTAATTTTACGGGAAACTGCTCTATTATGGGTATACCATCTTTTAGTGATACCCCACTAGAATTTTTAACCAGTGTTATATCTTTACTACTTATTGGGTATGTTATCTTAAAAAGATAATTAGGTACACCATCACTATCTAACATACGTAGTCTATCGTAACCAGGGTCAAATGGGAAAAATTCACATAATGCACTTTTATTGTCATTAAATTGTAGCGCAGATTCGTCCAACTCATCATTATAGTATCCTATCCAACCCCCTTTTTCAAAAATATCGTCAGTTAATATCTTCTTTGAACTAAAGGAAGTTGGGGTACCACTTATTTTAATATTATCATTATATAGTGGATTTGATATTATAGGGATTACATTCCCATAGAATCTATATATTGTACTTTCTTTCCTTTCCTTTTCAAATTGTTCAAACTGGTTTACATTAGCGCTTATATCATTTAATGGTATAGGTTTATTAGTGCTATCCATACCGAACTGTATCTGACTATTAACGTTAATAGAGTTATAAGACTTGGTTTTATTTAATAATATTTTATTTGTTTTCTCCATTTAACATAAAAATTAGTTAACTACATTTGTTTCTATTAGTGTCTCACCTAAACAAGTTTTATACACAGTAAATGGGTTACTTTCTGACTTATTTAAGTTAGGGCTATTATTAGTGTTTTGAGATGCCCCATCACCTACACCTCGTAACGTAACCGAATCTATTTTATCCGCAAAGAATTTAGCCACTGTTTTATGTAACGATGTTTTTCCAGGAACCAAACCAAAGTATAAGTGATATGGTGTTTGACTCCTATTAAATCTAACACCATTTATGGTGCTGAACCCATTGTTAGTATCATTTGTCTCATCTATACCATCAGCATGAGCTGTTATTCCAAAATTAATCGTACCATTTGCACCACCAGTTGTATCACTATTGGGGTAATTAATAAATGATGCGGTTTGTCCTGGTGCTAAACCATAAAAATAGTCTGGATTCTTACCTGGTGCCGTATACCCACATGCGTCACCCGGAATAAATGGGTCACCATCATTGTACTCCTCTTTTACAATGTCATAAGTTTCTGGTAATTCATAAAAGAGGGGGTTACCATTGGTTAATGTTATTTCTGGATATGTTTGGTAGTCATTATCAAATTGGATTGATCCTGGTCTATTATGGTGGAATGTCGAATCCCCTTTAAACCCATTAAATCTTCTACAAAAGTAACCTCTTATATCTTCATCATGATCAAATCTAACGAAACAATTACCTATCTCAACACCAATATCATTTTTTTCTATCATCTCAACACCAATCTGTGATTGGTTGACTGTTGCCATCGTGTTTGCGCATACTACGGAGAAACATCCGAATTCTACATATGCCCTTAAATTTAAGGACGAATTTTTCCTATCATCGTATTTTTTAAATTTTCTTAATTCCCCAGTAATACCATCTTCAGTGTGGGTTCCATCTACATAAGACACGTATTTTGTATCTTCAACGCTAAGATTAAATGTTGTAGGTACTAATTGATCCATTATGAATGGTATATCATCAATATCACAATACACAGAACTCCCCAATTCCATAATAGTTGTGGGTAATAATAAGTTACCTTTATATTCGTCATCATTAAATCTCGAATCACCATCATCTAATACCCTTGGGGTATAATAAATTACTTCGTCATTAAATGTTATTAACCCATGTTTAATAATTTTCTTATTATAGTTATCAATTATACTATTGTCTGAAGAAGTTCTTTTACAAGGGGCAACACCATTACTACTACAACTTGGTGTACAGTCTTCTCGACATTCTGGTGGGTCATCACAACCAGTAAGATCGTTAGGTTCCTCTACATACTCGTTATCAGGTGCACCAATACCTATTGAGAACCCAGACCCCAAAGCTTCGTCATCTGTTACTTGTCCAGTGCAATCTAACGAAGTCTTAAAATACTCTTTTCTCTCTATTAACCTAGTGTTATTACACACATTTCTATAGTGATCATGACCACCAATATTTTCCCAAGAAGTGTTACCATTTCCATCATCCACTTCAATGTATTCTGGTTTTCCATGTTCAGTATATATTTTATGATCCTTTATATTAAAATTAATGTTTTGACTGTCAAATAACGTTTCGAAATCTGAGTATGAGTCGAATACTATATTACAACCATCACCACCACTATTAGTCCCCGGAAAACTAAGGTCTTTTACCGCTAAATTTAAATTAAAAGTCTCATCATCATTTTCTACTGTACCATACCATCCCGTCACCCTTTTTCCCTTTGTATTCGCGTTACAACCCTGATATGTAATATCATCATTCTGCTGCGAAATTTTAATCCTCCACTGGTAAAAATATGGATCACCTTGGTATTCTAAAGTGTTTTTCACCCTACAGTCAAAATCACAAAACTTATCCTTCTTGAGTTGTCCAAACTTTTTCTTCCTTTTCTTTAATTTATATTTTCTCTTTACCAATGGGAAATATAAAGACCCCCCAACCCAATCATTATAAGCATCAAACTTCATCATTTTTAACCAAACCGCTAATGGTTCTAATACACAAGAAACCCAATCTTTTATTCCCGGTGTTTGTAATCCACCGCAATTAACACAACTGAAGGGTACAACATATGTTTTGTTACAGATAAAAGGTGCAAATGGTGAGGGTATAAGTGTAGAAATTTTCCACTCTCTTTCTTCATCTGAACATTTAAGGGGTATCATCGGAACATTAACACAACAATCACAACAACAATCAGGAAGGGAACCACAAATCGCTACATTGTCGGAACACCCATAGTCCCTTCCGTTTAGACAACAACTGTGATCGTCACCTTCTGGACAAGCTGATTTACATTTTGTACAAAGGGAACCAGCAATAAGACACTGGTATTTAATTTTAATGCTGATGTCGATACATATACATACGGAACCTATCTTAATCTTTACACCTGCGGCACACGAAGTAGGACAACTACTGGTTTCATATTGATCACCGGAAATGTCAGTATCTAATGTGTCCCAGTCAGTTCCGAACATTGCTTGACACCCAGCTGCAGTCATGTAATTAACAGAAGTACCTAGAGTACCTGGTGCATCTCCACAACTCACTGTATTGTTCCAACCATTTCTCATATACCCATAACTAGGGTACGTAGCATTACCTGATGTACTGCTATCGGGCCAGGAGTGCTTACAATTATCACCAGTAGCGCAGCAACCCACAGCTTTTTTTGAGGAGCATGAGAGACAATTCGGTGCCCTACATTTTAATTTCTTCGCACAGGAAGAACATGAATTTACATTGACTTCGACACAAAGACCAACTGGTAATTTAAGTTGACATAACATAGTAACAAGTCCATTAATAATCATTATTATGCCGTTTATAACTGCCACAATAAGACCAAATAGTGTCATTAACATACATATTATCCCATATAATATATTAGTATTAGTGTCTATCCTATTGGTGGGGTATCTATTAACCCCTTCGGAATGAATAATGTCTTTTATCCCAATAAACCCTCTGGCTTCATCTCCACTTGTTTTTTGGAACCTACCGATGTATTGTTTAACCGTATACACTTTCTTCCATCTAAAGGGAAAAAACTCCTCCAAATAATTATACTGGTTACTTGTGTCAGCTGAATATGGTGTATCATCAGTTATAGTAGATAATTGTTCGTTAATCGTAAAAATTGGGGTGTCTTTTACTTCTCCTTTAGAATACTCACCGAAACTAAAATTGTTGTTTGTATTAGGAACCAAGAATTTGGCTCTTGTCCTTTTCTTTTTATCAGTATCAGTAGCATCCATAGATATTCTAAATCTATAATCCCCTTCTGTGGCGATACCTTTTATGCCATCTGGCGATGGGACTAAATTACCAAATTCATCCGTAACGACTTTTCTGATATTCATTGGTATTAATACTGACCAGTTTCCATTTTCATCTACAGAATCAGCTTTAAATTTAAAAGTTTCTACCGCACCATCTACGTTACGTCTAATAGCTTCTATCTCACCACTACCTGTAATAACCTCATCCATTTTACCCATCTGTCTATCTGGCTTACAATTTTTATTTACTGAGTCTTTTTCATCGTCTGAAAAAATACTCCCCATAAAAATTGCGGTAGGTGTCACTTCATAAGGTATAGATATGTCGTATCTGTTAATCCCCAAAGGACTACCAACACTTAAACTATCACACCAAAAAGGTTCTACATTAACTGGGACATTCTGAGATATTATCTGAGATAAAGTACCTAAATTATTAGAACTTTTAAATTTAAATCTATTCTGGAATAATTCTTTACTATACCCTTGACTCATCATTTCATATGGTCTTGAAGATATGAACCCAATATCACTTAAATCACAATCGTAGTGTAAAAGATGATCACCGACAGGTACACCAAACAATATATAATCACCCGACTCATTTGTTGTTGTCGTGTACTTATAATATTTTTCATAAATCTCTAACATGGTACTATCATCCAATATCTCTCTTTTATTCGGAAATGTACCAACAGGTGTATGATCTAATGTTTGTTTGTTTTTAGGTAATAGATTGTATCGTATACCATTACCATTTTTTTCATCAGGAAAAGGGGTTTGGTAGGGGTATAGTGAAGAAATAACTGAATTATTTAAATCAACAGAGTCTACAGGTATAAAAATAGATACTTTTACGTTGGGGACACCAAATCCGTCATTTATTTCAACCCTTCCAGCGATTACCCCATATTCAGAACAATAATTCTGATACTCATCTATCTGAGATAATTTAAGGCTCAGTATTTCCAAATGATCGTAGTTCTGGTTAAGGTCGACATTAACTTTTAAATAACCGTTTCCTTCTCCAGGAGTTGTCCTAATTCTATAAGATTTAGACATTTAAAATACCTTTATTTCTTTTTATTATTCTCATGAACTTGTATATCATCCAACACTTCGATGTCAACTAATTCACTATCTTTTTCATAACCTCTATTGTTTCCAAATTGACCCATTCTTTTCTTTATTGCTTTTCTAGTCTTATACTCCCCATATTTTGTGAGAATAAGAGTAAACAAACCTGTAAGTTTATTAGTTATCTTAGATAATTTTTTAGGCATAAAGAACGTTAAAAACATTTTACCAACTAGAATTAAAACAATAAAAGGTATTGCGATAGTTACAACCACAAATGCAATTATTTTAAATAAAATGTTTTCGCTAAATCCACCAGTGAAGAGGTTTTTTGGTATTAATTCCACATCCAGATCCATTGCGTCTATTTCAGGTATCCCTTTATCTTTTTCTTTTTTACATGTACTACATCCCATAACTTTAAATTTTATATAAAACTAAACCTTTTTTTTTAAAAGTAATCACTATGAGGTGGAAATAGTAACTTTTATATCTTTTGACGGATATTTTATTTCAAACATTGCGTTTGGTGACCCAAATAAGGTATATTTACCTAATAAGTCGACTTGTCTCCTATCGTCATCTATATAGGGTTGAGCAATTTCATTTAGTGAATATTTACCATTTTCATTAACTTTATTATATACCCTTAAATCTGTTACATTTAAAACTCCAGCAACATTGTTAACATTTTCTATTAACTGAGATAAATAAATGTTATCACCCATATCCCACTTATTAATATCTAAATACGTTTTAATGGTATTAATAACATTATTAATTACCTCACCTTGTGGTACTGTATTTTCTATAAATAAGTCAACTTCAAACCCTAAATTAATTACCCTACCATTTTTAATAGTTACATAGTCATTTAACATTCTAAAGTCGGCCAAATACTCTGATATGTTATCTTTTAAAGTATTAGTAGCTTCTGTAGTTAATTTACTTTCAGCGTCTAAAGCCAATATAGATATATTTATTTTGTTTCTTTCTTCCCAAACACCAGTTCTAAACGGTGTTCCAAATTTACCCGACATTAGTGGTATCCTACTCTGGTAGTCTTTTATCGTTACACATCTATTTTGAGCTGAGAAGTTATATCTAACTAAGTTTCGGATTTCATCCACTGAAGGTTCTTCTTTACCACCTAAAGCCGGTATAATATTATTAACGCCAATACTATTTTTTATTATATTATTAGTGTTTTTATTATTTCCCAATACGATTACATTACCAATACCTTTAGTTGTTAAAATATTTGGACCTATGTTAGAATCTTCTCCACCACCAACTCTATATTTTATATACATTGTTTGGCTTGGTTTTGGTATCTCACCCAACGATTGGTTATTGATTAAGTTACCAATCATATCTAATTGACCTCTACAACCAACAAAATCGTTAAATTCTGATATGTCTGATTGACCACTACCGAAAATAATTTTACAGAAACCATTATCAGTAAATTCTTTTATAAACCTTTTAGGACTATTCTTCCATTTACCAACAACCACACCTTCTTGATCAGAAACTTTATTCCTATCTTCTACATATATCTGAGCTTGTGCCAATGCTGGTACCTCATAAAAATTTAAGTCAAAATCACTAAATTCTTCATCTGTAGGTGGGTTAACTAGATTAGTCCCCTCTTTAAATATAATATTTTCTATAGATAATACATTATCATCAGGTAATACAATTTCTAAAAATGGTTTAAAATCTTCCTGAGACATAGTTCGTTTATAAATTTTAGTAAACCCATTTAACACTATTTCACTTTTTATAAGGGTATAACTTTGTATGATACCACCAACTATTTGTGGTATAACCTTTCTGTTTGGTATGCCCCCAATGGTGAATGGTGAGGCGAAATCACAATCCCCTAACAGTTCAAATATCTTACCACCCCCTGTGGCTTGAGTACCCTTTACTAATCTAGGTGCGTATTCAATATCAAAAGTATCACCTTTAACTGGGATATTATTAGATTCCCACTCAACTACCGTTATACTAGGTCTTTTACCTGGTACGTTTAACCCAAAAGTTCTAGCCAATTCTAAAAGAGATGCCCTTTCTTGTGCGTAGTTAATTTGGGTTTCATTAAACATTCTATCAGTATGGAACGATAACATATCACCAACAGCTGCGTTTAATTCTAATAACATCATCCCCACAGAAGCGTCATTAAAATCTGAGAAAGTTTCAGGATAATATTGTTTTATAAAACTTATTAGTTGTTGCCTTACATCTGCAAAATTTCTAGCGTTATAATCAATTTTCTTTGTTGCCATATATTAAAATGTTAATGTAACGGTATCTGTACTATTAAAAGTACCCTCTGTTACCGTATAAGTTAGTTCCACTATTATTAATTCTTCAATTTCATTATTGTTAAATGATATGTCATTTATTATAAGATTTGGTATGTATCTTTTAATCGTTTCATTTAAATTATCTCTTATCTGTTCATGGGTAATACTATCATTAGGTTCAAAAATATACTTCTTTAAGTCACTTCCAAAATCAGGTAGGTATAACCTTTCACCTTTATTAGTTAATAATAAATGTAATAAATCTGACCTAATAGCGTCTGCGTTAGTACTATTTAGGTCAAAATAAAACCCTTTATCACTATCTTTAAAGGGAAAATCAATATTTATGTATCTTTGTTTTGCCATTTGTATATATAAATATTCTATTATTTATTTTTTGGAAGGAAAGGTTAATAATAAAAAAAGTCAGATTTCTCTGACTTTTAATTATTT
>Ga0233413_10001084_pt1 | contig 12241 bp, 18 predicted proteins | sample Na_anoxic_6_MG_FD_189019 | JGI IMG/M metagenome (GOLD analysis project Ga0233413, IMG submission 189019) | Seawater microbial communities from Saanich Inlet, British Columbia, Canada - Na_anoxic_6_MG | ecosystem: Environmental > Aquatic > Marine > Inlet | place: Canada: British Columbia... | reverse complement strand
TAAAATAAGTATATATATATATGAAAATCTTACCAATAATTATATTAGGATTATTAAATGGTGTATCATGCATAATACCAACATCTCTATACGATTATAATCATGCTATATATAAACATTATGATGGATTAGGTAAATATAAAAATGTATTTGAACCAAATGTTTTCTCGCTAATTGAACATACAAAAGAGCAAGGGGATACCACTTTAAATATTAGAGAACATGTAGGCAACTCTGTTGTAAAAACAATATCAAGTATATTACCTCATGTAGATAATATAGGACATAGTATATTACACGCGAATAATATATTTATTAATGATATATTAAATAATCCAGTATTAGATCATGAAACTCAAAAAAATATAATTTTATTTAGTATAAAAATGGCTCAATATGGTGATGATATGGGATCGAATCTATTACAAACCTATTATAATATTGTAGATTTTTCCTTATAGTATGTATTTAAAATAATTAACATATACTATACTATATGTTAATTAGTAAACCATGGACACAAAGAATTGCTTTGTCCGGTCGCTCTTTAATAAATAGAAAAGGTCTCTCCACTTCTATTGTTATGATGAACCCTTTTCCTGGTTTAGATATAGGTATCCCCTTAACGATATTTGAAAATGCCTATACGACATTACATTATGGCGAGAACATTGTAAGCGCTAAATCGGTATTTTTGGAATTTCTATTAGGGTATTACGTTTATGGTACAGACCGATATCAAGATGCATTAGACTATTCGAATAACCCTTATTCCACTACCAAAAAAGATTTATACGATTACATCAATAGTCATAAACGTTTAATGATGGTTAGTTTATTTTTATCGGAAATGGGTATTTTAAGTATATTTATACTCAGTGAACACCCTGAAATGAATATTCCTTTTCTATTATTATTAGAATCCACTCGTTATTATAGTAATATGAAAAAATATTTAGGTATGCTAAAACCCTTGTATATCGCTTTAATGTGGACGACTGCTGCTATTATACTACCATGCGTTATGTATGAACACAATTATAATATACTTTATTCGCCACAAGATTATTTACCTTGTACGTTAACCCTATTCGCTGCGAGTAACATCATAGACAATAAAGATATTATAGAAGACTGTGAGAATGGTATACAAACAATACCGGTTGTTATAGGAGAAGAAAAATCTAATATGGTTAATATGGTAGCATTAATAGCATCTTCCTTATTGTTGGGATTTAATCCACATTATTTAGATGAACCTATATTTAATTCATTATTAGAAATTCAAAATGCGGGCATTAGTTTTTTACCGTTTGTGTTAAACGCAACCTTAGCGTAGACGAAGTACTAAATGAAGAGTCGATTCTTTTTGAATGTTGTAATCAGACAATGTGCGTCCGTCTTCAAGTTGTTTTCCTGCGAAAATAAGACGTTGTTGATCAGGCGGAATACCCTCTTTATCTTGGATTTTTTGCTTTACATTTTCAATTGTGTCTGAAGGTTCAACGTCTAAAGTAATTGTTTTTCCTGTAAGCGTTTTCACAAATATTTGCATTATATATTGATATAATAAAAAATATTTAAGTGTATTTAATTATATATTTTGGTTGGTTGTCTACCAGCAACTCTAATTGCATTCAATCCACTGTTAATAGTTGGTGCAAGATAAGGTATTTGTCTCACTCTAGTATTATTGATGTTTTTGTTTCGCTGTATAGATTGGTAACGATTGATACCAATAAAACCAGTGCTAAGACCACCTTGAAATGAAATTCCGGCATCTACAGTTTCAGCAAGAGCCATTTTTTTGCGCCATCCCGCAGGAGCATCTAGATTACTAGTTACTTCCATTATAATCTAAACGCAGATAAAAAATTAAACAAAAATTTTAATAAATACTGCTATTGTTATAAAAAGGATCTGAAGTTTCATAATTTTCTACAGATTTGGTATTCGTATTCTGACTAGAAGAGTCGTTGTTTGATTTATTATTATTATATACTAAATGATAATGAGATTTTTTAGTGGGATTGGGTGGTTTAGACGTGGGTACAGATGTTTGTAAGATATATCCTATAACAAATAATAAAATAATTATTCCTACACATATTCCTAAAAAATGTGAAATTCCATTTAATACGTCACTCATTTATATATTGATGGAAGATTTTCTTTGTGAAATATATTTATAATTTATTTCACAAATACAATAGATTATTTAATTCGAGTAAGCCATACCACCCATACCACTCATGATGCGGAGGACGTTGTAGTTGGTAGCGTAAACACGGACCTTGGCGGTTCTGGTGCCTTGAACAGTAGCACTCGAAAGAATGAGTTGGAAGGTCGCGTTATCAATGCGCGAGAAATTGCACGATCCCGATGGTTGATGCTCTTCTGGGCGAAGGGCGAACGAGTATACGTTGATACCAGTGTCGGGGTTGCGGGTGTGGTGTTGCCATGGTTGAACAAGGTCAAAGTAGGTGCCCTCACGCTCCGAGAAGCGGTCGTTGCCGTTAAGTTGAAGCTTGGCGGTTACTACAGGGTTCTCGCCCCAGCAGTGCATGTCGAGCGAGGTCTCAGTGAGAACGAACGAACCAGCATCCGATACGGTGGAAGTGGTGTTAGCTACTTGACTGTTGTTGCCGTCAAAGTTGTTGGTAGCTTGGTTGGCGTTAGCAAAGTTAGGAAGACCGTATTTGCCCGAGGTCTTGTCGCCATTGAATTGTCCCCATTGAGCATCGCCGCCAGTAGCACTGGTTACATCAACAGCACCAGCATCGTTGAACATTCCAGCACTGGAGGTGCCGTCAAGACCAAGAACTTGGGGGTCAATGAAGGCGCTCGAATCAGCTGCAAGCGAATCCATGCCTCCGAATGCGTGCATGGCGTTAGGAAGGACGTCAAGAGCATCGGTGTAGTTGAATGGTTGAGCACCGAGAAGACCGTAAAGAGTTTGACCGCATTCCCACGAAGCACAGTAGTCTACGTTCTCGTCAGGTTGAACAACCCAGATAAGTTCCTTGCACGGGTGGTTGAAGGAAAGTTTGATCTTGTTGGACGAGGAACCAACCGACTCGTCGCCAGTGAATTGGAGTTGCTCAATGAGGTATTCGTGGGGGTTTTGGGCCATACGACGACGCTCATCGGTATCAAGGAAGATGTAGTCAATGTAGAGCGAAGCAGCAACAAGAGATTGTTGGTAGGCAGTGGTTACTTTAGCACCTCCAGGGCATTCACTGAGGGAACTGACGGCCCAGAGGCACTCCTCAAGGGGGCGAATGTCAATGTTGAAACGAACTTCGTGGTATTGAAGAGCAATAAGAGGAAGGGCAAGACCAGGATTGCGGCAGAACCAGAATTGAAGAGGAATGTAAAGGGTGGTCTCAGGAAGAGCGTTACGAGGAGCGCAAACTTGACGAGGGGCAGACGACTCACAAGGGCCATCAATGTCCGAGAAAGAAGGATCGGTGATGAAGGTGAGTTGGGTGGTGTTACCAATCATCTTGAAGTAACCACGTTGTTGCTCCGAGGTGAGGGTGAGTTGCATCCAGATGTGCATCCAGTCACCGTATTGGCGGTCAATGCGTTGGCCTCCAATTTCAACCTCAACTTGCGAGATAAGTTGATGACCAGGGAAATCTAACCAGCGAGCGTATACACCAGTGTCGTTATCGTTGGTTTTGTTCGCCATCGATTGGTTGATTTCAGGGAGAGTTACTTGAAGGTAAGTTCTGTAAGCAAGATCACCATTACGGGATACAGTGCAGGTTACACGGCGACCGAAATCGGCTTGGCCATTGAAAGTTTGTTCAATCGATTCCATCGCGAAGTTGGTGTGGCGTCTGTAAGTTACTTTCCAAAATGTAATTTGGGGGTTTCCAGTAAGATATACATCTTGAGCTCCATAGGCTACGAGTTGTAAAAGTCCTCCACTCATTATAATATTGCTAAAGAAAATAATTTTTGATTTTACAATTTAAAAAAAAAATAACGGTAAATTAAACAAATGTATAAAAATTTAAACATCATTTATCGTTATATTTGTGATATTTGTATAAATAAATTGCTCTAAATAGTCATCTAAAAACACTTCTTTTTTATTATCGTGAGCTTTTGTAAATATATATTTATCTTTTTTTTGTTCTACACGCCACCCATTTTGTAAAGCATTATGTATAAAATTTAGTTTATGTAATTGTAATTGTGATATAGTAGATTTATCTATTATTGTATTCATAATACATTAGTCTAGAAAACAATATGAAAAAATATCCTTAATTATATATATATGCCTAGTTTTAAACCAAAAACAAATAAAGAAATAACTACAGACGTTCAACGAAATATTACCTTAGATATAAAACACAAGGAATATATCAACAAGTTTCACGATTATGAAACTAATAAAATACCTGAATTACAAGAAAAAATCAATAGTTTATTACAAGAACAAAAGTTATATCAACCAACAGAAGAATTGTATAAAAAATATGATAAAAATATTGCTAAACTAAAAAAACAAATTAATAAATTAAAAAAAGAAATACAGAATTATTATTTGGAAAATTCAAAATATATTTTTTCATATTTTGAAGAAAAAAAAACTATTTCTGAAGGCACGAATAAAACTATTATATTAAATAACTTTTTTAAGAAATCTAAAAAACAAACTAATGAATCCGAACATATTAAACAATCTGAAACAGATATGCAAAAATATCTTATGAACATCAATGAAGGTGTATTAAATTTATCTAATTATGTGGTTCAAAATGATATATGCGAATTATGCAAACAAGGTGAAATGGTTTCTCAAGAACACGAAGGAATTATTATATGCAATAAATGTGGATTTCAAAAACAATTTTTACTTGATTATGATAAACCCTCTTATAAAGAACCGCCCAAAGAAGTTTGTTTTTATGCCTACAAACGTATTAACCATTTTCGGGAAATAATCGCACAATTTCAAGCAAAAGAAACTACTCAAATACCCAAAGAAGTGATGTATAATATTAAAGCACAAATTAAAAAAGAAAGAATCGAAATTAAAGATATAGATAATAAAAAAGCAAAGGAAATATTGAAAAAATTAGGATACAACAAGTATTATGAACATATCCCTTTTATCAAAGAAAAATTGGGAATTAAACCACCCGTCATGTCCCCGGAATTAGAAGACAAATTATGCAACCTTTTTACGGAAATCCAACGCCCTTATGCGAAATTCTGTCCCGATAACCGCGTGAATTTTTTGAATTACTATTATACCGTTTATAAATTATGCGAATTATTGGGAGAAACCAGTTTCTTATCCTACTTTCCCATGCTGAAAGATCGCGATAAACGCATCGAACAAGATGAAATATGGAAAAAAATATGCAATGAACTCAATTGGGAATTTATCGTCACCGTTTAATTTGCTGTTGGTGATTTAACCAAAGCAAATAATTTATATCAGGATAAAGTTGAAGAACATAAGAATTAGTAAGTATTTCTTTTTTTTGAAACTCAGTTAAATCAATTTTAGAAATATCATTTTGCGATATAAATTGTTGATTAATTTGCCATGTTCTATAGAGTCGGTGCATATTCTCTATATCCATGCTGTGCTGTGTTATTGTTTTTAAATTAGTAAATGTATATTTATTTTCAGGTTTCTTATTAACTAAATTAACATTAGACCATATAACATTTTTATATTTGTCATTGTTAAATATGTTATCATCTCTATCAGTATTATTATACTCAATAAATTTTTTTATAGTATATTCATATAGATTAAAGGAATGATTGAAAGAGGGAACTGTTGGTATGTTATAGTCGAATCGTTTGTTTAATGATGAAAAAATAAATAATGGATTACGAATAATGAATATCTTAATATAGTGTTTATATTTATCACTAAAATATTCGTCTTTACAATAAGGGGTTTTACATATCAGAAATGGTTTATTTGTAGAAATATTATCAATAGTATCGGTTTCTAGTAAATATTCTTCTACACTGTCTATATGACCAATAATAGTTTTTAATATACTAGTTCCACAGTGAGGAAATCCAAAAATTAATATTTTTTACAACTTGTGGATTCAATATAGGATTGGTTAGTTAACGCTGACATATTTGAATATTAATTATATAATAATTAAATGTATAATTACGAATACGTAAAATATAGCAGCAATTATTATCAATATAATTGAATGGAGAAAAAAAAAATTGTTATAGCAACCCCCATTCATACAGATCATCTAATTATGCAATATGTAACGTCCGTATTTAAGTTAATTAATGATAAAGAATCTCCATTTGAAGTTAATGTTATGTGGAAAAGAACATCTTTAGTAAATAGAGGAAGAAACGAATTAGTTGGATTATTTTTAGAATCTAACTATGATTATATATTTTTCATAGACAGTGATATAGTAGACTTTGTAGATGCTTTTTATACAATAGCTACAAAATATATAGAAGCGGAAAAGCATAATCCTTTACTAATGCTTGGTGCCATTTATCCTATTAAACATTTTAATTTTGATTATATAAAAAATGAAAGTCAATTAAAAGAACAAAATTGGAATCAAATATTACTGAATTATAATGTAAATATTAACCAGTTAGGTATTGATAATGATTTAGTTATAGAAGAGGCAGATAAACAACAAGGATTAGTTCAAGCATCTTCAATAGCAGGAGGATTTATGATGCTTTCAAGATATGCTATAAATAAAATGATTGAACATTATCCGGAAAGTGCTTATAAAAATTTTGCCAATGAACACTTGATTGCAAAAAAGAATTATAATTTATTTCATAGTTTTGTAGCACCAGACACTAAATTTTATTTAAGTGAAGATTATGGATTTTGTTATAATTTTTTACAAATCAAAGGATTAATGTTAGCCGATATTAAAGTAAAATTAAGTCATTATGGTGAACAAACGTTTACGGGTTCTTTGTATGAAACATTGCAATTAAAAAAAAAACAATCATCTAACATAGAAATATCTCATTAAAAAAGTTATAACAAAAAGGCAAATAACTATACACGTTTAGGAATACATATTATATTTGCACTTAGCATCATTCTTTCGGTGTTGTCTTTGGAAAAAAAAGGATTAACGTTGTGTATTAAATGAGATTCCCATATTAATAATAATCCTGGTTTAGGTCTTATATGAAATAGTTGTTGATTTACTTGAAATGTAATACATCCGTTAAAGGTATGTAAATCATCAGGATTTCCATCATCAATATAATAAGCTAAACTAAAATATTTGAAATTTGGTTCTTGTTGATCAATAATCATATGATTATGAGGACTTAAAAATGATCCATCTTTATATTTTTGTATCCATGAATTTGTAATTAATACATTCCATTCATTATTATGAAAATATAGTTTTAATAAATTTGTAATATGTTGCACTATGATATTATTTAATGTTGATACACATGGCGCATCCATTTCTAATATTTTATTTCCAGGAACATATGCGTTTTGAGTATCAAATAATATACTATTTTTATTTGGATCTTGATTTTTATCAATATATAAATTACGTTCTGGGATAGTTTCTGCTAATGCTTTAAATGCATTATTTATTAACTCATTATCTTCTATTAAATACGAAACCATTGGCGTAGGGTTTAAATCTATAATATGTTTGTCTAAAAAAATTATTTTATTACTGTTATATTTAAAGTCATCAACATTATCAACTTCTGTAATGGATTTTTGAGTAATTAAGTTATCCATCTTTATAGTATATAGTTCAAAATGTTATTTTAAATGAATTTTTATTTAATTGTTTAATATTTGAATTTGACACTTTTTTCAATAATTTATGAGTCCATCTAATTGATTCATAATGATAATATTCTTCTACTAATTTTTCTTGTATATATGATTCTAATAAACTATTTATATGTGGTATGCAATCATCATCAAATATAATTAGATTTTTTGCCATTGGATATGTATTTAAGAAATCTTGATGAGCAATATGTTTTTCATGTCCTCCATCTATATGAATTAAATCAAAATAATTATTATATTTTTTTTCATAAAATAAAGGGATGGTTTTGGTTGAATCCCCTTCTATTAATTGTAAACGATTTGGAAAAAGTTTATTTAGATAGTTAAAACATAATTTTACATATTTATGAATACATATATCAAAACAAATAATTTTACTTTTTGAATTAGATAATAAATATAGTAAAGCAGAATTACCTAAATTAAACCCTATTTCAAGTATAGTTTCGCTATTTTTTGATAAATCATATAGATTTAATTGTTTATTTAAACCGTATTCATCTTTTATACAACTAAGTTGTGCATGTTCGAACATACAACCTCCTTCTACAATTTCATTATTTACTTTTAAAAAACTATTCATTTTTTCAAATACATAATTATATTTCATTAATAATGATTGATATTCATCTATTAATTCTTTAGATGGTATTTTATATTTGGATTCAATATAGAATTGTTTATTTAATATTTGAATACATTGATTTGATACTTCTTCCCAAGTATAACCTTCTAAATTACGTATTACAGTTATACAATGTTTATTAAATAACTGTTTATCAGTATAATATAATTCCATTCCTTGTGCTACATCATTAAAATGTACTATACCACCAATACCACAGGAACTCTGTATTACATTAGGATATACATAATAATCGTTTATATTTATTTTTATAGCTCCATATAATATTGATTAAATTATACCCCCAAAATTAGGTATAATTTGTGGTACATTAAATAAGGACATTTCAAATGGTATTAAACCAAAAGCTTCCCCGGTAGAGGTTGTAATACCTACATCACACGAACTATATATTACGGATAACTCATTGTCGGTTAATTGTGATGGACTATTTGTTTTATTTATATAATAAATTTTTGATTCGTAGTTAGGTATATTATGGTCTTCACATAATCGTTTATATAATTCAGGAATATTTACACCCATATCTATTAAACCACAATTCATAACTAGTAAAATATTATCATGTGGATGTTTTTCTAAAAAAACTACGTATGCTCTTAAAAGTATATCTAATCTTTTTCTAGGTTGATTTTTATTACCGCTAAAAAATACAAACGCATTTTCATTTATATTTAATAACTTTCTTGATTCTAGTTTATCTTTTTTGTGTAATGTAGTTGGATAACCATGACTTAATCTAGTATATGGTATAATACATCCTTGTTTTTTCATTTCTTCGCCGGTATAATTTGCCATTACTAAAATATGACTGCATACTTTGTTATATATTTCCATATCACTTTTCCAAATTCCTATATATTCTGTGCATACATATGGTATTATATTACATGTAGATATATCACAATGATTGTATAATTCTAGTAACCAACCCCATATTATTTTATGGTCACTTAAGAGAATGAATATATCCGGTTTAATTTCATTATAATATTTAACAACCGATCTAAATCCATATGAAGTTCCATCATTGCTATCTATTATATTATATTCGTTAGATGGACCTTTATAATCAACCGATAATATATGTATATCATATTCTTTAGATAAATAAGGTAACATTTCATTTAACACTCTTCCGTATCCCGATTTTGATCTTGGGTCATCACCTATCCACAATAATGTTTTCATATATATATATATACTCAGAAGTAATATAATGTGTTTTTAACACAAACCAATCTATATACATAACACGGATGTAGATTGGTTTTACGCAAAATAACTTACTTAACTATAATAACGTTTTAACGAAAAATGTCACCATTCAATTGACAATACTCTTTATACTCTTTACTAGTGAATTTTGGTGATACTAAATTCCAATTTTGATACTCTTTTAGGGTAAAAGATTGTTGTTTTAAAGGATTTGCAATGATATATGAGGTAGGTTGTTTGTTAATTTTAAACGTTGTTATAGTTTTCATAATACTTATGAATAAGTAATAAGTTTTTAAATAGTAATATAAAATATATAATGGATATGGATCATAAGTATTATTTTATCTTTTTTTTTGCTACTTTATTAGTTTGGGTGTTTTGTTCTAAAGTCATTTATAAACGATTGTGTATAGTAACGGTATAAATGAAATATTAATTATTTCACTTACCTGTTACATTCTCATACGTTGTCTTTCTACCCTTCCGCTACGCATTTCCTCTATAGCAGCAATCCATGACTCGCCATTTGGAAATTTTGCAACAATAGCATCAAGATTAACATCTTTGCATTTTAGAAACTGTTCCCAGTCTGCCCTCGTCTTGATTCCATTTCTCAATAACTGCTCACACATGATTTGCCTGCCCCGCATGTACGGCGTTATTGGACTACGGATAGGTTTTGGACTACTACTTCTCCTTGTTCTAGTGTGAAATTTTTTCATTTTACCTGGTTTATTATAATTTTCAAGTGAGAGACTTCCGCCTTTTTTACTTTTCCTGTGCTTCCTGTTACGTTGTCTTAATGTTTTGACCATATACATATAGTAAATATAATTTTATATTGTCCATTGCAGACAATATGAAACATTTAAAATAGATAATCTTAAGGGTTCCTAAATGATTTAGAATCCACCAGGGAATTTGACGAGGTTGGCGCCAATACCGAATCCGGCACCGGATCGAGCAGTAACACCCATACTTGGGATGTAGGTATCGAGGATCGAGAAAATAGCCGCCGCTGAGAGGGAGATGAGAGCAATTTCATCAACCTTGAGCGATTGTTTTGGGATGACGTATGCAGCGATAGCGACCATAATACCTTCTATGATGTATTTTACAGCGCGTTTTACAAGTTCACCGAAATCAAAAGATTGAAGCATTATAATATGTTAGAAGAAAAAAAACTTAAAACAAATCTATGAATTACATAAAATGGCGAATAAAAATAGTTATGAACAACAAACGTTGCCTGATGGATCTAAAAATCCTAAATACATTGATATGTTAGAAGAAGACAAACCGATTGCGAATCAAAAGTTTGTATGTATTTCATTTGTATCTCCAGAAAAAATACTAAAGAACCGAGAACATTATTTATTTCAACATTTTCTAAAATCATGGGATTTCAATAAATCCATGGAAAAATACAATCAATTTCTTAATTTCGTGGCATATAAATATGAATTAGATGGAACATCCCTAAACAATGATTTCAAGGATTTTATAAAGGAAGAAAAAGAAAAGATAGACAATATAGATATTACGGAAGAATTTAAAACCTATTTAGATGTAAATGAAGATCGTTTAACCGATGATTTTAATGAAGCAAATCAGTTTCAAACATCAGTGCGTGGTATTAAAATTCGTGGTACTTTTTCTACGCAAGCGGAAGCAGAAGCGAGAGCAAAATCGTTGCGTGAGGTAGATCCGCATTTTGATATTTATGTAGGTCCTATTGGTTGCTGGATGCCGTGGGAACCGGATGCTTATAAAACAGGTAAAGTCGAACATTTGGAGGAAGAACTAAATAAGTTGATATCAGATAAACAGGATAACGAGAGTGCAGCAAAAGATTATTTTGAACAGCGTGTCAAAGAAGCAAAACGTGCAGCGATAGAAGAAAACAAGAAGAAAGCAATCGAAACGGGTAATCGTTTAACACAAAATATAGATTCTAATGATGTGTTATTTAATGTTGGTAATACAAATACCATAGATGCTGATCCTGGATCTCCTACTGCTAAAGCGAATGTGCGAAAGGAATTGTTTGAGACGGAAAATATTATTCCGGAATATGCGAAAAGTGCAGCATCTGCGGCATCTGCTGATACAACAACGGTAAACGCCACGCCAGTAGAAGACGATAAAAAAGAAAAAATTAATGTAGAACAAGCGGATTAGTAAAAAACGGATTAGTGTAAAATACGATTAGATTTATCTACTAATTGTTTAAGTTTCAATATAAAAGGATAGTTATCCAGTTGTTCTTTGGTAATATCATCGAACATATTTGTTGTAGAAATTACTTTAGGTGCTAATGTATCTATTGTAGTTTTATAATTTTCAAGAACTTTTGTTAATTTTTTTAATTCATAGATACCCCAACAAAGAGGACCAGAAAACAATAACACATTTATGGTAGTGATATAGGAGTAATTCCAGGTGCAAGCTTCCATTATTATATTTCATAAATATAATATTATTTATAAGTTCTTTTTTTTATATCAAATTTTTCTTCCGCTTTCGTCATTACTATATCGTAATACTAT
>Ga0233413_10001083_pt1 | contig 12246 bp, 27 predicted proteins | sample Na_anoxic_6_MG_FD_189019 | JGI IMG/M metagenome (GOLD analysis project Ga0233413, IMG submission 189019) | Seawater microbial communities from Saanich Inlet, British Columbia, Canada - Na_anoxic_6_MG | ecosystem: Environmental > Aquatic > Marine > Inlet | place: Canada: British Columbia... | reverse complement strand
ATAAATTAATAATTTTCTTTAGCATTCATTAATGCTTTTACAAGTGGGTCTACTTGTTTTTCTTGCACTCCTCATAGTGTTGCTAATCCTCTTTTTATAGGCATTGCTTCAACTACTCATTTAATTTCTTGTGTTCTATTAGATAAATTCATTAAAGTATCTACACAAACATCAAGTAATTCTTTTTGTTCTGCTAATTCTTGTTTCATAATTGCAAAATCTTTTTCTAGTTCACTTCCAGCTTCATTATTTTCAACTTCTTCTTCAACTTCTTCTGAATTTTCATCAGTTTCTGTTTCAGTTTCTGTATCATCAGCAGAACTTTCATCTGCATTTTCAACTTCATCTGGATTAACTATATTAGTTCCTTCTTCAATAACTTCTTCAATAACTTCTTCAACTATTTCTTCTTTTACTTCTTCAACTACTTCTTCATTTTCAATTTCTTTAATATCTTTCATAGTATTTTTATTATTAATAAATTCATCTTCTTTTATTTCTTCAAAAAATGATTTAATACTTTTTGATAAACTAAATAGACTTGTTGGATTTGCTGGTGTACTTACAACCGAAACTTCAATTAAATCAAGTTCAGTAATTTCTCTAACTTCCATATCTCATACCATTTTATATTCCCATTTTTTTGGAATAAATCAAATACTAAATCATTTTAATATTCAATCTTGTATATTTTTGAAAACATTATCAATATCATTTGTTATTTCTACTGTAATATTTAATCAGTTTTTATTGTTTTTATAATCAACTGTTTTTCAAATCGGTTTATCTGAATTGTGTTGTAATAATATAACAGGATTATTCATATATCATTCTATTGCATTTTTAAATGCTTTAGGATTAACTATATCATTATACCTATCAATATCTGGAGTAGAAGCAAAACCTTTTATTTTAATGCTTCATTCTTTAAGCTCAATCTCTTTCATTTCAGCTTGAAAAAATTGTGTTTTCATATTTTTAAATTAAAATGTATTATTTGTAGTTTATTCTTATTTATATATTTGTAAATTATTTTCTTGTTTCATTAAATGCTTTTTTTTCTTTTTCAAAATTTTCTTTGATAAATTCAGTTCATTTTTTTATTTCTTCAAGGGTCCAACCATTATTATATTTATCAATTACTTCTTTAGTGCAATTAATATTATGTATAGTAAAAAATGTTTTGGTCTTAATCCTTGTCATAAATATTAAATTACTTTATAAATTAAAGCACATCTACAATTTGGTGGGGCTGGAGCAATCTTTGTTCAAGTTCAACTAAAAGGCATATCTAAAGGAATATATCAATCTGTTTGATTTTTATGATGACTTGGTCTAACTTTTTCATCATTTACTGTACTCCATTTTTTTAATACTATTTCTCATTTATCTTTTAGTTCTTGCATTGGTAAAAATTTTCACATCTCATAAGCAGTTCATAATTCAGAAACAGCTATTGCTTTTGCTCTGCTTTCACTAAATACTAATCAATCTAATTTTTCAATATCTTTTGCAACTTCTGTATAACTTAATCATTCATCAACTCATTTTTTTATTAATTTAATAACTCTAGTATATGTAGTTTGTCAAATACTTCAATTAATAATATTACTTGAATGAATTGTTATTATATCATCTAAATATCTAACAGCTGGGTCATTTCTTAAATCCCAATTAATCTCAAAATCTGGGTTTATTTTAATAGTTTCCTTTACTCATTTATTTAATACTGGCTTTGATTTACTTGAAATTATTTCAGCAGTTCAAAGCATTATTCATTCTAATAATACTTCTAAATCTGAATTAAAACTTTTTTGTTTATCTTGTTTTATTAACAAGTTTTGTACTTCTTTTTTACTTTTGTTAAAAAACCTATACATACTATTTGTAAAGGCTTTTTCTTTTTTCAATAAATATCTATTTATAGGCATAATTATTTTTTAGGTACTTCATCTAAAGGTACAACTTCATTAACTCATACATCTTCTAAAAGTTCATACCCTTGTTTTATTATTGGACTATCAGCATTTTCATTGTTTGGATAAGGTTCAAATCAAAATTCTTCTCTTATTTCTGCAACTGTTACACTTCACATATGAAGTAAATTTTGATAATCAATTATTTTTTGCGAATAATCAAATTGATTTAAGTCTAAAAATTCTAATTTAGCATTTGGATTAATAGATGAAATTAAAACATTAAATATATTTTCTAATTGATTTTGTAAAGGTCTAATAGTATTTTCTATATATTTTCTATATTGATTATCTGAAGTTGAATAATTTACTCAATCACTGTATCATAAAATAGTTTTAGGTACTCACATAGCAGAACATATCCTTTCAGTTGTAAAACCTCTTAAAGTTGTAAATTCCATATCTTTAATTCAACCACTTAATGCTTTAATATCTTTTATTCAAGAAGCTGCACTTATTTTATGTTTATTTGCTCATCAACTAAATTGTTTCTTTAAAGTAGCAATAGCTTGTTTCATTTCATTTTCATCAAGGTCATTATCTAAAGTGATTAATGTACTTGGTATAGCATTATTTTTGAAAAAAGCATAATTACTTCTTCAACTTTCTTTATCACTCATTATATCATATACAAGAGTTTCTATTTTTGAAATACCTTGTACTTCATTATCTGGGTCAAGCATATCTTTAAAGTGATATAATTCATTAGGCATAAATTCTTGTACACTTCATCATCTAGTTTGTATATATCTTAATACTTCTCAAAATTTATTTGTAACTATTCTAATTGTTCTAGGGTCTAATACTTGAAAACCTATTACAGCTCATAATGAATTTTTTATATGTATAACAAAAACATTTCAAGCTACTTCTAAATCTCTAATAATTAAATTTTTTAATATATCAAATCAATTTTCATAATTTAAAGCATTTATTAAAACATTATTTCTAATTTCATTTTCTCACTCTTTTATTTTATATCAATCTTTTCAAACTGTTTGGTAAAGTTCTTCAACACATCTTCTTAAATCTGTATTTTCTCTATATAATTTATAATATAAACTTGTATTTGTTACAAGACTACTATCAAATCAAAATGTAGCTCAACTATAAGCATATCAACTTCTATCTCCAGCTGTTTTAGTTTCAAAAAACTTCTTTCAAAATAATTTCATATATTTTTATTAATAAATATTTCTTCTAATTGTATTCAATATAATAATTATGTAAATTATTTATAAAATTTAATATATTGTTTTTTATTTGATTTTTTACAAAAATTTTTATATCTTCTAATTTTTCTAACTATCTTTTCTTGTATTTGTCTTTGAATAAAATTATTTCATAAATTATACCATAATTTTACATTAATCATCTCAATCATTTTTAAGTTATTTCAATATTCTTTTTCTGTTTTATATAAATCCATTAATCTTAAATGATTAATCATTGTTTTTTCTGTCATAATTATTTTTCTTTAACTATTAAATTAAGTGTTCATAATATACAATCTTGAATATCATCAATACAAATATCTGGTTTTATATCTGGCTCAAATATATGCTTTCAATTTATCTTTCATTTATGATTTTTACTAGCATATCAATTTATATATTTTTTTATATCATAATATCAATATTCATCTAATTCATTTATTACTTGTTTTGCATAATCTTTTCATCTTCAACTCCATACTATTATTTTAGTATTCTTAAAACTTCACAATATTTTTAAAAGGTCAATTATTCTTTTATTTGGTTTTTGATAAAATGTTAATTCTTTATTTTCTATTAATGTTCAATCAACATCAAAAGCTATTACTATTTTTTTCATAATTTAAAAGGTGTCAATAATAAAACTCTTTTTAACTTTTCTAAAACTATAGACCATACTATCTACTAAATCATCGTGTTCTACATCTGGAAACTGTAACAACTGGTCTACTAAATCAAAAGTTTTTTCTCTATTAAAATAAATATTTCATTGTTCAAAATCTCATTGGTGTTCCATTAATCTTGTTATTTTATCTCTACTAGGATTTACTTCTGTAACAGCTAATCATTCTTGCTTGAATAATTTACTCATTACTTTCTGAAAAGCAACAGTTTCAATAGTAACTTTATTTGCTTTATATTTATCATATAAACTTCTTACTGTTCTTGTTGCAGCGAATGGGTCTTTATTTTTTCAATGTAATTCTAAACTTTCAATAATATATTTTTTCTTTCAAATCTCCCCAGAAATTGTAATTGCGAAAGCATCACTGTTTGTTTTTTCTGAAATAGCAGGGTCTACTCAAATGTTTACATAATCAAAGGTTTCTCATTTATATTCAAAATAATTAATATGTTCTTGTTTTACAATAGTATTTTCAGCTTGAAAAGGTATATTCATAAACTCTTGATTAAAAAGTGTACTTCATATTTCTCTTTTTCTTTTTTCAAGTTCTTCTAAACTCCACATTTCTGGCCATAGAGGTACTCAATTATTTATTGCCTTATATTCTATTATATTCCAATCTTTAGTATCCTTAATGTGTTTAACCATACACATATTTCATACAATAGTTCAAAGTATAACTATTTTTCATCAAGGTAATAAAGTATTATATAATGAACTAAAAAACCAAGTTCTAGTTTTATCTACAAAACTTTTATTCATTACATCTTTATTTTCATCTAAATCATCAACAACAATTCTTCTAGGTCTTTTTCATCTAACTGGGTTTCATTTAGTAAGTGTTTCAATACTTTCTCAATTAGTAAGTTCTAGCATTTTTTCTTTCCATTTTCTAGTTCAAGTTAATTCTTTTGCATTAGCATCAAGTTTTGGTACTAAATTTCAGAATACAGAATTTATTAATTCATTTGTTTCTAATTCATATTTAATTTTTCATAATGTTTCACTTCATAATCAAGCAGAAGCTATATATAATTGGCTTCAATATAATTTATAAACTAAACTATGCATCATATCTATTAAAATACTTGTAGTCTTTCAATGTCATCTGGGGCATATAATACAAGTGTTTTCTTCTCATCATAAAGCATTCCATATTTCAAAATGTAAGTCTGGTGTTTTCTTACCTTTCAAGTGTCATAAAAAAAAATCTCAAAAGAAGTTTTTGTCATAGTATCATTTACCATAAACATATTGTATCTTTTCAGATTTAGTTAATTTTGATATTCAAAACTTTTCTAATCATTTTATTTGGTTTTGTTTTAAGATAATCATAATTCTTTCAATCTATCATCTAAAGGATTAATATTTACATTTACACTTGTTGCTTGTATCTTTTGAACTGATTTTCAAAAAACCCTATCTGTAATTTTTTCTAGTACTTCAAAGTTTTTATTTTTGTCTGTCATATTACTAATTAATATTTTCATTATAATATACTGGTCTTTATTATCAAAAGCCTTTTTCATATCATCTTCTGTCATATTCATTAATAATTTAACTAATCACATATAATCTGTATTAGTTATTTCTTCATATCATAATTCTTTTAAATCTTTATTTAAAAGATGTATCCCTTTTTTAGGTCTTCAAGGTACAATATTTTGTTTATTTTTATCAAATCAATTAGTATTAGCTTTCCCTTTCATTCTTTTGTCTAGTAATTCTCACATTATAGTTATATTATAGTTCTAAATATTCCCATTTGTATCATCAAGCAGTATTAGATAATAACCTACAAACACTTCCCACATTTGATTGTCATATTTTTAATTCTCTTTCAATATCAGTTATACAATCCCAAGTTTTTATAAAAATTCAATCTTTCGTATATTGATTAACTTTTTTGCTTCTATAATTATTTTTTCAAAATCTTCATATATTTTTTGGTTTATTTCATAATACTCTACATTTATGTAATTCATTCTCACTTCTTGTACACCATTCTAAATTTATTAATCTATTATCATCTCTTATTCCATTTTTATGATTTACTTGTTCTTTATTTTTAGGATTATCTAAAAATATTAAACATACTAAGCGATGGATTAATAATCTTTTAGTTTTTCAAAATTTACACAATGTAATATTCACATATGATGTTTTTAATATTTCTTTTTTTAAAAGTTTTTCTTTTATTAAATGATTATTATTATCAATTCTTTTTAAGCTTTTTACGTTTCATAAATTACTAACTTTATATAATCAAGTATAATTTATTCACTTAATAATTCCTACATCTTTCCATATTTCTTTTTCCATTTTTAAATAAATTAAAAACAGTATTGAATAGGCATCTCGTCAAAGCCACCTACTCAATACTGTCTATAATTAGACGAGATTTTAAGGCTTTGACATAAAGATTATATTTATTTATACAATAAAGTCAATTTATATGCGAAAATCAAAAGTCCCCACGACCTTATAAGTATCTAATATTATTTGTACTCTTTTTAATTTTGGTGTAATTAAATCTTCATTAGCAAATGCGTGATTAATCTTTTTAACTGGGTTAAATATTTCAATAGTTGCTTTTAATAATTTAGCATCTTTTCAAGCTACTTTTTTTGCCTCTCATTCTATGTAGTAGAATAAATCAGGATTTGTTATCATTTTTGTTTATTATTAAGTAAATTTATTTGTTGTGCTAATACTACATTGGTTTCATATACATCTATATAACCAACTCTAATTCCATTAACAGTTAATTTAATCAATCTTCAAATCTTTTCTCTATTATTTACAGTTTGAATATGTATTCAATTTCTTTTTTCATATTCAACCTTATTTTTATATATTTCCATAACCTAATTTATTAAATATAATTTAATTATATGTTTTAAAATCCATAAAGCAAATAAAAAAGTAGAAATTAATCTACTCTTTTTTGAAAATTTTGAAATTACTTTCTAATTTTCTACCTATGGACCTATATTATATCACTTATATTAATTAAAGCAAGTTTTTTAAATTAAATTATATATCCAAACTTCTACTTCAATTTTCTGTAAGGCTTTTTTACTCTCTTGTATCAAGGTTTCTTTTTTTATAGATATATTATTACAGCTTGAATAACAAGAACATTTTTTAGTTAGATTATTACTACATATTCATTGTTCCATTATTATTTAATTAATTCTAAAATCAATAGGTTCTTTTCATTCATATCATTTATCTAACATTTTCATAACTTTTCATAAAAATTCTGGTTCTACTTCAATAAAATAATTTCATCTATCTTTATATTCTTGTATTGTAATAATTAATCTTTTTTCTTTTATTTCCATAATTTTATTTAATTAATTCTAATATCAGTAGCTCATTCTTTTATTATATCTTTTAAATCTAATCATATTAATTCAGCTTCTTCATTATCTGTATAAGTTAATATTCTTTTATTTCAGTCTTTACTTTTATATGTTATTGTTAGCATAATTATTTAGTTAATATTTCTATTTATAATTCTTTGTATACATTTTAAGCATACATTTCAAGGTAGGTCATTTGTAAAACATTCAATAGCATTTTCTATTCAACATTGTTCTGCTATAAGTTCTAAGAATATTTGTTCACATCTATCACAAACTTCTCTTTGCATAGGTTATCTAGTTAATATTAATTTAACTACTTCTTCTCATATAATAGTTTCAACTGCTATAATATTTTTTCTAATTATTTCAAAGTTGTTCATTACATTTCTGTTAGTGTTAAAATTATTCCCCAAGTAGCTGCAAATCATATTACTATTAATCACATATTTGGCTCTGTTGCATAAAAATCATACATTACTGCTGTTGTTAATAGTATTAATATATACCATACTAAGTTCATTTCTTTCATATTACATTTCTAATTTAGTAAGTAAATAATCTACTTTTTCTTTATAAGCCACTTCAAATCTATATATGTCTTCTAAGTGTTCTCAATCTATTGAATGATTATTAAAGTTCTCAGAGGTTTCTTCTAATATCTCCTCAATTCTACCTCTTTCACAAATAAGTTTATCATATATTTCATTGTCTTTTTTATCAGAAATTCAAATTTGGTTTTCTAACATTCTTAAATATTTTTCCATAATCTTTTAATTATTTAATATCCTTTCAACTCTTTCCTTTTTCTGATAAATTATATGCAATATTTCTTTAAGTTCTTTTTCCTCATTTTTTAGCCTATTAAATTCAGAAAGACAAGCAAATCTTGTCATTATATTATCTTTTGTATATCATAATAATTTCTTCACTTTCTTCTCTATAAGCTCTAGTTCTATTGGGTCTTGATTAATTTCACACTCCAAAATATCACTCATTATATTTTTCATTTCTATTTATTAATAAAATATTTCCATTTAAAGCCACCTGCCTTATTTCTTTTACCAATACATACATTTCTTATATTTCAAGATGCTATTCATAATGTTTTATCTACTTTATTAGAACACTCCCAAGTTTTTATAAATTCTCATTCTAAAGTATATTGGTTAACTTTTTTTCTTATATCTGTAAGAGGAGTAAATAATGCTTTTTTTATTGTCCATCAATCTCTACTTATTCTTGTCCTCAAAACTGCATAATTTATTCATAATTCTTCGCACCATTCAATTAATAATTTTCATTTATAATATATATTATCTCTTCTATTCCTATTATTTTCTTTAGAAGTAACCCATCTACAATTCTCTTTAGAGTAATTTCAATTATTATCTATCCTATCTATCTGTAGTCAGTCTCTATAAGTAGAATACATATCTTTTTTATATTCTTCAAAACTTTTCCATTCAAATTTAATTCACCTTGCTCAATAGTTTTTATATGCTGGAACATTAGGATTTGTGCATCTACTATATATATTCCTCCATATTTTATAAAATCTAGTATAACTCATCTTATGTTGTTTTTTCATTATAATATTAATTTTACAACAAAAAAGAACTTTCAAGGTTTACATAAATGTATTTGTTTACTACAACAAGTCCTTAAAAATTCTTTTTTGCCTATGTAAATTATTGTTGTAGTGTGTATATTATATCTAATTTAGATTATTTAACAAATTTAAAAATTATTCAGCATCTGTAATATCTATTTTTAAATTATTCATTTATTCTTTTTTTAGCTATATTAAAATAAGTTTCATAATGTTTTAATTAGGTTTATATTCTTTATATTCTCTAATACTTTTTATAGCTTCTTCACTACAAGGTAATATTTCACTTATTCTATTATCTGTTATTCAAATAAGAGGAACTTCTCAACATATTTTAACTTCTTCTCTATCTGCTAATCAATAAGTGGCTACTCAACTCAATGCAATTCATTCTTTAGCCCAAAATCTCCAAAGTCTTCTACTTTCAGAAAGAACATAATAATCTTCCTCCACTTTTTCTAGTTTACCAAAATGTACTCAACTATCATATCATCTAAGAATTACATATTTTCATATAAATTCACTTCATTTTGTATCTGTTTTAATATTTTCTTCTCATAATAAATATTTTTCTAGTATCTTTTCAATAAGTTCAGTTTTCATTTTTATTTAGTTAGTAATAAAGGGAGTTGTTAGTTCAACAACAATTTTTGTATAGTCTCAGTATCAGTCTCAGTCTCAGTTTCAGTATCAGTCTCAGTATCAGTCTCAGTTTCAGTATCAGTCTCAGTATCAGTCTCAGTTTCAGTATCAGTTTCAGTCTCAGTTTCAGTCTCAGTTTCAGTATCAGTCTCAGTTTCAGTTTCAGTATCAGTTTCAGTCTCAGTTTCAGTCTCAGTTTCAGTATCAGTCTCAGTTTCAGTTCATAATTTTTTAATTATTAATTATTAATTAATATTCTATATGCCCATACTTTTTCAAAAAATCAATTCTTTTATCAGGTGGAGTATTTTGGTATTTATCAAAAGTAGACATATCTAAAGCTATCTGCACTCTATTTTTAATATATTCATTTTCTTGTGTAGTTGCTTCACTAAGATGTGGTAATCATAAATTACTATATAATATAACTGCTGTTTCTTTATTCATTACACTTTGTCTGTTATTTTTCATTATTTATTGGTATAAAAATCTAAAATCTGTAGCTTCCTCAACTCTATTTTTTATAATATCTCTAACTTCATCTAAACTAAGTGCTTCAATTTCTTCTTCTGTATAATCTATTTCAACTAATTCTTCATTATCTTTTTCATATTGAATACTTTTGTTTTCTATATTTAAATAAGTCATAATATTTTTTTAAGAATTAATATTTTCCATTCTCTTTTACTCATCATATTAGTTCAAATTCTATTTCTTTTTGTTTCTTTTTCTTGTGTTTTATTTAATTTATTAAGTTCTTCATTTAATATTTTTTTACTAGGATTATTTTGTATTCAATAGGTATCCCATTTTATATAATTATGTATTATCATTATTTAAAATTATTAAAATAAACTAGTTTCTTCATTTCTTCTTTTAACTAATCATCATAGTTTAATATTTCAAGCATATACATATTCTTTCATTCTATTTTTTAATCAATTAGTATAACCATTTTTAATATACCAGTCTATTCATTTTGGTAAATGTCAAATATTATATACAAAACTTATTAGTGCAACCTGTAATCATTCATCATATTTTTTTAAATTATATTTTGTTCTAATGTTCTGTATTCTTTCAATTACAAATTGTTTACTTTTTTCTTTAGTTATTCAAGTTGTATCTTTACTACATCTCATTCAATATCAGCAAGAATATTGTTTTTGGTCATAGTAAGGCTTATCAGAATATCACTCATATTTAATAATAAATTCAAATGCTTGTTCATCTACTGTTCTTTTTTGTTGTTCGTATCTTAGTTGGTGTAATCTTTCTCATTCTTTCATAAATTCATTGTATGCTTTATCACTTCATTCAATATTTTCTGGAATTATTTCATTATCTGTTTGTGTACTTTCTATAATTTCAATAAATTTATTTATATCTTGTTCTGTATGTTCTTCTTGTTCTATAATTGTTTCTAATGTAACTTCTTCTGCACTAGCATTTAATCATATAGAAAATAATATTGATAAAATTAATGCTGTTACTCAAACTACTTTTGCTGTATTCTTTTTAAAATACTTAATAATAAATATTTTAACTAATGTAAATCTGTATTGTTCAATATAAGATTTTAATTTTATCTCATCTCTTGTAACTTCTTGTCCATTTATATAATATTTCATAGTTTATTTTTATTTTATAAAATTCCAAATATATCCTCCTGCAGTTTTTTGTTTTCAATTACATACTAAAGATATACTTGATTGGTTAATTTTTGTACTTAATGAAGCAATTTGTTGATTATCAAAGTTTTGTATAAATTCTCAATCTAATTTATATTGAGATAATTTTTTAGACCTGCCTTTACTTGCATTAATTATATGTTGTTTATTAAGTTTTTTTCATTTTTTATGATGACTTAAATGGCAACTATTACATAAAACTTCTAAATTATCTCTTTTATTATTAGTAAAATCTTCATCTATATGATGAATGCAAATTAATTTTATTGATTTACATTTATTACATATTTTTTCAAATCAATATACTTCGTATGCTAATTTTTTGTATTCATATCTATTTCTTTTCATAATATTGTTATTATAACAAAAATAAGTTTTCTAGGGATATATAGTCGCAACAACTAACCTAAAAAACTTATTTCTGATTATATATAATTATTGTTGTTGCTATATAATTATATTTATATTATTATGAAAATCAAATTAATAATTAAAGTGTATTTATCTAAATACATATATATTATATTATACTTTTTAACTTTTGTAAAATTTTGAACACTTTTTTTTAAAAAAACTTTCTAATTTCTTGTTTTTTGCCTTAGTATCCGACCAATTCAGCATTATTTTTTCTAACTTATTCATTGTTTTAATGGTTAAAGTAGTAAATTAAAGCATCTTTTATCACTTTACTTTGTGATAATCAAGTAGTTTTTGCATATTCTTTTAACTGTTCCTTTCATTTTTTATCTATTTTAAAATATGTAACTATATTATTTTTATTTTCATCTTTTGCATAAGTCTTTCATTTATTTCATTTTCAATTAAATCTTCAAACTGTTACAAATTCTAAACTATCTCATATTTTATTTCATTTTTGGCTCATCTTATTTTTTTATTAAATTATTTTATCAATCCATTTAAGTAATTCTTTTTCATCTACATCTGGTATTATAAATCAAGATATTTTTTCTAATTCTAACTTGTCCATTTCTCAAAATTCCATTATTACTTTTATTGCTTGGATATATTCAGAGAATTGTTTTGTAGTTAAATTAGCT